>Ga0207657_10000227_pt1 | contig 58998 bp, 64 predicted proteins | sample KBSC33metaG_FD_184316 | JGI IMG/M metagenome (GOLD analysis project Ga0207657, IMG submission 184316) | Corn rhizosphere microbial communities from Kellogg Biological Station, Michigan, USA - KBS C3-3 metaG (SPAdes) (version 2) | ecosystem: Host-associated > Plants > Roots > Rhizosphere > Soil ... | reverse complement strand
GCGGCCATCGCGCGCTTGGCGTATTCCTTGCCGTCGGCGATGGTGAAGGCGAGCTCCTCCACCGCCGTCGCCCCGGCCTCGTGCATGTGATAGCCCGAGATCGAGATCGAGTTGAACTTCGGCATGTTCGCTGCACAGTGGGCGATGATGTCGGAGACGATCCGCATGCTCGGCTCGGGCGGATAGATATAGGTGTTGCGGACCATGAACTCCTTGAGGATGTCGTTCTGGATGGTCCCGCTGAGCTGGCTTTGCGCCACGCCCTGCTTTTCCGCCGCGACGATGTAGAACGCGAGCACCGGCAGCACCGCGCCGTTCATCGTCATCGAGACGCTCATCCTATCGAGCGGGATGCCCGAGAAGAGGATCTCCATGTCCTCGACCGTGTCGATCGCCACGCCCGCCTTGCCGACGTCGCCGATCACGCGCGGGTGGTCGGAATCGTAGCCGCGGTGGGTGGCAAGGTCGAACGCGACCGACAGGCCCTTCTGCCCGCCGGCGAGGTTGCGGCGGTAGAACGCGTTCGATTCCTCGGCGGTCGAGAAGCCCGCATACTGGCGGATGGTCCACGGACGCCCGGCGTACATGCTGGCGTAAGGGCCGCGGGTGAACGGCGCGAAGCCGGGGAGCCCCGCATCCGCGGGCGCGTCGGCGGCGGTGTAGAGCGGCTCGACGGCGAAACCCTCGGGGAGGTGCCACGCGAGGTCGCGGCCCTTGACCTCCTCGTCGGCGCGCGCCTGCCAGTCGGCCTTGGTCGGCTTGTCGGCCATCAAAGCGCCTTCGGGCTTTCCATGATCTCGATGAGGATGCCGTCCATGTCCTTGGGGTGGACGAAGAAGATCGGCGTGCCGTGCGCGCCGATGCGGGTCGGGCCAAGGATGCGCTTGCCCATGCCATCGAACTCGGCGCGGGCCTCGACAATATCCGGCACTTCGAAGCACAGGTGGTGCTGCCCGCCCAGCGGGTTCTTCGCGAGGAAGCCGCCGAGCGGACTCTCGCTTGCGAGCGGCGCGAGCAGCTCGACCTGCGTACCGAAGTTCGGCGTATCGACGAAGCACACGCGCACGCCTTGCTCGGGCATGTCGAACGGCTCGCCCACCTCGGTCGCGCCCATCGTCTCGCGCCAGAACGAGCGCGCCGCGTCGAGATCGGGCACGGCCACGCCGACATGATTGAGTCGCCCGAGCTTCACCGCGTCTCCTTCCGGAACAAGTTTCGGCTGCAACTACATAACCGCGCGGCGAATTGCCAGCGGTGCATTTTGACGCCGGATTGGCCGCCGCTTCAAGGGCCGCGGCCGGTGAGCGGCATATTGTCGATCAGCCGCGTCCCGCCGATGCGCGCGGCGACGAAGACGCGCGCGGGCCGTTCGCCGGGCTGAGCGAGCGGGGTCAGGTTCTCCGCATCGGCGAGCTCGGCATAATCGACGCGCTCGAAGCCGCCCTCGATCAGCGCCTGCTTGAGCGCCGCGAGCGCTGCCGGAACAGGGTCTCCGCGTTCGATTCTCGCGATCGCACCGCGCATCGCGGACGGCAAGGTGGCCGCCCGTCGGCGATCCTCGGGCGAGAGGTAGCGGTTGCGGCTGGAAAGGGCGAGGCCGTCGGCCTCGCGCACGGTGGGCGCCCCCAGGATCGCGTCCGCGCTGGGCTGCGTCAGGTCGAGATCCCTCGCCATGCGCCGGATCACCGCGAGCTGCTGCCAGTCCTTTTCGCCGAACACCGCGAGATCGGGCCGCACCTGGTTGAACAGCTTGCACACGACGGTCGCCACGCCGTCGAAATGCCCTGGGCGCGAAGCGCCGCACAAGCCTTCGCTGATGCCGCGGACGGACACGGTGGTCGCGAAACCTTGCCGATAGACCTCCTCGACCGGCGGCGCCCACAGCAGGTCCACGCCCTCGGCCTCGAGCAGGCGGGAATCCTCGGCCAGCTGGCGCGGGTAGGCGTCGAGGTCCTCGTTGGGCCCGAACTGCATCGGATTGACGAAGATCGAAACGACCACCGAAGCGGCCCGTTTGCTCGCTTCGCGAACCAGCGCAAGATGCCCGTCGTGAAGCGCTCCCATCGTCGGCACCAGCGCCACCGGCCCATTTACGCGCAGCATGTCCACAGCTTCCCGCAGGTCAGGCTGGCGGTTGACGGTTTGCACGGGCACACCCCTTGGATAAGAGCGTCAGGGAACCGGCCCTAGCGGCCTCGTCGCGACAGAGAAAGTCCGCCCGCACGTGTCGAAGCCACCGCATCGCATCGTTTTCGCCAACGAGAAGGGCGGCACGGGCAAGTCGACCACGGCGGTGCACGTGGCGGTGGCGCTCGCCTATCTCGGGGCGAAAGTGGCGGCAATCGATCTCGATCCGCGGCAGAGGACGCTTTACCGCTATTTCGAGAACCGCACCGAGACCGAACGCCGGCGCGGCATCGAGCTGCCGGGCGTGCGCTTCGACGTGTTCGAGGGCGGATCGGTCGAGGATCTCGAGGGGACGATCGAGCGCCTTTCCAGGGGTGATCTCACGGGCCCCAGCGACTTCGTCATCTTCGACACGCCGGGCCGCGACGACCCGCTCGCGCGCCACGCGGCCACCCGCGCCGACACCCTCGTCACGCCGATGAACGACAGCTTCGTCGATTTCGACCTCATCGGCCAGGTCGACGCCGAAACCTTCAAGATCCGCCGCCTGTCGTTCTACGCCGAGCTCATATTCGAAGCGCGCAAGACGCGGGCGATCCACGATCGCCGCGAGATGGATTGGGTGGTCGTGCGCAATCGGGTGCACCACGTCGATGCCCGCAACCAGAAGCGGGTCGACGGCGCGCTCAACGAGCTCAGCAGGCGCGTGGGCTTCCGCGTGGCGCAAGGGCTCAGCGAACGCGTGATCTACCGCGAGCTGTTTCCCTCGGGCCTGACGCTGCTCGACAAGGGGCAGCTCGGCGGGCTCGGCACGAGCCACCTCGTCGCCCGCCAGGAACTGCGCGAGCTCGTCGCCAAGCTGCACCTGCCCGGCTTCAGCGATCGCGCCGAGGCGGCGTAAGGGTCATGGTCAAGCTAATCGTCCTCCTGGGTCTGGCGGCCGTGGTATGGAAAATGGCGACGGGACGGTGGCCGTGGGAATCGAGCGACACCGCGCGGCAACAGGCCCTGGTTCGCGCCCGCAAGCTGCTCGGCGTGAGGTCGAGCGCCGGCCGCACGGAAATAATCGAGGCCCACAAGCGTTTGGTGGCTGTGGTCCACCCGGACCGGGGCGGGACCAGCGACCAGGTGCATGAGGCGAACGACGCACGGGACCTGCTGCTCGACGCCTTGCCCGACTGAAAAGGAGTCCCCATGAGTCACCGCTTCGACCCGACCGTCCTGCGCGAATACGACATTCGCGGGATCATCGGTGAGACCCTGGGGCCGGACGATGCCCGCGCCATCGGCCGCGGCTTTGCCACCCTGCTGCGGCAGGCCGGCGGCAAAAGGGTCGCGGTCGGATACGACGGGCGCGTCAGCTCGCCGATGCTCGAGCATGCGCTGTGCGAAGGGTTGACCGCGAGCGGGTGCGACGTCGTGCGCATCGGCCTCGGGCCGACGCCGATGCTGTACTACGCCGAAGCCTCGACGGAAGAGCTCGACGGCGGCATTCAGATAACCGGCAGCCACAATCCCGCCAATTACAATGGCTTCAAGATGGTGCTTCAGGGACGGCCGTTCTTCGGGGAGGACATCCAGACGATCGGTCGGCTCGCGGCGTCGGGCGACTGGGTCGACGGCACCGGTACCATCGAGACGCGCGAGATCATGCAGGAATATGTCGAGCGCCTGCTGGCCGGCCTCGACGGCATCCCGGCCGATCGCCTCGCCGGGCTTCGGGTCGGCTGGGATGCCGGCAACGGTGCCGCGGGGCCCGCCCTCGAGGTGCTGACCGCCCGGCTGCCGGGGGAGCATTTCACGCTCTACACCGAGGTCGACGGCAATTTTCCCAATCATCATCCCGACCCCACGGTGCCGGCGAACCTCGAAGACCTTCGCCGGCTTGTCGCGGAGAAGAACCTCGACTTCGGAATTGCCTTCGACGGCGACGGCGACCGCATCGGCGCGATCGACAGCGAAGGCCGGATCATCTGGGGCGACCAGCTGCTGATGATCTATGCGCAGGACCTGCTGGCGAGGTCACCGGGGGCGACGATCATCGCCGATGTGAAGGCCAGCCGCGCGCTGTTCGACAGTGTCGCCGAGCTCGGCGGCAAGCCGCTGATGTGGAAGACCGGGCACAGCCTGATCAAGTCCAAGATGAAGGAGATCCATGCGCCGCTCGCCGGCGAGATGAGCGGCCACATCTTCTTCGCTGACCAGTATTACGGCTACGACGACGCGCTCTATGCCGCGGTGCGGCTGATCGCCGCGTCGGCCCGGCTCGGCCGGTCGGTCACCGAGCTGCGCGGGGCGATGCCCAACATGATCAACACGCCGGAGATGCGCTTCCAGGTCGACGAGAGCCGCAAGTTCGCCGCCATCGACGAGATCAAGCGGCGGCTCGAGAACTCCGGCGCCCAGGTCGACGAAACCGACGGCGTCAGGGTCACCACCGATGACGGGTGGTGGCTGCTTCGCGCCTCCAACACCCAGGACGTCCTCGTCGCCCGCGCCGAGAGCGACAGTCGGCAAGGGCTCGACCGCCTGCTCGGGCAGATCGACGAGCAGCTCGCCGCGTCGGGGCTCGAGCGAAGCGCGCAGGCGGCGCATTGAGGCGCACGAGAAAGGGGCGCCGAAGCGCCCCTTTCATTTTCCCTATACGTCGCCGTTTAGGTGATGTTCTCGCCTCTCTTGGCCGACGGGCCGGTCAGCCTGCCGCTCTCGGTGTCCTCGTTGCGGTCCCACGCCGAGCGCTCCTGAACCCTTAGGTTGTTCTGCACGTTCTTCACGCCGGAGACTTCCTCGGCGCAATCCTCGGCGCGGCGCTTCTGCAGCCGGGTCGAGACGGTGCCCTCGAGGGTCACCTCGCCGTTGCTGACCTTGACGGTGATGTTGCCGGCATCGACGCCCCAGTCGTCGGTCAGGTTATCGTTCACGTCCTCGCGGATGCGGTCGTCCGAGCGGGTGTAGTTTGCCGGGCCGCGGCCGGAATGATCCTGGCGGCGGCGGCGAGCGGCGTCCTCGTCGCCGAACCAGCTCATGACCTCGTCGCCGGCCCGGTCGAACCAGTCGCGGCGGTTGCGGTCATACCCCCGCGGTCCGCCGACACGGCCGGTGTATCCGCCGGTCTGGCCGTAGCCGTACGCGGCGCCGGGGCCGTAACCGTATGTGCCGAAGCCGCTGTAGCCGCCGTACCCGGGATAGCCGTAGCTGCCGTAATCGCCGTAGGCGCCGTAGTTGCGGTCGGTGCGCGAGTTGAAATCGCGTCCCGCCTGGTCGTTCATCGTGAAGCTGCTGCCGCGCCAGCCGGGGGCCGTGTCGTAGCGCGCGGGGCCGTAGTTGTATTCGCCTTCGCCGGCATAGTCGCGGCCCTGGCGCGAATAGCCGGTGCCGGCCTGGCCATAGCGCGAGCTGCGGTCCCAGCCGGCCTCGTAGTCGCCCTGGCGCTGGCCGTAGCCGCCGCCATAGGGCTCGCTCATCTGGCCGCCATAACCTTCTTCATAATCGGGTTGGCCGCCCCGGCGGTCGCCCGAAAACTGTTCCTCCTGGTCGCGCCAGCTGCGCTCGTCGCGCTGGTTCCAGTCCTGATAGCGGTTGCGGCGGTTGTATCGGTTACGGTCTGCCATGGTCGTCTCCTCTGGATCGGCCGAGGTGCGGCGCCGGCGCGCGGCGGCGCCCTCCTGCTGCCATCCAAACGGGCGACGGCGCCCGCCGGTTTCCCGGCCCGGCGCAAGCCGATGGCGTCTTGCCGTCTTGCCGTAGCCAATGCCGGCTGCGACACCTTGCGGATGGCCGACGTGCCCGCGATTCCCCCCGAGATTGCCGCCTGGTTTGAAGGCCGTGGCTGGCGCGTGCGGCGGCACCAGGGCGAGATGCTGGCGGCGAGCGACGCCGGACGAAGCGCGCTGCTCGTCGCCGACACGGGAGCAGGCAAGACCCTTGCCGGTTTCCTGCCGACGCTGGCCGATTTCACGCCCTCGCGCCTCGGCGGCGGGCCCCCTCCCGAAGGGCTGCACACGCTTTACGTCTCGCCGCTCAAGGCGCTCGCCTACGACGTCCAGCGCAACCTCGTCGCGCCGGTCGAGGAAATGGGCTTGCCGATCCGCGTCGAGTCGCGCAGCGGCGACACCCCGGCGGACCGCAAGAAGCGCCAGCGCGCCCGGCCGCCGCACGTGCTGCTGACGACGCCCGAATCGCTTTCGCTGCTGCTGAGCTATCCCGACAGCTTCGCGCTGTTCAGCGGCCTGAAGCGCGTCGTCATCGACGAGGTTCACGCGTTCGCCACCGGCAAGCGCGGCGACCTATTGGCGCTGGCGCTTGGCCGCCTGCAGGCGATCGCGCCGGGAATGAAGCGCGCGGCGCTGTCGGCGACGGTCGCCTACCCCGAGCGCTTCCGCGAATGGCTCGCGCCGTGGGGCGAGATCGATTCGGTCGAGCTCGTCGCCGGCGAGCCGGGAGCGCCGCCCGAGGTTCAGATCCTGCTCCCCGAAGAGGCGAGTGTGCCGTGGGGCGGGCACGCGGCGCTGTGGGCGATCCCGCAGCTTTACGCGACGATCAAGCGCAACAGGACGACGCTGATCTTCGCCAACACCCGTTTCCTGGCCGAGCTGATCTTCGAGCAGCTGTGGGACGCGAACGACGACACGCTGCCGATCGGCATCCACCACGGCTCGCTGAGCAAGGAGGCGCGGCGCAAGGTCGAAGGGGCGATGGCGCGCGGCGAGCTGCGGGCGCTCGTCGCCACCGCGAGCCTCGATCTCGGCGTCGACTGGGGGGACATCGATTGCGTCGTGCAGATGGGCGCGCCGAAGGGCTCGAGCCGGTTGCTGCAGCGGATCGGCCGGGCGAATCACCGCCTCGACCAGCCGAGCCGGGCGATCCTGGTGCCCGGCAACCGCTTCGAGTTTCTCGAGGCCCAGGCGGCCAAGGACGCGGTCGACCAGGGCCAGCGCGACGGCGAGGACTTCCGGCCCGGCGGCCTCGATGTGCTCGCCCAGCACGTGATGGCCTGCGCCTGCGCCGCGCCGTTCGACGAAGCCGCGCTCTTGGCCGAGATCCGCTCGAGCCTCGCCTACGCCTGGGTCGAGCAGGACACGTGGGAGCGCGTGCTCCATTTCGTGGCGACCGGCGGCTACGCGCTCGAGGCTTACGACAAGTTCAAGCGCATCGTGCGCGACGAGAGCGGCGCCTGGCGCCTCGCCCATCCCGAGCATGCCCAGCGGCACAGGATGAATGCCGGCATCATCGTCGATGCCGAGATGATCGAGGTCCGCTTCCGCAACGGCCGTTCGCTCGGCAAGGTGGAGGAACAGTTCGCCGCCTCGCTCAGCCCGGGCGATACGATCCGCTTCGCCGGAATGGACCTCGAGGTCGAGTCGCTGCGCGAGCTGGAGCTTGTCGTCCGCGCGGCCAAGAAGTCGGGGATCATCCCGAGCTACCTCGGCCTGCGCCTGCCGCTGACGACGCACCTCGCCGACCGGGTCCAGGCGATGCTGGCCGATCGTGCGGGCTGGGGGCGCTTTCCCGACGACGTGCGCGAATGGCTCGAGGTGCAGGACTGGCGCTCGCGCCTGCCGGGGCCGGACAACCTGCTGGTCGAGAGCTTCCCGCACGCCGGGCGGCACTACACCGCCTACTACACATTCACCGGGTGGAACGCGAACCAGTCGCTCGGGATGCTGATCACCAAGCGAATGGAGGAGCGCGGGCTTCTGCCCGGCGGCTTCGTCGCCAACGATTACACGCTGGCGGTCTGGGGGCTGAAGCCGGTGACCGATCCGCGCCCGCTGCTGTCACCCGAGATCCTGAGCCACGAGTTCGTCGAATGGGTGCAGGAATCGCATCTGCTGCGCCGGGCGTTCCGCGAAGTGGCCGTGATTTCAGGTCTCGTCGAGCGCCAGCACCCGGGCCAGCGCAAGAGCGGCAGGCAAGTCACCTTCTCGACCGACCTGATCTACGACGTGCTGAGGAAATACGAGCCCGACCACGTGCTGATCGAGGCCGCGTGGGCCGATGCCCGCGCGCGGATGACCGACGTGGGGCGCCTCGGAGATCTGCTCGACACCGCCGCCGAGCGGCTGGTCCATGTCGAGCTCGATCGCGTCAGCCCTCTGGCGGTGCCGGTGATGGTCATGATCGGCCGCGAGAGCCTGCCGCAGGGGGCCGTCGACGACGAGTTGCTGCTCGAGGCGGAAACGCTGGCGAGCGCGGCGATGCGCGTGGAACCGGTCGACGAGAAGGACAACTAGTCCGCGTCGGTTACGAGCCGAACTTGCGATAGCGGTCGTTCCCGACGAATCCGATGTTGCGGGCGCCCGACAGCTTCACAAGTCGCAGGACCCGAGCCGATTCCTCGTAGCTGGCGCTGCCGTCGGGCGCGACCAGGATCTCGGGTTCGGGCTTGAGCGCCACCGCTTGCGCGAGGGTACCCCGAAGCTCCGGCTCCGACACGCTTTGCCCGTTCCACGTGATCCGGTCGCCCGGCGTGATCGCGACCGTGTTGCTGACCTTGTCCAGCACCACGTCGGGGCTCGGGCGGGGCAAGGGATAGTCCAGCGTGTTGGTCGAGGCCGGCAAAGTGATGATCAGCATGACGAGCAGCACGAGCATCACGTCGATGAGCGGAGTGGTGTTGATTTCCGACAGCGGCTCTTCGTTTCGGGGACGCAGGGCGATGCTCATCGAGGCTCCCCCACTTGTATGTAACAACATATCGTAACACGACGCGTTCGCGGACGGCAAGAGGTCTTCACTTGAGATCGTAGAAAAAAGAAAGGGGCGGATCGCTCCGCCCCTTCATCGTTCCCATTGGCGTTTGCGGCTATGCGCCGGTCGCGGTCGGGTTCCTCGGTCCGCCGGTGCCGAAGACGCGGTACTGCTCGTTGCCGACGAAACCGAACTTCGTGACCCCCGAGCCCTTGATGATGTTGAGGACCTGCGCCGAAAGATCGTAGCTCGCGTTGGCGTCGGGCTGGAATTGCAGCTCCGGTTCCACCGGCATCTGCAACGTCGCCTGCAGGTTGGCGACGAGCTGGTTGGGATTGATCGGCATCGCGTTCCAGAGGATCTGGTTGTCGACCGTCAGGACGATCTTGTTCTTGTCCGTCTTGATGTTGTTGGTCGGATTTGTGCTCGGCGCGGGCAGGTCGATATTGACCGAGTTGGTCACCGGCGGAAGCGTCATGATCAGCATGACGAGGAGAACGAGCATGACGTCGATCAGCGGCGTCACGTTCATTTCGATCATCGGCGAGCCGTCGTCCTTGCCGCCTGACATTGCCATGGTGGATTACTCCTGAGTCGTGTTCCCGATGCCGATCAGCGCTGGCTGACGGGCTTCGGGTTGGAAATGAAGCCGACGGTCGGATAGCCGGCCGCCTGCACGTTGTAGATCGTCCCGGCGATGCAGCGCCACGGCGCGTTGACGTCGCCGCGCAGGATGACCTGCGGGATCTTGTCGGGATCCTTCATGATCTCGGTCGCGCCGCCGGCCTGCTTCACGATGGTGTCGAGGCGCTTGAAAGCCTGGTCGTACAGTTCCTGCGAATCGACCGGCGTGACGTTGTTGAAGTACACCCGGCATTCGCCGTTGCGCGAGGCGCCCTGGAAACCCGGCTCGCCGGCGCTGTGGCCGGCATCGTCGGTGGTGCTGACCGTGATCAGCAGGTTCTCCACCTTGTCCTTGGATTCGGCGGCCTTGAGCACGGGAATGTGCAGCTTCTCGATCGTCTGGAGCGCGACGGGAACCGTGATCAGGAAGACGATCAGGAGCACCAGCATCACGTCCGTAAGCGGCACGACGTTGATGTCCGACATCGGTTTTTCTTCGACGCCGCCAACTGCAATGGCCATTAGTCTTGTCCTATCTCAATTCTTCGCTGCAGGGCGGGCCACCCGCATGCCGGACGCCCGCCCCGCCTGTCCCGGTCAGGCCTTCGGCGCTGACGCGGGGGCCGTGGTGCGAGCCGCCTGCTGCGTCGAGGTCTTGGTGATGATCGCGGGCTTCACCGCGCCGCGCGAGGTCAGGTTCGCGAGGAGGTCGGTGGCAAACGCCGCGAGCAGCTCGGAAATCCGCTTGTTGCGGTTCTGCAGCCAGTTGTAGGCGAACACCGACGGCACCGCGACGAGCAGACCGAACGCGGTCATGATCAGCGCTTCGCCGACCGGGCCGGCGACCTTGTCGATCGAGCCCGAACCGGCCATCGCGATGCCGATCATCGCGCGGTAGATGCCGATGACGGTACCGAGCAGGCCGACGAACGGCGCGGTCGCACCGACGGTGGCGAGGAACGGCAGGCCGCTCGCGAGCTTCGCGTTGATCGAAGCCTCGGACCGGGCGAGCGAGCCGTGCAGCCAGTCGTGCGCTTCGAGCGAATCGGTCATCTTGGTGTGCTGCGCTTCGGCGGCGAGCGCGTCGTCGACGAGCTGGCGCCAGGCGCTGTTCTTTTCGAGCTTGGTCGCGCCTTCGCTCAGCGTGTTCGCGCGCCAGAAGGTCGAGCGCACGTTCTTGTACTGGCTGAAGATGCGGTGCTGCTCGAGCCACTTGGTGATGAGGATGTAGAACGAACCGACGGACATGATGGCCAGGACGACGATAATGAAGACGGTGATCGCGCCACCCTGCTGGATTGCAGGGCCGATGCCGAACTCCGTCGCGGGCGCAGCGTTCGACGCAGCGGCAAGGATGTTAATGAGCATGCGGGTATTCCTCTCTAGAGAATTTCAAAGCGGGATTATTGGAGTCTGTAGGTGATGCGGGTCGCGTAGCTGTCGGTGATCGGGTTGCCGGCCGAATCGAGCGCCGGGTTGAACCGAGCATAACGCCGCATGCCATCGCACGCACCGCGGTCGAGATCGCTGTTGCCGCTCGAGCTGGTGACGTTGCAGTCGGCAACACGGCCGTCCGTACCGATGGTGACCCTGACGCCGACCGAACCTTCCTTCTGTTCGGCGAGCGCGCGCGGTGGATAGCTGTCCATGATGCGCTGGGTCCACGAACCCTGGTCCCTCGGCGTCGCACCGCGCGCCTTCGAGGGCGGCGGCGGCGGCGGCGGGGCCGGCGGCGGAACCTGCAGCACCGGGGGCGCCGGCGGCGGAATGTTCGGCTGCACCTGGATCTGCGGCGGCGCGACATTGATGCTGATCGGCGGCGGCGGCGCGACCGGCGGCGGCGGCATATCCTTCGGCGGCGGCGGCGGCGGCGTCTTCGGGGGCGGTGGCGGGGGCTCGTTCACGTTCACCGTGGTGACGTGTTCGATAGCCTTCTTGTAAGCCTCGTAGGCGAGGCCGGTAACCATCGCATAAATCGCCGCGATATGGATGAGGGCGACTAAGATTATCGCGACAATGCGATTACCGGTCATTTGTTGGTCAGCGTAAGCCATCCAGCAGCATCACTCCGTTTCGATCCATCCACCGGGCGGGACGCCCGGCAAGGCCACCGTTACCTTCAGGATTTACCTGACAGGCACGATCCGCCCTTGTCCAGTCTGAGGGCCTCGGGCAGAGTGGGGCTCGCCGCCCTTCCTGCTGCCTTCGAGACCCGCACCCCGCCCTCTGATTCTGTTGTCCACAGGGTGCAGTTCGGCGCAGCCTTAGCGACGAAGACCAGCATGGGCAAACGCTTTATCGGTTAACGGCCGATTCAGGGCGGAGGGCCTTCCCATTCTACCGAATGGAAGCCACGGCCAGCCCAAAGGATAAGCGGGACGAAGATGAAGATGATCGAATTGGGGCGCGCGGCGCCTTCGACCTACCTGCGGGGCCTCGCTCTGCCCCTGGCCCTGGCCGCTTGCGTCTTGGCCGGATCGGCCGGCGCGCAGCCGGCGCCCGTTGCCGGCGCCGTCGAGGCGCCAACCTATGCCGACCTCGTGGCGCTGGCCGAACCTGCGGCCATCGTCGCCGAGGTGACGGTCAAGGATCAGGCGACGGTTCCGCCCGAGCGCGCCCCCGGCCTTTCTCCCGGGCGCGCGCGGCTCTATCTCGAGGCGCAGACCCAGCGGGTCATCAAGGGCCCCGGCGCGCTCGGCGAATCGCAGGTCTACCTCGCCGACGTGCCGCTCACCCCCAAGGGCAAGCCGCCCAAGCTCAAGAAGCAGACCTTCCTCGTCTTCGCCAATCCCGTGGCCGGCCGTCCGGGCGAGCTGCAGCTCGTCAAACCGGACGCCCAGCTCGCATCCGACCCCGCGCTCGCCGAGCGCGTGCGCACGGTCGTCGGCCAGCTCGCGGCGCCCGGCGCGCCCCCGCGGGTCACCGGCGTTCGCGACGTCATTTCGGTCGCGGGCAACCTCGCCGGCGAATCGGAAACGCAGATGTCGATCGAGACGGTCGGCGGGGCGCCGGGCGCGCTGACGGTGATTCGCCGCCCGAACGAGGCGCCGAAGTGGGGCGTTTCGTGGAGCGAGATCGTCGACCAGTCAGCAAGGCCGCCCGCGCCCGGAACGATCGCCTGGTACCGGCTCGCCTGCTTCCTGCCGCGCCAGCTTGCGCCGGACGATTTCCTCCAGGCCGACGCCGCCGGCCGGCAGCGGGCCCGGGCCGACTACCAGTTCGTCCTCGACAGCCTCGGCCCGTGCGAGCGCACGCGGCACTAGCCAAGGGCGCGCCTTCCCACTAACGGCCAGCCGCGTCTCAACATCAGGACTGGGGAATGGCCGAACCGCTTCGCATCGCGCTCGCCGGGCTGGGCACCGTCGGAGCAGGGCTCGTCCGGCTGTTCGAAATGAACGGGGCGCTGATCGAGCGGCGCGCCGGCCGCCCGGTGCGGATCGTCGCCGTTTCCGCGCGCGACCGCACCAAGGAACGCGGCGTCGATCTCGCGCCCTACGAATGGCAGGACGACATGACGGCGCTCGCCGCGCGGAACGATGTCGATGTCGTCGTCGAGCTCGTGGGGGGCGCCGACGGTCCCGCCCTGACGACCGCGCGCAACGCGCTGAAGGCGAGCAAGGCGCTGGTCACCGCGAACAAGGCGATGATCGCGCATCACGGCATGGAGCTTGCCGGGCTCGCCGAGAGCGCCGGTGTCGCCCTCAAGTTCGAGGCGGCGGTGGCCGGGGGCATTCCGGTCATCAAGGGCCTGCGCGAAGGGGCCGCGGCCAACCGCATCGAGCGGGTCTACGGAATCCTCAACGGGACATGCAATTACATCCTCTCGACGATGGAGGCGAGCGGGCGCGATTTCGCCGAAGTCCTCGCCGAGGCGCAGGCGCTCGGCTACGCCGAGGCCGATCCGACGTTCGACGTCGAGGGCGTCGACGCCGCGCACAAGCTGGCGATCCTCGCGGCCATCGCGTTCGGCGCGCGGGTGGACTTTCCGGCGGTCGACATCAGCGGCATCGGCCGGGTGCGCGCCGCCGACATCGCCCAGGCCGCGGCGCTCGGCTACCGCATCCGCCTTCTCGGCATAGCCGACTGCATCGACGATAACCGGCTTGCCAAAGGCGGGCTCTTCCAGCGCGTCCAGCCGTACCTCGTCCCGCTGCACCACCCGTTGGCGGCGGTCGAGGGGCCGACCAACGCCATCGTCGCGGAAGGAAATTTCTCCGGCCGGCTGCTGTTCGAAGGCGCCGGCGCGGGCGACGGACCGACCGCCAGCGCGGTCGCCGCGGACATCATCGATATCGCGCGCGGCGACATCGGGGCGCCGTTCTCGGTTCCGGTCGCCGAGCTCGAGGCGCGCGAGGCCGCCGACGCGGGTCATCGCACGAGCCGTGCGTACCTTCGCTTCACCGTCGCCGACCGCCCGGGCGTCCTCGCCGAAATCGCCACCGCCATGCGCGACGGCGGGGTGTCGATCGAGAGCCTGATCCAGCAAGGCCGGCCCGAAGAGGGTGGCGAAGTGCTGGTGGCGATGGTCACGCACGAAGGACCCGAGGCGAACGTCGCCGAGGCGCTGCGCCTGCTCGAGGGCTCCGAAAGCCTCACCGAGCCGCCGCTGGTGATGCGCTTGCTGGGCTGACGCTCAGGGCGCCGGCATCTCGCCCTTGGAAATCTTGTCCGCTTCGGATCCGGCGGGAGGCGTGGGAAGCGCCTTGATGTCGATGATGAGCGCCGGCGGCGGCGGACACGGCGGGATGAAGCAGCCCTTGATGACGACCATGCCGCCCCGCGGCAGCGAGGAGAGGTCGGGCGCACGCGGCACGCCGCCGTCGTCCGGCACGCCGTTGTCGGCGTCGGACGGCACGTACTGGCCGGCAGGGTCCTCGCGGGCCGCGCAGACGACTATCTCGTTTCCCTTCGGGGCCGGGCAAGGCTTGGGCCGCGGGGGTGTCACGGTGTAGAACAGGTAGGCGTTGGTCAGCGCGTCATCGGCGGAGACCGTCGGAACCGGGGCGACGGCGGCGGCCGCAGCGGCCAACAGCATGCTCGACATCGCCCGCCCTTTCGCCCAAAGCTCCGGCACGAGACACGCCCAGGGGACTGAATCCGCTATGAACAAGCGCACCGTCGATGCCAGCCATGTCCTCGACCGCGTGCTGGTCCTCGAGATGGTCCGCGTGACGGAAGCCGCGGCGGTGGCCGCCTCCAAGCTGATCGGCCGCGGCGACGAGAAGGCCGCCGACGCCGCTGCGGTCGAGGCGATGCGCGAAGCGTTCGATCATCTCGCCATCGACGGCACCGTGGTGATCGGCGAGGGCGAGCGCGACGAGGCGCCGATGCTCTACATCGGCGAGAAGGTCGGTGGCGCGCCCGGCCAGGGACCGAAGATCGATATCGCGCTCGATCCGCTCGAGGGCACGACGATCACCGCCAAGGCCGGGCCCAACGCGCTGGCGGTGCTCGCCGCGGCGGAGGAGGGCTGCCTTTTGAACGCGCCCGACGTCTACATGGAAAAGCTCGCCGTCGGCCCGGGCTATCCCGATGGCATCATCGATCTCGCCAAGAGCCCGACCGAGAACATCGAGGCGGTCGCCGCGGCAAAGGGAGTGAGGCCGGAGCAGATCATCGTTTGCGTGCTCGACCGTCCGCGCCACGCGGACCTGATCGCGGAGCTGCGCGCGCTCGGGTGCGGCATCCAGCTCATCCCCGACGGCGACGTCGCCGGGGTGATCGCGGTGACCGATCCCGACACCACGATCGATCTTTACATGGGCTCGGGCGGCGCGCCCGAAGGCGTGTTGGCCGCAGCCGCGCTGCGCTGCGTCGGCGGCCAGTTCAACGGGCGGCTGATTTTCAGGAACGAGGCCGAAAAGGCCCGCGCGCGCAAGTGGGGCATCGACGAGCTCGACCGCATCTACAGGCTGGAGGATCTCGCCAAGGGCGACTGCATCTTCGCGGCGACCGGCGTGACCGACGGCTCGCTGCTCGAGGGGGTCAAGTATCTCAAGGGCGGGCGGATGACGACGCAGAGCGTGGTCATGCGCGCGAGCAGCGGCACCATCCGGTGGGTCAAGGGCGAGCATCGCACGCATTGACCGCCTCGCCGGCGGAAAATCGCCGGACCTCATCTGTTGCAATACCATGACGCTCGTCTAATCCCGCGGCAGCGAATCCAGCGGCATCAGAGGAGCAATCCGCGCGATGAAGATCATGGCCGGCAATTCCAACCTGCCGCTTGCCCGGGCGATCGCCGGCTATCTCGAGATGCCGCTGGCCGACGCCAGCGTGCGCCGTTTTGCCGACGAGGAAATATTCATCGAAATCCACGAGAACGTGCGCGGCGAGGACGTGTTCGTGGTCCAGTCGACCAGTTTCCCGGCGAACGACAACCTGATGGAACTCTTGATCTGCATCGACGCGCTGCGCCGCGCATCGGCCAAGCGGATCACGGCGGTGGTGCCGTACTTCGGGTACGCCCGGCAGGACCGCAAGTCGGGCTCGCGCACGCCGATTTCGGCCAAGCTTGTCGCCAACCTGATCACCCAGGCCGGGGCCAACCGCGTGCTTTCGGTCGATCTGCACGCCGGGCAAATCCAGGGCTTCTTCGACATCCCGACCGACAACCTCTACGCCGCGCCGGTGATGGCGGCCGATATCCAGGCCCGCAACGGCGTCCAGGAAGTGATGGTCGTGTCGCCGGACGTCGGGGGCGTAGTTCGCGCGCGGGCGCTCGCCAAGCGCCTCGACAACGCGCCGCTGGCGATCGTCGACAAGCGGCGCGAGCGGCCCGGCGAATCCGAGGTCATGAACATCATCGGCAACGTGAAGGGCCGGCGTTGCATCATGGTCGACGACATCATCGATTCGGGCGGCACCTTGTGCAACGCGGCGCAGGCACTGCTTGACGCCGGAGCGACGTCGGTCGCCGCCTATATCACCCACGGCGTCCTGTCCGGGGGCGCGGTCGCCCGGGTCAACTCCTCGGCCCTCACCGAGCTCGTGATCACCGACACGATCATGCCGACCGACGAGGCGAAATCCTGCGAACGCATCCGCATCCTGCCGATCGCCCCCCTGGTCGGGGAGGCGGTGCGCCGCATCGCCGACGAGACCAGCGTATCCTCGCTGTTCGACTGACTTGAACTTTTCCGCCGAAATCGCCCTCGCCCATCGTCTCGCCGATGCCGCGCGCGCGGCGATCGTGCCCCATTTCCGCGCCGGGCTCGCTCACGAGCGCAAGGCCGATGCCTCGCCGGTGACGCTCGCCGACCGTGCGGCCGAAGAAGCAATGCGCCGCATTCTCGCCGCCGAAGTGCCGCAGGACGGCGTCGTCGGCGAAGAGCTCGGGGCCAGCGAGGGGCGCTCGGGGCGGCAATGGGTGCTCGACCCCATCGACGGCACCACCGCGTTCCTGGCCGGGCGCGCGACTTTCGGCACGCTGATCGCTCTTCTGGTGGACGGCTTTCCAGTGCTCGGCATCATCGACCAGCCGGTGCTCGCCGAGCGCTGGGTCGGCGTGACGGGCGAGCCGACCACGCTCAACGGCAAGGCGGTTTCGACGCGGCCTTGTCCCGAGCTGTCGCATGCCGCGCTCGCCACGACCGGGCCGCAGCACTTCAGCCAGGAAGAAGGCGACGTGTTCATGGCTCTCGCGCAGGCGACCGATCACAAGCGGATGATCATGGGCGGCGACTGCTATAATTACGCGATGGTCGCTTCCGGCCACCTCGACCTCGTGTGCGAGGCGGGCCTCAAGCTGCACGACTTCGCCGCGCTCGTCCCGGTGGTCGAAGGCGCCGGCGGTACGATGTGCGACTGGAACGGCGAGCCCCTGCACGCCGGCTCGGGCGGGCACGTTCTCGCGCTCGGCGATCCGGCGCGACTCGACGACGTGCTCGAGGTCATGGGCGGGCACGGGCACCCTCATCACCTCTGACCACGCTTGCCTTTTGACCGCCCAGCGACTAGGGGCGCCACCTTCACCGACACGTGATCATCTGCCGGTCTGGCCGAAAGGGCTGCCAGGGCTGGCCAGGACGTGTCCCCGCAAGGAGACGAAAATGCCCAAACTGAAGACCAAGAGCGGCGTGAAGAAGCGCTTCAAGCTCACCGCCACCGGCAAGGTCAAGCACGGGGTCGCCGGCAAGCGTCACCGCCTGATCAGCCACAACGCCAAGTACATCCGCCAGAACCGCGGCACCACCGTGATCTCCGACGCCGACGCGAAGACGATCAAGAAGTGGGCGCCCTACGGGCTAGACTGAGGAGTACCGGGCCATGTCACGCATCAAACGCGGCACCACCACCCGCGCCAAGCACAAGCGGATCCTCGAGTCTGCCAAGGGCTATCGCGGCCGCCGCAAGAACACGATTCGCGTCGCCCGCCAGGCGGTCGAAAAGGCCGGGCAGTACGCCTACCGCGATCGCAAGGTGAAGAAGCGCAACTTCCGCGCGCTCTGGATCCAGCGGATCAACGCCGCGGTTCGCGCCGAGGGTCTGTCGTATTCCCAGTTCATTCACGGCGCCAAGCTCGCCGGGATCGAGCTCGACCGGAAGGTGATGGCCGACCTCGCGATGAACGAAGGCGCGGCTTTCGCGACGATCATCCAGCAGGCCAAGGCCGCGCTGCCGGCCTGACCTTGTGGGTCCGATCGAGCGCATGGGCGCGGGACGGTCACCGTCCCGCGCCCTTTGTCATTGAGAATTTGGCTCGTTCCCCTCGCAACCTGCGAAAAGCGTGTTAAGTATTCCGACAGGGACACGTCCGCTCAACGGCGGGCAGGGCAGCGGGGTTGCCGGGGCATGGGCGCGAATGTCGCGATCGACGCACGCTGCTATCGCCTGTCCGAGCCGCTCCAGCCCTATTTCACGGCGCTCTACGCCTTCTCCTTCGATTGTGGCTCGGGTCCTCCTATCGAGGACTGGCTGCATCCGGAATGGTCGCAAATGCGGTTCGTCTGGGGCGAGACTCCGTACGCCTGCATCGGACCGGGCCCGCTGCGCGAACAGTGGCCGTTCGTCGCCAGCGGGCCGACCAGCCGCTCGATCCATTTCAAGCTGACCAACGGCAAGGCGTGGGGGCTCGGCCTGCTGCCGGCGGGCTGGGCAAAGTTCGCCTGCGGGCCCGCCTCGGCGGTGGCCGACACGACGGTCGACGGCTCATCCCATCCGGCCTTTGGCCTGTTCGCTCCCATTCAGCAAATGATCGGTCGGGACGAGCCCGATCTCGACGCTTTCGCGGCGCGGATAAACGACTTTCTCATGGAGCACGTCGATCGTCCCGATTCCCACCGGGACCTCGTGACCGCGTGCCACCGGGCCCTGCGCGATCCTGACGTCGCCACGGTTTCGCAACTGGCCGGACGCGTCGGGCTGGAAGCCCGGTCACTGGAGCGGCTTTGCTCGCGCTATTTCGGATTTCCGCCCAAGATGCTGCTGCGCCGCCAGCGCTTCCTGCGCAGCCTCGCGACCTTCATGCTCGATGGCGGGACCAGCTGGAGCTCGGCGATCGATCGCCACTATCACGACCAGGCGCAGTTCGTCCGGGATTTCAGGGCGTTCATGGGGATGACGCCAAGCGAATACGCCGAGCGGCCTCACCCGATCATCGCGCCGACCATGGCACAGCGCATGGCCGATCACGGCATCGCCCCGCAGACCGACCTGCCGACGATTCTGCGCTATGGAACTGGCGTCGAGCGACGCTAAAAGACCAGCCAGCTTCTCCCATGTGGAAGGTCGGCAGGGCAAGGGGGACTCATCGGTGCGGGCGGCTTGCGACATCCGGATAAGCTTTCATCCGCCGCCGGCAGAACTGCGGCGCTTCTTCACGACATTCTACATGGCCGAGATAAGGCTCGCGCCGGGCGAGACGGTCACCGATCACTTGCAGCCGGAATGGGCCAACCTGCGCTTCCATTCGGGAAGCCTGCCGGTCGCCGAGGCATTCGACGGCACGCTCGTATCCGGCACCACGTTCACGGCCACCGGGCCCAGCAGCAAGATCGTGCGCTATACCACCGGCTCCGCGCGCGTCTGGGGCATCGGCCTCCTGCCCCTCGGCTGGGCCAAGTTCGTGGCGGCGCCGGCGGCAGAGCTGGCCGACACCGTGGCCGACGGCAACACGCAACCGGCCTTCGCCAGCTTTCGGCCCCTGGCGGCAACGGTTTTCGGCGCCGCGCCCGACACGCCAGCGGAGCTCGAGCGGATCACCCGGCACTTCCTCGAGCGCATCGACGCGCCGGTCGCGAACGAGGCGCGAATCGTCGCCATTCACGAAGCGCTCATCGATCCCGACGTCGCCAGCGTCGCGGCCCTCGTCGCCCGGGCGGGCGGCACGCCGCGAACGATCGAGCGGCTGTGTGCGCGGGCCTTCGGCTTCCCGCCGAAGCTGCTGCTGCGGCGCCAGCGCTTCATGCGCAGCATCGCGCAATTCATCCTCGATCCGTCGATGAAATGGATCGGGGCAATGGACTTCAACTATTACGACCAGGCCCAGTTCGTACGCGATTGCCGGCAGTTCCTCGGCATGACGCCGCGCCAGTACGCGGCGCTCGACAAGCCGGTGATCTCCGCCGTCATGCGTGAGCGTGCGCGGATCGCCGGAGCCGCCGTGCAGACCCTCGACGGCCCCGCGGGCGGCGCGGTCCGGCGCTGATTGCGATTTACCGGACCGGCCTCTAAGGAGCGCCGCAAGCTTCAACCTTCAATCCGGGTGATGTTCGTGGATTATGCCGCAACAGGGCAGGAGGCGCTTTCGCGGATCGCGGGAGCCGCCGACCTCGAGGCGCTCGAGCGGCTGCGCGTGGCGCTGCTCGGCAAGCAGGGCTCTGTCTCGGCCTTGCTCAAGACGCTGGGCACGATGTCGCCGCAAGAACGGCAGAGCCGGGGCCCGCAGATCCATTCGCTGCGCGAGCAGGTGACGAGCGCTCTTGCCGCGCGCAAGGCCGAGCTTGAGCAACGCGCGCTCGATGCGCGGCTGGCCACGGAGACGCTCGATCTGTCGCTGCCGGCCCCCGAGGCGCCGAAGGGCTCGGTCCATCCGGTCAGCCAGGTGATGGACGAGCTGGCCGAGATTTTCGCCGACATGGGCTTCGCGGTCGCCACCGGCCCGGAGATCGAGGACGACTGGCACAACTTCACGGCGCTCAACATGCCGCAAAGCCATCCCGCGCGGGCGATGCACGACACGTTCTATTTCCCCGACACCGGCCCAGAAGGCGGGCGCATGCTGCTGCGTACGCACACCAGCCCCGTGCAGGTGCGCACGATGGTCAGCCAGGGCGCCCCGGTGCGGATCATAGCGCCCGGCCGGGTCTACCGCTCCGACAGCGACGCGACCCACACGCCGATGTTCCACCAGATCGAGGGCCTGGTCATCGATCGCGGCATTCACCTCGGGCACCTCAAGTGGACGCTCGAGACCTTCCTCAAGGCCTTCTTCGAGCGCGAGGATATCGTGCTGCGCCTGAGGCCGAGCTACTTTCCGTTCACGGAGCCCTCGGTCGAGGCCGATGTCGGCTTTGCCATCGAGAACGGACGGCGCGTGCTGGGCGGCTCGGGAGACGAGCCGGGGCACGGCTGGATGGAGCTGCTGGGCAGCGGCATGGTCAATCGCCGGGTGATCGAGATGAGCGGGCTCGACGCCGGCGAGTGGCAGGGTTTCGCCTTCGGGGTCGGCGTCGACCGCCTGGCGATGCTCAAATACGGCATGGACGACTTGCGCGCTTTCTTCGACGGCGACGTCCGCTGGCTCGGGCACTACGGGTTCTCGCCGTTCGACCAGCCGACGCTCAGCGTCGGTGTGGGAGCGCGGGCATGAAGTTCTCGCTCGACTGGCTGAAAGTGTTCCTCGAGACCGAGGCCTCGGGGGCGGAGATCGCCGCCGCGCTCAATCGGATCGGCCTCGAGGTCGAAAGGCTCGAGGACCCGGCCGAGAAGCTCGCCGGCTTCTGGGTCGCCGAAGTGCTCACCGCGCAGCCGCACCCCAATGCCGACAAGCTGCAGGTCCTGACCGTCAGCACCGGCGCGGGCGAGCCGCTGCAGGTCGTCTGCGGCGCGCCCAACGCGCGCGCGGGAATGAAGGGTGTGCTCGGGCTTCCCGGCGCGATCGTGCCGGCGAACGGGATGGAATTGCGCAAGAGCGCCATTCGCGGCGTCGAGAGCAACGGCATGATGTGCTCGGTGCGCGAGCTGGAGCTCGGCGACGAGCACGAAGGCATCATCGAGCTGCCGGCCGATGCCTCTGTCGGCGAAGCTTTCGCCGACTATCGCGGCGCCAGCCCGGTGTTCGACGTGGCGGTGACGCCTAACCGGCCCGACTGCATGGGCGTGGAAGGGATCGCCCGCGACTTGGCGGCGGCGGGAATGGGCACCTTCAGGCCCTATCGCGTCGACGCGGTGGAAGGTGCCTTCCCGTGCCCGGTCGAGATTCGCACCGACGATCCGGAAGGTTGCCCGGCGTTCTACGGGCGGGTGATCCGCGGCGTCAGCAACGGCGCCTCGCCCGAATGGATGCAGCAGCGGCTCCTCTCAGCTGGGCAGCGACCGATCTCCGCGCTGGTGGACATCACCAACTACCTGATGCTGGCGTTCGGTCGGCCGGCACACGCCTACGATGTCGCCAGGCTGAAGGGCGCGCTCGTCGCACGGCGGGCGAAGGACGGCGAACAGGTGCTGGCCCTCAACGAGAAGACCTACACGCTTGACAGCGAGATGACGGTGATCGCCGACGAGCGCGAAGTCCACGATATCGCCGGCATCATGGGCGGCGAGCATTCGGGGGTTTCGGCGAACACGAAGGACGTACTGCTCGAGGTCGCCTGGTTCGATCCCGAGCGTATCGGCCTCACCGGCCAGCGGCTCGGCCTCGCCAGCGACGCGCGCACGCGCTTCGAGCGCGGCGTCGATCCGGCGTTCCTCGATGCGGGGCTCGATCTCTTGACCGCAATGATCCTCAGCATCTGCGGTGGCGAGGCATCGCAGGTGGTGCGCGCCGGTTCGCCGCCCGCGCAGCCCCGAGTGATCGACTATGACCCGGGCCTCGCCGAGCGGCTCGGAGGGATTGCGATCTCGGAGGAAGAACAGCGCCGCACGCTCATGGCGCTCGATTTCCGCGTTTCGCCGGACTGGCGCGTCACGGCGCCGCTCAGGCGGCTCGACATCGAAGGGCCGGCCGACATCGTCGAGGAAGTCGTCCGCATCCATGGCCTCGACGCCGTCGAAAGCGTTCCCTTGCCGCGCGCCGACGGCGTCGCCCGGCCGACGGCGACGCCCGAGCAGGCGAGGGAACGCAAGCTCCGGCGCGTCGCCGCCGCGCGAGGGCTCAGCGAGGCGGTCACGTGGTCGTTCATTCCCGAACCCGACGCGTCCCATTTTGCCGAGGGGAATGGCGGGCTGTGGCTGCTCGCCAACCCGATCAGCGAGGATATGAAGGCGATGCGTCCGGCGCTCATCCCCGGCCTGCTCGCCGCGGCCAAGCGCAACCTCGACCGCGGAGCGGACGGCGTTCGGCTTTTCGAAGTGGGCCGGCGGTATCTGCGGGGCGAAGCGGGGCGGAGCGATGAGCGAGCCACCGTCGGCGTGCTCCTCGCGGGCGAGAAGGCGTCGCGCGGCTGGGCCACGGGCAAGGCGCAAGTCTTCGACGCGTTCGACGCCAAGGCGGAAGCCCTGGCGCTGCTCGAGGCCGCGGGAGCGCCGGTTGCCAATCTGCAAGTGATGGGCGAGGCGGGGCCGCAGTTTCATCCCGGTCAGTCGGCGACCTTGCGGCTCGGCCCGAAGGCGGTCCTTGCGCGCTTCGGCGCGCTGCACCCCGCAACGCTCGAAGCCTTCGACATCGAAGGGCCGGTCGTGGCCGTCGAGGTGTTTCTCGACGCGATCCCGGCCAAAAGGGGGACCGGCGGCTTCGCGCGCCCGCCCTACGCGCCGCCGGCGTTGCAGGCCGTGAAGCGCGATTTCGCCTTTCTGGTGGATGCGCTCCTCCCCGCAGGCGACCTGCTGCGGGTTGTCAGAGGGGCGGACAAGACCAACATCACCGATGCCCGCGTGTTCGACGAGTTTCGCGGCGGCGGCGTGCCGCAAGGCCGGAAATCGATCGCCATCGAGGTTACCCTCCAACCGGGCGACAGGAGCTATACCGACGAGGACCTGAAGGCCATTTCCGACCGGATCGTCGCGGCGGCGGCGAAGCTCGGCGCGGACCTTAGACACTAGCGACGGCATCTGGGCTCGCCCGCCGGGCCGATGCCGCTAGCGTTCCAATCCGCTTCACCCGAGACAAGAAGACCATGACTTCAAACCGCCGCACTTTCGCGATCATCTCGCACCCCGACGCCGGCAAGACGACGCTGACCGAGAAGCTGCTGCTGCAGGGCGGCGCGATACACCTCGCCGGCGAAGTGAAGGCGCGCGGCGCGGCGCGGCGCGCTCGCTCCGACTGGATGAAGATCGAGCAGCAGCGCGGGATCTCGGTCACCAGCTCGGTGATGACCTTCGCGAAGGACGGCGTCACCTTCAACCTGCTCGACACGCCGGGTCACGAGGACTTCTCCGAGGATACATACCGCACCCTCACCGCGGTCGATTCGGCGATCATGGTGCTCGACGCCGCCAAGGGCATCGAGCCGCAGACCCGCAAGCTGTTCGAAGTGTGCCGACTGCGCTCGGTGCCGATCATCACTTTCGTCAACAAGGTCGATCGGGAAGGCAAGAGCGGCTTTGCGCTGCTCGACGAAGTGGCCGATACTCTGGCGCTCGACGTCTCCCCGCAATCGTGGCCGGTCGGCATGGGCGGCACGTTCGAAGGAGTGCTGGACTTTGCGTCCCGCACGATCAGCCGCCCCGAGGGGCCGAGCAGGGAATTCCTCGGCCAACGTCAGCCGGCGGGCGAGCTGCCGGCCGAAATTTCCGAGGAAGTCGAGCTCGCGCAAATCGGCTACCCCGAGTTCGACGTCGAGGCCTACCGGCATGGCGACCTGACGCCGGTCTTCTTCGGTTCGGCGCTGAAGAATTTCGGGGTCGCCGAGCTGATCGATGCCATCGCAAGCTACGCCCCGCCGCCCCGCCCGCAACCGAGCGAAGCTGGCCCGATCGACCCGGAGCGCGACGAGGTCACCGGCTTTGTCTTCAAGGTCCAGGCCAACATGGACCCGCAGCACCGTGACCGCATCGCCTTCATGCGCATGGTCAGCGGCACCTTCAAGCGCGGCATGAAGCTGACGCCGAGCGGCCTCGGCAAGCCGATCGCGGTTCACTCGCCGATCCTGTTCTTCGCCCAGGACCGCGAGATCGCCGACACCGCCGAGGCCGGCGACATCATCGGCATTCCCAATCACGGCACGCTGCGCGTGGGCGACACCCTCTCGGAGAGGAACGACGTCCGCTTCACGGGCTTGCCGAATTTCGCGCCGGAAATCCTGCGCCGCGTGGTGCTGAAGGACCCGACCAAGACCAAGCAGCTCAGGAAAGCGCTCGACGACCTGTCGGAGGAAGGCGTGATCCAGGTGTTCTATCCGGAGATCGGCGCGCAGTGGATCGTCGGCGTGGTCGGCCAGCTGCAGCTCGACGTGCTCGTCAGCCGGCTGGAGGCGGAATACAAGGTCGAGGCCAATCTCGAGGCCTCGCCGTTCGCGACGGCGCGATGGCTCAAGGGGCCGCAGGCGGCGCTCGACGGTTTTGCCGAATTCAACCGCGCGAACCTTGCGAAGGACCGCGACGGCGATCCCGTCTTCATGGCAAAGAGCGCGTGGGATGTCGGCTATCAGCAGGAGCGGAACCCCGAGCTTACCTTCTCCGCCACGAAGGAGCGGTGACAAGGAGCCTGTGGCTGCGTAGTCAGGGGCGATGTCGGACATCTTCGAGGAACTGACCGAGGCACACAGGGCGATGATCGCCCGGCAGAGCGTGTTCTTTGTCGCCACGGCCGCCGAGGGCGCGAGGATCAACCTCAGCCCCAAGGGCTACGACGTCTTTCGCATCCTCTCGCCCAAGCGCGTCGCCTACCTCGACCTCGCCGGGTCGGGTAACGAGACCAATGCCCACCTTTTGGCGGACGGGCGAATCACGCTGATGTTCTGCAATTTCCAGCAGCCGGCGCAGGTGCTGCGCATCTACGGCAGGGGCACCCCTGTCGTGCCATGGGACAAGCAATGGGAGGAGTTGGCCCCGCACTTCACGATGCTCCCCGGCACCCGCCAGATCTTCGACATTTCGGTTGAGGGAGTGCTCACCAGCTGCGGCTACGGCGTCCCGCTGATGACGCTGGAGCGTGAGCGGCCGACCTTGCTCAAGAGCCATGCCAAGGCCGATCCGCACGTGTGGGCCGGCAAGGCGCGCAGCCACCGCCAGAGCATCGACGGCCTGCCGATCAAGACGACCGATCGCTATATCGCCGGCGATCCGGGAACTGTCCCGGCCGATTGAGCACTCTTCCCGTCAGCCGTGCAGCTCACTTTCGCCAGCTATAACATCCACAAGGCCGTCGGGCTCGACGGCCGGCGCGATCCCGACCGGATTCTGGCCGTGCTCCATGAGCTGGAGGCAGACGTGGTCGCGCTGCAAGAGGTCGACCGGCGCTTTGGCCCGCGCGAATCGGTCATCCCGCGCGCGGCGCTTGAGGAGCATGGCTGGTGCCCGGCTCCCTTGCGCATGCGCCCGGCGAGCATCGGCTGGCACGGCAATGCCATTCTCGTCAGGCGCGGGATCGACATCGCCGGTGCGGAGGCGATCGAGCTGCCGCGGCTCGAGCCGCGCGGGGCCGTCTATGCCCATCTCAAGGTCGACGGAAAGGCGCTTCACGTGGTCGGCATGCATCTCGACCTGTCGGGCATTCGCAGGATGCACCAGATCCAGGCAGTTCAGGCCCACATGCACGGGAGAAAAGGTCCCGCGGTGCTGCTCGGGGATTTCAACGAGTGGTCGCCGCGCGCGCGATGCCTTGCCGCCTTCGGTAACGGCTGGACCGTCCTCGCCCCGGGGCGGAGTTACCCAAGCCGCCGGCCGCTCGCCCAGCTCGACCGCATCGTTCATTCGCACGACTGGTATTGCGAGGAGGTGCGGGTCCATCACAGCGCGCTGGCTTCTATCGCATCGGATCACCTGCCGGTGACCGCACGACTGTCATATGCTGCCTAGTTCTTAGGCACGGGAGAGGCGGCGGCCTCCTCTTCGGGTCCCCGTAAGCCCCTTCAGCGCGCGCCTTGCTGCGGTGCAACACGAACTGGCACGCTAATTGCGTAGCGAACCTCGGCCGCGACGAGCGGCAAGCCAGAGGGGTTCGGGATGAAGTTCATCATCGCCATAATCAAGCCGTTCAAGGTGGACGAGGTCCGCGAGGCGCTCGGCGCGATCGGCGTCGCCGGCATGACGGTCACCGAGGTCAAGGGTTTCGGGCGCCAGAAAGGGCAGACCGAAATCTATCGTGGAGCCGAATACTCCACCAACATGCTGCCCAAGGTGAAGCTGGAAATCGCCGCCAGCGATGCGCTGGCGGCGCAAGTGGTCGAGACGATCCAGCAAGCCGCCAGCACCAGCAGCATCGGCGACGGCAAGATCTTCGTCCTCGACCTCGCCTCGGCCACCCGCATCCGCACCGGCGAGACCGGCGACACGGCGCTCTAAGAGACATGAGGGGTAACACAATGATCCGTAAGATTCTCCGCGGCGTCACGGTGCTCGGCACCGCGATGTTCGCCGCGACGGCCGCGTTCGCACAGGACGCCGCCACCGCGGCAGCGCCGACCGTCGACAAGGGCGACACCGCCTGGATGATGACGTCCACCGTGCTCGTGCTGATGATGATCGTTCCCGGCCTGGCCCTGTTCTACGGCGGCCTCGCCCGGACGAAGAACATGCTTTCGGTGATGACGCAGGTCGGGGCCGTCGCCGCGCTGACGATGCTCGTGTGGGTCGGCTGGGGCTATGCCGAGGCTTTCGGCGACGGCGGCAACGCCTTTATCGCGAGCTTCAGCAAGGCGTTTCTTAACGGCGTGACGCCGGCGACGACGTCGGCGACGTTCACGCAAGGGGTGGCGATCCCCGAGTACGTCTTCGTTTGTTTCCAGATGACCTTTGCCGCCATCACCGTCGCGCTGGTGCTCGGTTCGGTCGTCGAGCGGATGAAGTTCTCGGCGGTGATGGTGTTCGCCGTCCTGTGGCTGACGCTCGCCTATTTCCCGATCGCGCACATGGTGTGGGCCGGCAACGGGCTGTTCTTCACCAAGGGCGCGCTCGACTTCGCCGGCGGAACCGTGGTGCACATCAACTCGGGCGTCGCGGCGCTCGTCGCCTGTCTCATCCTTGGCAAGCGCATCGGCTACGGCACCGAGATCATGGCGCCGCACTCGCTGACGATGACCGGCATTGGCACCGGGCTGCTGTGGGTCGGCTGGTTCGGCTTCAACGCGGGTTCCGCGCTCGAGGCGAACGGCTCGGCGGCGCTGGCGATGATCAACACCTTCGTCGGCACCGCGGCGGCGGGCCTCGCGTGGATGCTCGCGGAGAGGCTGGCGGGCCACAAGCCGTCGGCTCTCGGCTTCTGCTCGGGCATCGTCGCCGGCCTCGTTGCCGTGACCCCGGCGGCCGGCAACTCGGGGCCGCTCGGTGCCATCGGGCTGTGCTTCCTGACCGCCTTCGTCTGCTACTTCGCGGTCACCAAGCTCAAGCACATGTTCGGCTACGACGATGCGCTCGACACCTTCGGCATCCATGGCGTGGGCGGCATGTGCGGCGCGATGGGAACCGGTGTGGTCTATTCGGCAGCGCTCGGCGGGCCGGCGGGCGATTCCTGGATGGGCATGGGCGCCCAGCTCCTCGTTCAGGGTGAGACCGTCCTGACCACGATCGCGTGGACCGCCGTTGCCACGGCCATCTCGATCTACGTCGCCAAGGCCATCACCGGCCTGCGTGTCAGCTCCGATGTCGAGCGGGAAGGGCTCGATCTCGGTGAGCATGGAGAGCGCGCCTACAACTACTGATCACCAGCTTGGCGGGACCGGACCTCTGCTCTTCTTCGGTCCCGCCTTCCGACGTTCCTCCTGCGAACGCATACCTCAAAGGGCCGGAGCCAGGCGCTCCGGCCCCTTTTTTCCTTTGCCGAATGCGCGCGCTTCCATATTGAGCGCACTGAACCGAGGAGGAGGTGCCATGAGGAAGATTGCCCCGGGAATGGCCGTGGCGGCCATCGCGCTGGCCTTGGTACAGATGAGCCCGGCAAGCGCCCAGGACAGCGCGCCTGCGGCCCAGCCGCCACAGGCAGCGTGCAACGCGGGCCCTTACATCGTCTTCTTCAACTGGGACAAATCCGACATCACGCCCGAGGCGGCGACGATCCTCGACAGCGCCATCACGGCGTACGCGAGCTGCCGCAATGCGCCGGTCACGCTCGCCGGTCACACGGACCGATCGGGCAGCGATCAGTATAACATCGACCTGTCGAAGGGGCGCGACGACAGTGTCACCGCCTATTTGGCCGGGCATGGCGTCCCAACGAGCGCGATCAGCGCCCAGGCTCTCGGTGAATCGATGCCGCGCGTAGCGACAGCGGACGGGGTGCGCGAAGCGCAGAACCGCCGCGTCGAAATTACCTTCGCAAAAGGTTCGGCAAGCTAGGCGGCCGCTCAGCGCTTCGACGCCAGCGCGTCCATCGCCGCGCGAATGGGAGTCACGTCGTATCCCGCGGCGGCCGCTGCCTCGGCAACGTCCTGCGGACTTTCGCCCGAGGCGCACTGGGCGAGCGACCACAGCATCGTGGAGCGCGTTCCGCTACGGCAGTAGGCGAGCACTTTGCCTTCGGCGGCGGCCAAAGCGTCGCACATCGCGCGCACCTGGGACTCGTTCATTCCGCCATGGCCGATGGGAATGGCGGCGTAGTCCATTCCCGCCGCCCGCGCGGCGGCTTCGATCGCCGGTCCGGGAGTCTGGTCGTCGGCCTCCCCTTCGGGCCGGTTATTGATGATCAGGCGAACGCCTTGCGCGCGCGCCTGCTCGATGTCCTCGAGGGTGAGCTGGGGACTGGCGGAAACCTTGTCCGACAGCTTGCGAAAGTCGCTCATAAACCTCTTCCCATTCTTCGGTCGCCGGCGCTGGCCGTCGCTGCCGGCCGCGAGGACCATGTCCGCGCCAGCGCCGGCGTGCAAGCGTCGAAGTGGCGCTCGCCAGGCCGCGCTTGCGCTCGCGCGTTAAAACGTTCGCACTATGTCTATTTTGCGCTATAAGCCTTCGCCGATGTGCGGGGGAGGCGCCTCCGTAAACCGTCCGGCGCGAATTTCGTCCACGCTGCCGGGCGCGCAATGAGGGCGAAACGAAGGTGCGTTCGTTAGATGGGTTACGATAGAGGGCGTCGCGGCCGGGGGCGCGACAAGCGGGATGGATTCGGCGAGGACGGTTTCGATCCCTTCCAGGAAGGCAGTCCGCCAGCCTATGGCGGCGACCGCTGGGGCGGTGGCGATCGGTTTTCCGACGATCGCGGTGGTTTCCGCGGCGGCGGGGGCGGTGGCGGTGGCGGCGGTTTCCGCGGCGGCGGCGGAGGCGGCGCACCGCGCGGCGGCGGCATGCCGGCCCAGGTCGTCGGCACCGGCCAGGGGAAGGTGAAATTCTTCAACGCCCACAAGGGCTTCGGCTTCATCCAGCGCGACGAAGGCGGCGAGGACGTGTTCGTCCACATCAGCCAGGTGGAGCGCGCCGGCCTCGAAGGGTTGGCCGAAGGCCAGGAACTCCAGTTCAACCTCGTCGACCGGGGCGGGAAGATTTCCGCCGCCGACCTGCAAGTCGTCGGCGAGGTGATCGCCGTGCAGCAGCGCGCGCCCCAGCGGCAGCTGACCGGCGAGAAGGCGACCGGCACGGTGAAGTTCTTCAACAGCATGAAGGGCTTTGGGTTCATCACGCGCGACGATGGAAAGGACGATGCGTTCGTCCACATCAGCGCGGTGGAACGCTCGGGCCTGCCGGGAATCAACGAAGGCGACCGATTCGAATTCGACCTCGAAGTCGACCGACGAGGGAAATACTCGGCGGTCAACCTTGTGCCCGTTCAGGGCTGACACGCCTGCCCAAGGCCCGGTCGTTTGACCGGGACGAAGCAAGTCCATAAACGGACGCGAATGGCGGCCCGCCAGGGCCGCCATTTGTCGTTCCGCCGGTCCGAACCCGAATCGAGGAAATTTGCGATGTCGATCACCCCGCTCATGCCTGTCTATCCCCGGTGCGGCGTGCGGCCCGTTCGCGGCGAGCACTGCCACCTGATCGACGAAGACGGCACGCGCTACCTCGATTTCGCCGCCGGCATTGCGGTAAACTTGCTCGGTCACTCGCATGCCGGCCTTATCGGCGCGATACAGCGGCAGGCGGCGACACTGATGCACGTGTCCAACCTCTACGGCAGCCCGCAGGGCGAGGCGCTGGCACAGCGGCTGGTGGACCTGACCTTCGCCGACACGGTGTTCTTCACCAACTCCGGCGCCGAGGCCGTCGAGTGCGCGATCAAGACCGCGCGCGCCTATCACCAGTCGGCCGGCAACCATGAACGGTTCGAGCTGATCACGTTCAACAACGCGTTCCATGGACGCACGATGGCGACGATCAGCGCGTCCAACCAGGAGAAGATGCACAAGGGCTTTTCCCCCTTGCTCGCCGGCTTCAGCTATGTCGGGTTCAACGATCTTGAAGGCGCGAAGGCAGCGATGGGCCCGCACACCGCCGGCTTCCTCGTCGAGCCGATCCAGGGGGAAGGCGGCATCCGCACCGGCACGGAGGCGTTCCTGCGCGGATTGCGCAAACTCGCCGACGACAACGATCTGATGCTGGTGCTCGACGAGGTCCAATGCGGCATGGCCCGCACCGGCACGATGTTCTATCATGAGCAGGTCGGAATTGAGCCGGACATCATGGCCATCGCCAAGGGTATCGGCGGCGGTTTCCCGCTGGGTGCGTGCCTCGCGACCGAAAAGGCCGCGCGCGGAATGACCTTCGGCTCGCACGGCTCGACCTACGGCGGCAACCCGCTGGCGATGGCTGCCGGCATGGCCGTGCTCGACGCCGTCGCGAACGATGCTTTCCTGGCCGAGGTGCGCGAGAAGGGCGAACGCATCCGCACCCGGCTCGAGCAGTTCATCGGCAATTATCCGGAGCTGTTCGAGGGCATTCGCGGCAAGGGCCTGATGCTGGGCCTCAAGATGAAGGTAGAACCGCGCCCCTTCATGCAGCATCTGCGCGATAATCATCAGCTGCTGACGGTCTCGGCCGGCGACCAGACGTTGCGCATTTTGCCGCCGCTGGTCGTGGGCGATGCTGAAATCGACGAGTTCTTCGACAAGCTCTCGGCCGGGGCAGCGGATTACGATCCGGCGGAGGCATGACAATGGCGATCCGGCATTTTCTCGACCTGTCGGACGCCGGCGGCGATGCCCTCGCAGCCATGCTCAATGATGCGATCGACCGCAAGGCGGCGCGCTTCGGCTGGCCCAAGGGAAAGGCGGACGCCGACGAACCGCTCGCCGGGCGCGTCCTGGCGATGATCTTCGAGAAGAACTCGACCCGCACGCGAGTCAGTTTCGACATCGCGATCCGCCAACTCGGCGGCACGTCGCTGGTGCTCGACTCGGCGAACACCCAGCTGGGACGCGGCGAGACGATTGCCGATACCGCGCGGGTGCTCAGCCGCATGGTCGACGCGATCATGATCCGCACCGACGATCACGCGAAAGTGGAGGAAATGGCCCGCCATGCCTCGGTGCCCGTGATCAACGGCCTGACCGACCGCTCCCACCCCTGCCAGATCGTCGCCGACTTGTTGACCGTGATCGAGCAGGCAAAGCCCTTGCCGGGGCTCGAGGTCGCCTGGCTCGGCGACGGCAACAACGTTCTGCACTCGATCCTCGAGGCGGCCGCGCTGATGAAGTTCAACGTGCGCGTCGGCACACCGCAAGGATACGAGCCGAGCGACGAATTCGTGGCTCTCGCGCGAGCTGCCGGCTCACGGGTCACGCTCACCCATGACGCGAACGAAGCCGTGGCGGGAGCCGACATCGTCGTCACCGACACATGGGTGTCGATGGGCCAGGATCACACCCACAACAAGCTCGCGGCGATGGCGCCTTTTCAGGTCAACGACGCGCTGATGGGCGGGGCGAAGCCGGACGCCCGGTTCCTCCATTGCCTGCCGGCGCATGTCGGCGAGGAAGTCAGCGAGAGCGTGTTCGAGGGGAACCAGTCGGTCGTCTTCGACGAGGCCGAGAATCGCATCCACGCCCAGAAGTCGATCCTGCTGTGGTGCTTCGGCAAGCTCTGACCCCCCTCGCTTTCAAACGGGGGAATTGCCCCCCATATGGCGGGCGATGAACAAGCAAATCGATAGCGGCGCCGAGACGGGCTTCGACCGCCTGTTGCACTTTACCCTGCCCGATCGGAACGCTCGCGGCCGGCTTGTCCGCCTTGGACCCGCGCTGGAGGACATCCTCGCGGCGCATCCTTACCCGCCGGCGCTCAAACATCTGTTGAGCGAGGCCCTTGTGCTGGCGGCGCTGATGGGCGCGCTGCTCAAGGACGATGGCAGCCAGTTGACGCTCCAGGCGCAGGCCGACGATGGCGTCGTCGAGCTCCTGGTATGCGATTACCGCAGCGGCGAGCTGCGCGGCTATGCCCGGCACGACGAAGAGCGCTTCGCCAAGCTCGGGCCCAGCCCGACGCTGCAGGAACTGTTCGGAGAAGGCTTTCTCGCGATTACCTTCGACCTCGCGGCGACCGGCCAGCGGTACCAGGGTGTCGTTCCGCTCGAGGGCGCTTCGCTGTCGCATGCGGTCGAGCGCTATTTCGCGCAAAGCGAGCAGGTGCCGACGCTCATCCGGACCGGCGTTCGCGGCGGGCACGGCGGGATCATCGCCGGCGGCCTGCTCGTCCAGCATCTCGCGGAGGGCGAGGAAGGCCGCGAGCGCCTGCACGTGCGAATGGATCATCCCGAGTGGGAGCACGTCGCGGCACTCGCAGCGACGCTCACCGAAGACGAGCTGGTCGATCCGGAGCTGAGCCTGGAGGCGCTTGCCTGGCGGCTGTTCCACGAAGAGCGCGAAGTGCGCGTGCTGCGCGGCGACGATGTCACGCGCGGCTGCCGCTGTTCGATCGTCCACTTCGAAGAAGTGCTCGCGCGCTTTCCGAAGGAAGACCGCAACGACATGCGCGATGAGAACGGCATCATCCGCGTCGACTGCGCCTTCTGCTCGCGCGAGTTCCTGATCGAGGACTGAAGCGGGCGTTTGCCGCGGCCGCGGATCGGGCTAAGCGCTGCGCATGGCCGGTCCATCAAAGACATCGGGAGAAGGGCGAACCGCGGTCGTCCTGCTATCAGGCGGGCTCGATTCGATGGTCACCGGTGGCCTCGCGCGCGAGCAGGGCTATTCTTTGCACGCGCTGACGATCGACTACAACCAGCGCCACCGTCGGGAGTTGCAGGCGGCGGAACGCATTGCCGACAGGCTCGCTGTCGAACGGCACGTCATATTGCCGCTCGACCTGCGCCGTTTCGGCGGGTCGGCGCTGACCGACGACATCCCCGTTCCGAAAGGAGGCGTGAGCGCCGAAATCCCGGTGACCTACGTGCCCGCGAGGAACCTCATCTTCCTTGCGCTGACGGTCGGCTTTGCCGAATCCTCTGGCGCGTCGGACATATTCATCGGCATCAACGCGCTCGATTATTCCGGCTATCCCGACTGCCGGCCGGAATTCATCGCGAGCTTTTCCGAGACCGCCCGGCTGGCGACGAAAGCGGGTGTCGAGGGCAATCCGTTCTCGGTCCACGCGCCGCTGCAGCACTTGACGAAGGCCGATATCGTCCGGCTGGCGGCCCGTCTCGGTCTCGACCCGGCATGGAGCTGGTCCTGTTACGATCCTGCGGCGGACGGCTCGGCCTGCGGCTTGTGCGACAGCTGCCGGCTGCGTCTCAAAGGGTTTGCCGAAGCTGGGCTCGTCGATCCCCTCGTTTACGCCCACTTGCCCGAAGGTGACCAATAGGTCCCACGACGGCCGCTGAACGGAGGCGAGGATCCCGGCCGGCGGGCGCGCGCCGACGGGTTCGGCGATGGCCGCGAATGGCCACGGCGAGACGAATCCCCTCGCCAACGGTGCGAGCCACCTGTGCCCCGCGACTGGAGGCGGCGCGAAGCGAAGAAAAGAGTGCCACGGATCTTAACCGTCTTTCTGTGAAACAACAGACGTGGTCCACTCGTTCAGGCCATGCGGAAGTCGTTCCGCAGTACGGGATTTCGGCAGCGCGCTCGCTGTCTGACAAGTCGCGGGTGTTGGCGCGAAGATCGAACTCGGCAAGGTAGCGCGACAGGGGCGCTTCGCTCATGTGATGGTAGGTGCCAATCACGTCGCGCTTGAAGATCGAAAAGAAGCATCGAGCACGCAGCGTTCGTCGTCGGTGGCTGCCGTGGCGCGCCACGGCGTTGTCGGTTTCACCCGGCGCACGAGAAGTGCGCTCCCGGAAGAGCTTGCGGATCCGCTTCGTCGGACATGTTTCCCTTCAATTTGGGCGAGGGCAGGGGAGACGCAAAACCGCGGTCGTCCAGCCGCCGCGCTCGCAGATGCCGCCCTCTTATCGCGTCAGTACCGGAGCCTCCGCCGCCGCATCTCATCGATGAGTTTGCGGGGATCCTCGATCAGCAGCCTGGTGAAGCTGGACGACGGGCACCTCGGCAGGCCGCCACGCCATGCGCGCGATCAATAGGAGGCGATGTCATCGACGTCTTGCGTTCCTTCGCGCCGACGGGCGCGCAGTCCTCGCTCGGCTGAAGGCAATGGCGACGGCGCATCCATCATTATTCATGTAGCGCGGGGCATGTTTCACGGGCCCAACGCAGCGAGCGTCCGCGACGCGTCCGGCTTGCGCCGGACTCCCGGCTCCCCTAGGGCGCGCCGATGCTGCGCCGCCTGTACGATTGGGTCCTCGACAAGGCGGCGCATCCCTATGCCGCGTGGTGGCTCGCGTTCTTCGCCTTTGCCGACGGCGGGCTGTTCCCGTTCCCGCCGCACCCGCTGCTCGCGCTGATGTGTCTCTCGCAGCCCAGGCGGGCGGTGCGATACGCGGCGATCACCACGATCGCCTCGATCGCCGGAGGCATCTTCGGGTATTTCGTCGGGCATTTCCTGTACGACACCATCGGGCAAGAGCTGCTCCATTTCGTCGGGCTCGAGCGCAAGTTCCCGGTCGCGGCGTGCTATCTGCGCGCCTACGGGGTGGAGATCATCGTCCTCAAGGGCGCGACGCCGATCCCTTTCCTGCTGCTGACGGTTACCGCCGGGTTCATCAATTTCCCGCTGATTCCGTTCGTCCTCGCGAGCCTGCTTTCGCGCGGCGTGATCTTCTTCGGCATCGGCATCCTGTTCAAGATCTTCGGCCCGCCGATCAAGACCTTCATCGACAAGTACTTCGCGTGGATCGTGGTCGCCTTCCTGATCGTCATCGCCGGCGTCTTCTACGCCGTTGACTTCGCCGGCAGCAGCAACCACCCGGGCGACAAGTGCTCCGTCGGCGCGGTCAACCCGAACTTCGCCTGACATCGTTGCCCCCCTTTTGACGGTCGTTTCGCAAAGGAGGCCCGCTCTTGCGGCTCTGCGACGTCGCGCAAGCAAGTTCATTGTGCTTGGCAGACACGGCCCAAGCTCCGGAACACCACTCCTCGCCAAGCATTCGCCAGCCGAACGAGTACTGCCATGAGCCGCATCGCCGTCATCGTCGGCAGCCTGCGCCGCGAATCGTTCAATCGCCGGGTGGCCCAGGCGATGACGCGCCTGCCTGCGGCCCAGGGCCACGCCTTCAGCTGGCCGGAAATCGGCGACATCCCGCTCTACAACCAGGACCGCGAAGCCGACCCGCCGCCGCAGATGGTGCGACTGAAGCAGGAAATCCGCGGCATCGACGCGGTGATGTTCGTCACGCCGGAATACAACCGCAGCATTCCTGGCGTCCGTTTCGCATCCTGACTGTGGATGACGCGGGGCTGTCGCGCCCGTTCATTTGACGGGAACCTTTGTCGTGTAACAACCTTCATCGCCGCGGTTCGTCCAACGAAGGAGGAAGTGCGTCGATGGCCGGCGAGTTGATGGACCCCGATTTCGCGCGCCAGGTCGAAGGCTACGGCCTGTCGACGGTGCAGATCCATTACTGGATGCCGGATCACCCCAGCCTGCTGCAGCTGTTCGTGATCCAGCAATACGACATTGCGCCGGGGTTCCCAGAGCTCGACCGCTTCCTCGACTACTGGCGGCGCGAAATCGATGCCGTGCTTCACTCGGTGCAGGTTGCCCACAATCACCTGATCGGCCCCGCCGAATGGCGCGCGGTCGATGGTGTCATCACGATCAACTAGTCTTCCCCGCGCTTGCCCCTGGGAGGTGGCCGCCCGCCGGCGGCGAGAGGTGGCTGGGCGCGCGCGATTGTTCGTCGGTGAAGGGACGCAAGTCCGCCATCGGTCGTTTATCCCGCAATTTCGCAGATCGTTAGATATGTGGGATAAATCGCATGAAAACAGTCAGTTCAAGGCCTCTACCGAAGCCTCCGCCTGCGCCAACAAGGCCTCCGCCACCGGATCGTTGATCCTCAGCTTGAGCGAGGCCTCGGCCGCTTCCTTCGCGCCCTTTGTATCGCCGGCGACGAGCAGCGCGGCGGCAACGTCGCGGCGGACGGGGTACCAGAACGCCGGCGGGTCGGTGAAATCGTTGAACCCCGGCGTTTCTTCGATCTCGGCCGCCCGGCGGAACGCATCGGCCGCGGCCCGCGGATCGCCGTTCAGCATCGCCAGCCGCCCGGCGAGCACCCCGCGCATGATGCCGAGCATCTGTTCGGGCGCCCTAGAATCCTTCTTCTTGGGCCTGGAGATGGTCGCGGGGATCGCGTCGAGCTCCGCCTTCACGGCGGTCGCGTTGCCCGCCATCGCCGCCGCCTCGCCGCGCGCGTAGCGCCATGCGGCCTTGAGGTATGGCAGCTTCGGCTCGGGCAGAGACGCCACCGATCCCGGATCGAACCGGGCCATCGCCTCATAACCGAGCGCGGCGAGAAGCTGCACCACCGGCGGGTCGTTGTCGCGGTTCGCCGCCACCGTCACCAGCGGCCGGGCGAGCTCAAGCCCGATCTTGGCATCGCCCGCCATCAGCGCGCCGCCGAGGCCGTAGATCACGTTGTGCGCGTGATACGGCAGGTCCCACACGCCGTCGGGCGCCGGCAAGCCCAGCCGCTCGGCATTGGCCTTGCCGATCTCGACCGCGCGCACGTTGGTCCGCGCCGTCTCCTCGTAGCGGCCGAGCCAGTACCAGGTGTGCCCCGGCATATGCACGAGGTGGCTGGCGTCGGGCGCGAGAGTCGCCAGCTTGTCGGCGTAGGGCTCGGCCTTGCGCGGCTCGCCGAGTGCCTCCGCGGCATGGATGTAGAAGTGGATCGCGGGCGTGTGGTTCGGATCGCGCGCTAGAACCGATTCGAGCAGCGCGGCGGCGCGGCGGACCTCGTCATGGTCGAAATCGTTTCTGCCGCGCTTGAACGCGTCGAAGGCGTCGACCAGCATCGCGTCGGCGGCGAGGACCGCTATCTCGTTGTCCTGCGGGTACAGGGCCTGCACTCGCTGCATCGCCCGCGCGTACCGGGTGTCGTCCTTGAACGGGCTGCCCGGCCGGTAGCGCTCGACCAGCGCGGCGGTCAGCGCGCGCTCCCTCGCGGTGCCGTTGCGGCTGGCCTGGGCCTCGGCCTCGCGGGCAAGAGCGTAGAGCGGCTTCCTCTCGTCCTTGTCCTTGCCGTAGTTGATTGTCGGCCCCTCGACGAGCGCCTCACCCCACTTGCACATCGCACAATCGGGATCGAGCATCGTTGCATGCTCCATCGCTGCGCCGGCGGCGCTGTGGGCGAACGCGGCGCCGAGCTCCATGCCGTTCGAGAAGAACGCCTGCGCTTGCGGCACCGCGGTCGTGATCGTGAACCCGCCGCCGCCGTAACCGGTCAGCAGCGTCGGCACCTTCGGCTTGAGGTTGTCGTCGTGCGAGTGAGCATCGTGCCCCGCGGGCATTCGCGCCGCGTGATCGGCAGGCTCTAGCTTTCGCGGCGCGTCCTGCGCAAACGCGGCCGTGGCGAGCGTCGCCGTCCCCATCGCCGCCAACCAAAGTCGCATCTGCCCATCCCTTCGGCGGCCGCCGCTAGATGATCCCGGTCGCCTTCCCCGCACGCATGAACATGCCGAGGATCGTCTCGACCTCCTCGCTCGAATGCTCGGCGCACAGCGAGCACCTCAGCAGCGTCATCCCCGCGGGCGTCGCCGGCGGGCGGGCGAGATTGACGTAGAGCCCTTCGTGGAGCAGCGCCTCCCACATCGCCGCGCCGCGTTCCAGGTCGGGCATGATCACCGCGACGATCGCGCTCTGCGGCTCGGCCGTGCCGAGCGTGAAGCCCATCTCGGTCAGCCCGCCGTGCAGCCGCTTCGAGTTTTCCCACAAGTGCGCGCGCTTGTTGGAGCCGTGCATCAGCTTGCGGATGCTCGTCGCCGCGGTGGCGACCACGCTCGGTGGCAGCGAGGCGGTGAACACGTAGGGCCGGCACACCAGCCGCATGATCTCGAACTTCGGATGGTTGGAGACGCAGAACCCGCCGACCGTGCCGACGCTTTTGGAGAACGTGCCGATAATGAAATCGACCTCGTCGATCACGCCCTGCTCTTCGGCCACGCCGCGTCCGTTGGGGCCGATGAAGCCCATCGAGTGGGCCTCGTCGACCAGCACCATCGCCCCGTGATTCTTGGCGACGGCGATCATCTCCTTGAGCGGCGCGATGTCGCCGAGCATCGAATAGACGCCTTCCAGCACCACCAGCTTGCCGGCGTCCCCGGGAATGCGGCCGAGCCGCTTGTCCATCGCCTCGATGTCGTTGTGCTTGAACGGCACCACCTCGGCGTTGCCGAGCGAGCAGCCGTCCCAGATGCTGGCGTGGGAATCGATGTCGAGCACGATGTAGTCGCCCTTGCCGGCGATCGTGCTGATGATGCCGAGGTTCGCCTGGTAGCCGGTCGAGAACACCATGGCATGGTCCATGGCGTAGAATTCCTTCAGCGCGTCCTCGCACGCCTTGTGCCCCTGGTACGTGCCGTTGAGCACGCGGCTGCCGGTGGTGCCCGAGCCGAACTCGTCGAGCGCCTTCTTGCCCGCCTCGATCACGTCGGGGTCGAAGGTCATGCCCATGTAGTTGTAGGTGCCGAGCAGGATCGTGTCGCGCCCGTTGCAGATCGCCCGGGTCGGGCTGATCACCTTCTCCATCACCAGGCTGAACGGGTCTTCCACCCCGCTCGCCAGCAGGTCCTCGCGCTGCTTGATCAGCGGGTCGAACTTGCTGAACAGGTCCGGCCGGTCACCCTCGAGGACTTCCGGCGCATCGGGCTGGCTGATGCCTTCGCTCATCGTCGCCATCACCCGGCCTGCAGCTTGCAGACCGCATCCACGAGCTGGCCGTAATTCTCGATCTCGGCCTGCTGGTTCATGCTGATGATGATGTCGAACTCGTCCTCGATGGCGGCGACGAAATCCATCACCGTCAGGCTGTCGAACTCGAGATCGCCGGCAAAGCTCGTCTCGCCGGTGATCTCGACGCGCTTCTTGTTGAACGGCTCGATCAGCGAGCGAATGCGGCTGTCGACTTGGGCACGATCCATGTGGGGACGGTCCACTCCACGATTGCTGCGCGGCGCTGTGCCACGCGAATGCGGCGGAAAAGCGGTTCGCACCCCTGCTTGTCAAGCGCCGGTCTCGCTGGCAAGCCATGCAACCGGGGAGAGCGGCCATGAACGAGGTGGCTCAGCAACGCGAAACCGAGCCGGCGTCGCCCGCATTTGCGCGGGACTCGGTCAACGCGCTGCGCACCGTCCAGCAGCTGACGCTGACGCTGTCGCAGATGGCCGACCAGAAGGCGTCGATCCTGATGGGCGCCACTTTCGTGGTGTTCTCGATCTCGATCAGCCGGGCGCTCGACGGTCACCTGCCGTGGTCGCTGGCCGTGCTGGCGTTCTTCTCCTTCCTCAGCGCGCTCCTCGCTGTGATGGCCGTGATGCCTTCGGTTTCACGCTCGCGGCAGGCCTCGAAAGACGCGAACCTGCTGTTCTTCGGCCATTTCGCGGCGATGGACGAGGAGGAATGGACCCTCGCCGTGCTCTCTCGGCTGAAATCCGACGAGGCGCTCTATCGCACGATGCTGCGCGACATGTACCAGAACGGCCAGGTGCTCTATCGCCGCAAGTACCGCTACCTTGGCTACGCCTACCGCGTATTCGTCATCGGCCTGGTGGTGACGCTGGCGTCTTTCGTGATCGAGTTGGCGCTCAGCGTTTGAGAGGCGCGCGTCTGGTCCGCCAGACCCTCCGCCAACGATCGTGGGTGCTTTCGACCGATGCCTCGCATCGGCTCACGCGAATCGGCACAGACGCTGCCGCGAACCTCCCGAGCCTGTCGCGGCAGGAACTCCCGGCCGTCAGGCGTGGAGCGGAATGGGGGCCGACCTCGAGTTGCCGTTGAGCAGCCCGCGAACGGCGTTCATGAACGGCGTGATCGAGACGGGCTTGGCGAGGTACCCTTCGGCCCCGACCTGGCGGATGCGTTCCTCGTCGCCCTTGCCGGCGTAGGCGGTCACCGCCAGCACCGGGATGTCGCGCAGCGCCGAATCGCGCTTGAGCCCGGCGATCAGGTCGAGACCCGAGATGTCCTGCAGCTGGATGTCCATGATCACCAGGTTGGGGAAAAAGGCCTTCGCCCGCTCGATGGCCTCGGCGCCGTCGGCTACCGAGTCGACGGCGAAACCGCTGGCCTGCAAGACGTCGCAGAACAGCTTGCGGTTCAAATCGTTGTCCTCGACAACGAGGATTCTCTTTGTCATTGCGCCCCCGGATCCCCTTCCACCCCCGCGGAAGTGTTGATCATCTTGTAGCCTAATTGTGGATAACTGACAATTCTCAAGGTTAATCAGTTTGTAGCGCCCGACCCATTCGGGATTTCCCTGAGGTCGCTGGCATGGGTGCTCGCCGACGATAAGCGCGCCAACCGCTTCCTCGGCCTGACCGGTCTCACGCCCGACCAGCTGCGCGCCGGGATCGGCACCCGCGAAGTCCAGCTCGCGGTCCTCGACTTTCTCTGCGCGCACGAGCCGGATCTTGTCGCGGCCGCCGATTCGCTCGGCCTCGAGCCCGCGGCGATCGCCTCGGCGCGCGAGGCGCTCGCCCGATGAGCCGGCCGCTGGTGGTGACGGACTGCGACGAGGTGCTGCTGCACATGGTGCGGCACTTCCGCGACTGGATGGGCGAACAGCATGGCATTGCATTCGCTCTCAGCGGCAATCCGTTCGCCGAGACTTTCCTGCTGCCGGGTCGCAGCGAGCCACTGAGCTTCGAGGAAAAGTGGCAGTTCCTCGACGCGTTCTTCGACGGCGAAATGGCCCGGCAGACGCCTATCGCCGGTGCCGTGGAAGCGGTCGCAGAGCTCCAGCGTGAAGCCGACGTCGTCGTGCTGACCAACTTGCAGGACCGCTACAACGCCGCCCGCACCGCGCAGCTGCGCGAGCACGGCTTTGCCGTCCCGGTGGTCACCAACCAGGGCCCCAAGGGGGCGGCGCTGAAGCGTATCGTCGACGAGTATGCTCCGAACCGCGCGGTGTTCGTCGACGACCTGGCGCATCATCACGCCTCGGCGGCGGAGACCTTGCCCGATATCCGACGGCTGCACTTCTGCGGCGAAGAGGCGATCGCCGCGCACGTCCCTTGCGCATTCGAAGCCGGTCATGCCCACGCGCGCATCGACACCTGGGACGAGGCCTTGCCCTGGCTGCTCGAAACGTTGCATGGAGCGCCGCGATGAGTATCGCCGACCGCCTCGCCGAGCTCGGCATCGAGCTGCCGCAACCCGCCGCCCCCGTGGCGAGCTACGTTCCGGTCGTGATCGCCGGCGGCCTTGCCCACGTTTCGGGGCAATTGCCGTTCATCGGCGGGGCGCTGGTGACCGGGCGCCTCGGCGAGGATGTCGATCTCGACCTCGGCGCGCGGGCTGCGCGCGCCTGCGGGCTGATGATCCTCGCCCAGCTCAACGCGGCGCTCGGCTCGCTCGAGCGGGTCGAGCGCGTCGTCAAGCTCGGCGCGTTCGTCAATTCGGCGTCGCCTTTCACCGACCAGCCCAAGGTCGCCAACGGAGCATCCGACCTCATGGTCGAGGTGTTCGGGGACAGGGGCAAGCACGCCCGCAGCGCCGTCGGCGTGCCCGTGCTGCCGCTCGGCGCGGCGGTCGAGGTGGACGCGATCGTTGCCGTGGCGGCTGCTTGATTCGCTGCTGGCCCCCGCGCCCGATCCGGCGCGGGTCCGCTGGCTGAACGGCGTCGAATACGCCCACCGCGGCCTCCACGGCGGGAGCATCACGGAAAACTCCCTGCCGGCCTTCGAGGCGGCGATGGCTCGCGGTATGGGCATCGAATGCGACGTGCAGCGCACGGCCGACGACCGCGCGATCGTCTACCATGACCGGGAACTCGATCGGCTGACCGGCCAAAGCGGCCCGGTGCAGGGTCGCACGGCGGCCGAGCTGTCGCAAATCGCCCTCGGCCGGGGTGGCGACACGATCCCCACGATGCGCGAGGTGCTCGATTGCGTCGGAGGACGCGTTCCCCTGCTGATCGAGGTCAAGAGCCGGCACGACAGCCGCGTCGCGCCGCTGTGCCTCGCCGTCAGGCGCGACCTTGAGGGATACGTCGGCCACCTCGCAGTGATGAGCTTCGATCCGCGCATCGGCGCATGGTTTCGCCACCACGCGCCGCGGACGCTTCGCGGTCTTGTCATGACGGAGGAAGGCGCGCGCACGCTGTCCGCCACGGTCCGTCGCCATCGCTGGCTGTGGCATGCGAAACCGGACTTTCTCGCCTACGACGTGCGCGACCTGCCGAGCCGCTTCGCCGCCGCGCAGCGCCGCCGCGGCCTGCCGGTCCTCACCTGGACCGTGCGCAGTCCGGCGTTGCGCGAACGTGCGGCGAGCCACGCCGACTCCCCGATCGTCGAGGGGGAGGGTGTCGCGCAGTCGCGCAAGAACCTGTAATATCGGCCCAATGGCCGATTCCGACCTGATCGCCCGCGTCGCTCCCAGCGTCGGCAGCCTTCCCGCCCAGCCGTGGGACCGGCTGGCCGGCGGCGGCAATCCGTTCGTCAGCCATGCGTTCCTGACCGCGCTCGAGGACTCGGGCAGCGTCGGGCCGGGCACCGGCTGGAGCCCGGCGCCGGTGATCATCGAGGACGGCCGCGGCACGCTCCACGCGGCCTTGCCGGCCTATCTCAAAAACCACAGCCAGGGCGAATACGTGTTCGACCATGCCTGGGCCGATGCCTGGAATCGTGCGGGCGGCCACTACTACCCCAAGCTGCAGATCGCGGTGCCGTTCACGCCGGCGACCGGGCCGCGCCTGCTGCTGGAGGACGACGCTTACGCCGCGCCGCTGCTGAACGCCGCCGAGCGCCTGTGCGCGCAGCACGGCCTTTCCTCGGCCCACGCGACCTTCATCGAGCCTGCCCAGCGCCGGCTGTTCGAACGCGCCGGCTGGCTGCTCAGGAACGACATCCAGTTCCATTGGGAGAACCGCGGCTACACGAGCTTCGACGATTTCCTCGGCGCTCTCTCGTCGCGCAAGCGCAAGGACCTTCGCAAGGAGCGGGCGCGGGCGCAGGAGGGCGTCGAGATCCGCCATGTGACCGGTGCCGATCTCCGGTCCGAGCACTGGGACGCGTTCTGGGACTTCTACCAGGACACCGGCTCGCGCAAATGGGGCCATCCGTACCTGACCCGCGCGGCGTTCGACCTGTTCGGCGAGCGCATGGCCGAGAGCGTCCTCCTGGTGCTCGCCTATGAGCACGGCGAGCCGATCGCCGGGGCGCTGAACTTCATCGGCGCCGATGCGCTCTACGGCCGCTATTGGGGCTGCACCCGCGACAGGCCATTCCTCCACTTCGAGCTGTGCTACTACCAGGCGATCGACGCGGCGATCGCGCGCGGTTTGCAGCGCGTCGAGGCGGGGGCGCAGGGCGGACACAAGCTGGCGCGGGGGTACGAGCCGGTGCAGACGTGGTCGGCTCACTGGATCGCCGACCCGGGTTTTCGCGAAGCGGTCGCCGATTTCCTCGAACGCGAGCGCGAAGGGGTGGCGCAGGAGAGCTTCTACCTCGGCACCCGCACTCCTTTCCGCAAGGGCGGGTGACGAAGCGCAGGTGTCCGATGTAATCCGGAACTAACCGAAAATCGTCCTAAATGTTATTCTGCAAGTACCAAACAGGTTAAGCCGCACAGCGATCGGCACCGAGCCACTGGCGCGCCCGGCGCTGGGCCTCGGCGATCTCGCGAGCGCTCATCTCGTCCGATATGTCGGCGCGGCACCAGGCCGCTTCCTCGTGACCTTGCGAAGCGGCGAGGTTGAACCACTTGTGCGCCTCGATGAGATCGCAGCCAACGCCATGGCTCCCGGTCGAGTAAGCCACGCCAAGGTCGAAATAGGCGCTGATGCTGCCGTTGGCAGCGGCCGCCAGGCACTTCGCGATGAGCCGGTCGGCGGACGCAGCATCCTCCCCCCGAGTCTTGGTCACACTTTCGATCCTGGTCACTTCCATGATCGGTCCCCCAATATTCGGGCGGCCTTCCTCGCCGCCTTCGATGGGGCAGTGTTCGACCCTGCTGGTCAAAAATTGGTTAACGTCGCAGCAAATTCCTTAACCACCTCTGCCCGCACCGGCGGCTCATCGTTCGGCAACGCTTAAGGAATTTGGCGGTATTGCTTGGGTTCATTGCCGCTTGTGCCGCCTCGGCGCTGCCCTTATAGGGCGCGCCACCGGGTCGGGGCGGCGTTCGAAGCGCGGCCTGACAGCATGCAAACGGCCGGGGTGGGACCGAGATGAAAATGCAAAATGGCAGGACGGCGTCGGTCTCAGGCGAAGATATCGACGTCCTTGCAAAGGCCAAGCGGGCGCTCGACGCCGACTACACGCCCAGCGAAGACGAAGAATACATGGCGGAGCGGCAGCTGAATTATTTCAGGGTCTTGCTGCTCGAATGGAAGAAGTCGATCCTCTCAGCCTCGGAATTCACCCTGCAATCGTTGCAGGACGGGCCCATTCGCGAGCCCGACCTGAACGACCGCGCCTCCAGCGAAACGGACTGGGGCATCGAGCTGCGCACACGTGACCGCCAGCGCAAGCTTATCGCCAAGATCGATGCCGCGCTGCGCCGGATCGACGAAGGCGAGTACGGCTGGTGCGAAGTCTCCGGCGAGCCGATCGGCATCAACCGGCTGATTGCCCGCCCGATCGCGACGATGACCGTCGAAGCCCAGCAGGCGCACGAACGACGGGAAAAAATCTCTCGCGAGGACTGACCCGAAGCGGGACGCGGCGTCACAACTTTCAGCCGCGTTAAGCAAACTACAACCACATCGCGCGAGAAGGCGATCGTCAATCACGCTCGCCCGGACACGACCCCGGGAGAGCAATCGAGACCCGGGGACAACGATCGATGGGGAATGTCGAGACTCGCCAGGTTGATCGCGACAGCCTGTTGCTGCTCGCGCAGTTGCGCGTGGACGGCATGGATCCCGAGCACACCGTCAAGGTGCGCAATCTCTCGGCCGGCGGCATGATGGCCGAAGGGAAGATCTCGGTTAACCGCGGGGCGCCGGTCAACGTGGCCCTGCGCAACATCGGCTGGGTCGACGGCACGGTCGCCTGGACGCAGGATAATCGCTTCGGCATCGCCTTCGTCGAGGAGATCGACCCCAAGCTGGCGCGTGCGCCGGTCGCGGGAGGGACGCCCGATCTCGCCAGCCCGCGCTTCACCCGCACGCCGCTCGAGGCGCCCGACAAGCTGCGCAACATCTGAACTTCCCCGGCGGCGGCTAGTGTCCTAGGTCCGACCCATGCGTGGGCGGGCTTCATCCTGGTTGACGCTTGCGGTGCTGCTGGCTGTCGCGGGCTGCGGCAAGAGATCCGACGGCCCGCTCAGCGCCGGCCTGATCGACACCCCCGACGCAGCCTTCGCCCAAGGAGCGCGCCTGTCGGAAGGGGCGCAGGCGGTCCGCTCCGCCACCGGCGCGGGACTCGTCGCGCTCGACGCCCAGGGCGAGATCGAGCCTGCGCTGGCCGATCGCTGGATCATCACTGACGACGGCCGCAGCTACATCTTCCGCCTGCGCGAAGGGGCCTGGCCCGACGGCGCCGAACTGACCGGCGAAAGCGCGCGGGTGGCGCTGCGCAACGCCTTGCGGCAACTGCGCGGTACCTCGATGGGCCTCGACCTCGCGCAAGTGGCCGCCGTGCGGGCGATGGCCGGCCGGGTCATCGAGATCGACCTCGCCGCGCCGATGCCCGACTTCCTGCGCCTGCTCGCCCAGCCCGAACTGGCCCTGTCGCATGGCGGCGTCGATGCCGGGCCGATGGTCATCGAGCGCAAGGATCCTGAGGGCAACAGCGCCGAGTTGACCTTCAAGCCGCCCGAGGCGCGCGGGCTGCCGCAGGAAGAGGGATGGCGCAACCACGTGCGCACCATCGAGCTCCACGTGGTCGACGCGAGGACGGCGCTCGCGGCATTCGACCAGGGCGACGTCGACGTCGTTTTGGGCGGGACGCTCGGCTCCTGGCCGCTCGCCAAGCCCGGCCCGCTTTCGCTCGGCAACGTGCGGGTCGACAACACGACCGGGCTGTTCGGGCTGCAGATCGAGCGCCAGAGCGGCTTCCTCGCCAAGCCGGAGAATCGCGAGGCGCTGGCGATGGCGATCGACCGGCAGGCGCTCCTCTCCCGGTTCAACATCGGCGGCTGGGTGCCGACGACCCGCGTCGTCCCGGCGGCCGTGGTGGGCGGCAACGCGGCGGAACGATGGGGCAACCTCTCGCTTGAGCAACGCCGCGCGGTGGCACAGATCCGCGTCGGCAGCTGGCGCAAGGGCGCGGGCAAGGGTCAGGTGCCGAAGCTGACGATGGCCCTCGCCCAGGAACCGGGCTACGACATCCTGTTCAACGAATTGGCCGCCCAGCTGGCCCAGGTCGGCATCACGCTTGAGAGAGTCGCTCCCGGCAAATCGGCCGATCTTACCCTCGTCGACAGGGTCGCGCGCTACGCCGGGCCGGTCTGGTTCCTCAACCAGTTCAATTGCTCGCTCCACCGGGGGCTGTGCTCCAGCCTCGCCGACCAGGCCGTCGCTGACGCGTTGCCGCTGCCGGGGGGAGAGCGGACCGCGCTTCTCGGCCGCGCGGAGGGAATCCTGACGGCGGCGAACGTCTACATTCCGCTCGGCGCACCGCTTCGCTGGTCGATGGTGCGCGGGAATGTGAAGGGCTTCGTCGACAACCAGTGGGCGTTCCATCCCTTGCCCGCCATGGCGACGATCCCCAAGTAACGGGCATGAAAACGACACCCGTCGCGCCCGCGCGTCCCCAGCCGATGAGGGCGAGCCTGCCGATCGGCACCGACCCCGGATCCGTCCGCCAGCGGATCGAAGCGATGGAACGGTTGCTGGAGCGCGGCTTCACCGTCCCCGGCACGCGCTACCAGTTCGGCCTCGACGCCGTCGTCGGGCTGATCCCGGTGGTCGGCGACTTCATCGGCGCAGCGTTCGGCGCCTGGTTGGTGTGGGAGGCGAAGAACCTCGGCCTGCCGAAATGGAAGCTGTGGCGGATGACCGGCAATGTCGCCTTCGACACGGCGGTCGGCTTCGTGCCGGTGGTCGGCGACGCGTTTGACTTCCTGTTCCGCTCGAACAGTCGCAACATGAAGATCGTCAAGCGCCACCTAGACAAGCACCACCCGGAGACGCGAGTGATCGAAGGCTGAGCGATAGTTGGCGGCGCAAAGCCGCTCTTTTCAGCCCTACATCGCACCGAGGGCACGAAGGGGCCGCGCCGCATCGCCGGCGATACAATGTCTTCGTGGCTGCGCGCGTAGCGTCCTGCCCGCATCGCGGCGGCCCCGTGCGCCGGAGATAGTTTCAATTCCAACCGTCCCGGGCCTATAGGCCTCTCATGGGCGGGGACGTCACCTATTCCGGCTATCTCGATCTCGAGCGCATCCTGTCGGCGCAGCACCCGGCTTCCGGCGCGCATGATGAGATGCTGTTCATCATCGTCCACCAGGCGAGCGAGCTGTGGCTCAAGCTGTGCCTGCACGAGCTTGCCGCGGCCCGCGCGCTCATCGCCACTGACGAGCTCAGGCCCGCGTTCAAGATGCTGAGCCGCGTCGCCCGCGCGCAGGAGCAGCTGATCGGCAACTGGGGCGTGCTGTCGACGATGACGCCGCACGACTACTCGCAGATCCGCCCGCACCTCGGCCGGTCGAGCGGGTTCCAGTCGGCGCAGTACCGGCTGATGGAGTTCATGCTCGGCGGGCGCGATCCCGACATGGTGACGCTGCACGAGGCGACGCCGGAGGTGGCGGCTGAACTGCGGTCCGAGATGGGGCGCCCGAGCCTCTATGACGAAGTCCTGCGCCTGCTGGCCCGGCGCGGGTTCGCCATTCCTCCCGAGGTGCTCGATCGCGGCCTTGACCGGCCGCACGAAAGTCATCCGGCGATCGTTGAGGCGTTGGCCGAGGTCTATCGCGATCCGGAAGCGCATTGGGACCTCTACGAGCTCGCCGAGAAGCTGGTCGACCTCGAATACCATTTCCAGCGCTGGCGCTTCGGCCACCTCAAGACCGTCGAGCGGATCATCGGCTTCAAGCGCGGTACCGGCGGCACGGCGGGCGTGCCGTACCTCGAGAGCGTGCTGAAGAAAGGCTTCTTCCCCGAGCTTCTCGCGGTGCGCACGGAGCTTTGATGCCGACTCTCGCCCAAGCGCGCGCGCTGGACGCAAGCGATCCGATCGCCGGATACCGCAAGCAGTTCGCACTGCCGGCAGGGGTGATCTACCTCGACGGCAACTCGCTCGGCGCGCTGCCGCTTGGCACCGCCGCGCGGCTGGGCGAGGTGATCCGGCGCGAGTGGGGCGAGGGGCTGGTCCGCTCGTGGAACAGCGCCGACTGGATCGGCATGCCGCGCCGCGTCGGGGGGATGATCGCGCCGCTCATCGGTGCCGAGGCGGACGAGGTGATTGCCTGCGATTCGACCAGCGTGAACCTGTTCAAGCTGATTGCGGCCGCCCTCGCCATGCGCCCCGGACGCAAGATCGTGTTGAGCGAGCCCGGCAACTTCCCGACCGACCTCCACCTCATCTTCGGCCTCGAAGCGCAAGGCCTCGCCGAGCGGCGGCTGGTTCCGGCCGAGCGGCTGGAGGCGGCGCTCGACGACCGCGTCGCCGTGCTGATGCTCACTCACGTGCACTATAAGACCGGGGCGATGCACGATATGGCACGCCTCACCCGCGCGGCGCACGAGGCCGGTGCGCTGGTGCTGTGGGACCTGTCGCACAGCGCCGGAGCGGTGAGGGTCGACCTCAACGGCTGCGAGGCCGATCTCGCCGTTGGCTGCGGCTACAAGTACATGAACGGCGGCCCCGGCGCACCAGCGTTCGCCTTTGTCGCAAGGCGCCACCAGTCCACGCTGCAGCACCCTCTGACCGGCTGGATGGGTCATGCCGCGCCGTTCGCCTTCCGCGACGACTACGCCCCCGCGCCTGGTATAGACCGGCTGCTCACCGGCACCCCGCCGATCCTTGGTCTCGCCGCACTGGGGGAAGGCGTGCGCCTGATCGCCGAGATCGGCGTCGAGCGGCTGGCCGCGAAATCGCGATCGCTCTCGCAATTCTTGCGCGCCGCCGTCGCCGAGATCGCCCCGGACCTCCCCTGCGTCAGCCCCGAGGACCCGGTGCCGCGCGGCAGCCACCTCTCGTTCCGCCACCCGAAGGCTTACGCGATCGCCCAGGCCCTGATCGCCCGCGGCGTCATCCCCGACTTCCGCGATCCCGACATCCTGCGATTGGGGCTGGCCCCGGCCTACCTGCGCTTCGAGGACTGCTGGCACGCGGCGCAGACGCTCGGCATGGTGCTGGCAAACGAAGAATGGCAAAACCCGGAATTCGGAGAACGCGCCGCGGTGACCTGAGGGGGAATGGAAGCGCTCAAGATCGTGCTCTTCGCGACCCTTGCTGCTACGGTATCCTCCACGATCAGGTGACGGCTCATCTATGCGTCGAACACTTCCCGATCGCGCATCCGCCTGTGTTCCCGACGGAATCCCCGTTCTGGCTCGCGATTGGCTGGGGCATCATCGCTACCTGGTGGGTCGGCCTTCGGCTCGGCGTGCTTCTCGCCGTCGCAGCGCGCTTCGGGGCGAACCGAAAACTGACCCTCGCCGAACTGCGCCGCCCCATCGTGTTCCTGATGCTCTTTAGCGGAGTGATGGCGCTTCTTTCCGGTTCGCTCGGAGCCGTGCTGGTCGCCACGGGCACTCTTCCAGTGCCCAATGGATGGGCCGAGGTGATTCCACCTGACAAGCACGTAGCGTTCTCGGCCGACGCCTGGGCGCATGGCGCAAGCTACGCAAGCGGCGCGCTGGGCGGTCTTTTCGTCATTGGCAGGACAGCCCGGCTGCGTTTCCGCATAGCTACGGCGCCAGCCTAAGCCTCCAGCTCGACATCCCAGTAGAGCCAGTCCCGCCACGTCTCGTGGAGGTAGTTCGGCGGGAAGCGCTTGCCGTGCTGTTGCAGCTGCCAGTGCGTCGGGCGGATCGGGTGGACCAGCGGGTGCATCTGGGCCTGATGCGGCGTGCGGCCGCCCTTCTTCATGTTGCACGGGGCGCAGGCGGTGAGGATGTTTTCCCACGTCGTGCGCCCGCCCATCCGGCGCGGGAGGACGTGGTCGAAGGTCAGGTGCTGCTCGCTGCCGCAGTACTGGCACTGGAAGCGGTCGCGCAGGAACACGTTGAAGCGGGTGAACGCCGGGAACTCGCTCGGGCGGACGTATTGTCTGAGCGCAATGACGCTCGGGATCTGCATGTCGAGGCTCGGCGAATGGACCAGTCGCTCGTAGCTGGCGACGATGTCGACCCGCTCGAGGAACACCGCCTTGATCGCCGTCTGCCAAGGCCACACGCTCAGTGGGTAGTAGGAGAGCGGCGTATAGTCGGCGTTGAGCACCAGCGCCGGGCAGCTTTCCAGCCGCCGCGTCGGGTCCTCCATCGCGCTGCGGAAATGGGCCGCGCGCTCGATCAGGTCCGCCTTGAACACCGCGTTTGTCCTTCCTGACTGCGGCGTAGGGAGCACTTGCAGCAAAACGCGTCAACCCCGTTGCAAGGTGCGCTTCCACAGCGGGTTGAAGGATTTGCAGGTGCTGCAGGCTTGAGCGCAGCCTATGAAGCGCGCGTGACAGTCACCCGCTTCGCCCCCAGCCCCAACGGGCCGTTGCACTTGGGCCACGCTTATTCGGCGATCGTCGCGCATGACCTGGCGAGGGCGCGCGGAGGCCGGTTCCTGCTGAGGATCGAGGACATCGACGGCGTCCGTTCGCGCCCCGAGCTGGCCGACGAGTTCCGCGCCGACCTCGCCTGGCTCGGTCTCGAATGGACCGAAGTGCCGGCGCAATCGATGCGGCTCGCCGCTTACGCCGCTGCGGCCGAGCGCTTGCGGGCAGAGGGCCTGCTTTACCCCTGCCGCTGCACGCGTGTCGCAATCGCGCACGCCGCGATAACGCAAGGGCCTGACGGACCCGTCTATCCCGGCACGTGCAAGGCGGCACGGTTCGCCCCCGACGGAGACGTCAGCTGGCGACTCGATGTCGGCGAAGCTCTGCGCAGAACCGGACCGCTGACCTGGTTCGACGAACGCGCGGGCGAGCAGGTTGCCCGACCCGACCTCTCGGGCGACGTCGTGCTGGTGCGCAAGGATGCCGAGACCCCGGCGAGCTATCACCTGGCGGCAACGCTCGACGACGCGGCCGACGGCGTCACGCTTGTCACCCGCGGCTTGGACCTTTTCCCCGCGACGCACATCCACCGCCTGCTGCAGGCTCTCCTGGGTCTGCCGGTGCCGAGGTGGCATCACCACCCGCTGCTGCTCGACGAAACCGGTAGCAAGCTCGCCAAGCGGCGCGGCTCGCCGTCACTTGCCGACCGCCGCCGCGCGGGGGAGGATGGTCGTGCGCTTGTCGATTCCCTGCGCAGGGGGCGCTTCCCTGCTGGCATTACCCTCGACGAATCCCTATCTGGCGACTCATGACCACCGTTCTTGTCATCCTGCTCGTCCTGGCGATGATCTTCGTCGTCGTATCGCTCGTGCGCGGCGTCATCGCGTTCCTGCAGTCGTATCACGCCGACATCGAGTCCGGCGGGGAGCGGCAGAAGGAAATGCAGCTCAAGCAGAACCGGATGATGATGAACCGCATCAAGTTCCAGTTCCTGGCGATCGTCATCGTCGCCATCCTGCTGATGCTGGGCCACCACTAGGCGGGCTTTCCGGGGGGATGGTCCGCCTCAACCAGATCTACACGCGCACCGGAGACGACGGCACGACCGGCCTGGTCGACGGCTCACGCGTGCCCAAGCACGCCGCCCGAATGGCGGCGATCGGCGCGGTCGACGAGGCGAATTCGGCGCTCGGGCTGGCGCTCGTGGTGCTGGACGGCGAGGCCGCGGCGGACCTCAGGCGGCTGCAGAACGACCTGTTCGACCTCGGCGCGGACCTCGCGACGCCGGGCGAGGATCTCGCGCCGTCCGGGATGGCCTTGCGGATCGTCCCCGCGCAAGCCGAATGGCTCGAAGCGCGCATCGACGCGCTCAACGAAAGTCTCGAGCCGCTGCGCAGCTTCATCCTTCCCGGCGGCAGCGAGGCGGCGGCGCGGGTCCACGTCGCGCGCGCGGCGGCGCGGCGGGCCGAGCGGGCGATGACCGCGCTGGCGGCCGAGGAGCCGGTCAATCCCGCGGCGCTCGTGTTCGTCAACCGCCTGTCGGATTACCTGTTCGTGCTCGCCCGGACGCTCAATCCGCAAGGCGATGTGCTATGGCAGCCCGGGGCGAGCCGCTAGCGGGAACGCGAATCGCGCGGCGAAAGTTTGTTGCGGCAAAGGAGTACTCGCCGATGGACGACCCGCGGAAAAACCAGGAGCAGAGCCAGGCGGACTTTGCGCCTGAGACCCACAACGAAGAACAGGACGATGACCTCGCCCAGGCGCAGGAAGTCGCCGAGGACGCCCTCAACAGGGCGGGCGACTGGAGCCCGCTCGACAGCGTGAAGGTCCATGGCGGCATCGACGACGAGGACGCCGAGCAGGACCTTATCGACCGCATGCGCGACATGGAGCAGTCCGGCCGCATCGACATGGGCGCCTATGCCGGCGAGCCGAACATGGACGATAACGAGGACAAGTACGGCGAGGACAACAAGATCGACGACCTCGCTGGCGACGGCGTGGATGAAGGCAGCTACGCCGGGCCGGACGAGGACTGACGCCTACTCACCCGCCTCCCGTTTGAGTTCGTACATGAGCTCGAGCGCCTGCTTTGGCGTCAGCGCGTCGACGTCGAGCGCCTGCAGCCGCCCGCGCAAAGCGTCGCCCTGCTCCTTCTCGTGGCTCGCGGCCGCGGCGAACAGCGGCAGGTCGCCGAGCCCGGCGGCGAGGCCGCCCGTTTCGGCGCGGCCTTTCTCCAGCCGGTCGAGCACCGACCTCGCCCGCGCGACGACGTCGTTCGGCACACCTGCCAGCTTGGCGACAGCGAGGCCGTAACTGCGGTCGGCGGGCCCCTCGGCGACTTCGTGCAGCAGCACGAGATCGCCCTTCCATTCCCGCGCCCGGACGTGGTGCAGCGACAGCGCGTCGCAGGTCTCGGCGAGGCGAGCGAGCTCGTGGTAGTGGGTCGCGAACAGGCAGCGGCAGCGGTTCTTTTCGTGCACCGCCTCGACCACCGCCCAGGCGAGCGCGAGGCCGTCGTAAGTCGAGGTTCCGCGCCCCACTTCGTCGAGGATGACGAAGCTCCGCTCGCTCGCCTGCGCCAGGATCGCCGCGGTCTCGACCATCTCGACCATGAAGGTGGACCGGCCGCGGGCAAGGTTGTCGCTCGCCCCGACGCGGCTGAAAAGGCGGTCGACCAGGCCGACCTTGGCCCGTGCCGCCGGAACATAGCCTCCCGCCTGCGCCAGCAGCACGATCAACGCGTTCTGCCTGAGGAACGTCGACTTGCCGCCCATGTTCGGCCCGCCGATCAGCCACAGGCGGTCGTTTGGGCCAAGCGCGCAGTCATTGGCGACGAAGCGCTCGCCCGCCCCACCCAGCGCCGCCTCGACCACAGGATGGCGCCCGCCCTCGATCTCGAGGCACGGCTCCTCGACGATCTCCGGGCGGCACCAACCCCCTTCCGCCGCGCGCTCCGCCTGTCCCGCGGCGACGTCGATCCGCGCCAGCGCCGCGGCCGTCGCGGCGATCGCCTCGCGCGCGGCAACCGCTTCGGCGACCAGCGCCTCCAAATGGGCCTCTTCCACCGCCAGCGCGCGCCCGCCGGCCTCGGCAATGCGGCTCGCTTCCTCGTGCAGCGACAGCGAATTGAAGCGCACCGCGCCGGCCATCGTCTGGCGGTGGGTGAAGCCGCTGTCGGGCGCCATCAGCGCGTCGGCGTGGCGCGCCGGCACCTCGATGAAATAGCCGAGCACGCCGTTGTGGCGGATCTTCAGCGCGGCGATGCCGGTCTCGTCCCGGTATTTCGCTTCGAGCGCGGCGATCGCCCGGCGCGAATGCGACGAGGTCGAACGCAAGTCGTCGAGCGCCGGGTCGTAGCCTTCGGCGATGAAGCCGCCCTGGCTGCGCTCGGTTGGCGGCGTGGCCACCAGCGCGCGCGCCAGAAGGTCGCTCAGCACCTCGTGTCCGGCGAGTTTCGGCAGCAGGCTTTCGAGCAGCGCCGGCCGGTCGGGCCTGCCGGCAAGACGATCGCGAATGCGCCGCGCTTCGCCCAGCCCGTCGCGAAGCTGCCCCAAGTCCCGCGGCGAGCCGCGTCCGGCGACCACCCGCCCGAGCGCGCGACCGATGTCGGGCAAGCGCCGCAACACGTCGCGCAGGTCCGCCCGCAGCAGCGGGTCGGCGTGAAACCACTGGACGAGGGCCAGCCGCTCGCCGATCGCCGCCTTGTCGGTCAGCGGGGCGGACAAGTCGTCGGCGAGCTGCCGCGCGCCCGCACCGGTGACGCAGCGATCGACCGCCGCGAGCAAGCTGCCGGCGCGCCCGCCCCCTTGCGCCTCGAGCACTTCGAGGCTCATGCGCGTCGCCCCGTCCATCGCCAGTCGCGCCGCGTCGTCCTGCGCCACCGGCGGCAGCAGCAGCGGCAGCTTCCCGCGCCCGGCGTGGTCGAGATAGGCGACAAGCCCGCCGGCGGCTGCGAGCATGGCGCGCGAGAAGGCGCCGAACCCGTCGAGCGTGGCGACACCGTGCACCGCCTGCAGGCGCCTTTCGCCTTCGTCGCTCGCGAAGTCGTGGCGGGGGCGTAAGATGGCCTCGGTCGGCGCATTGTCCCACTCCTCGGGGGCAACCACCTCGCTGGCCCCGATCCGCGCCAGCGCGGCCGGCAGCGCCCCGGGCGCGCACTCCTCGAGTTCCATCCGCCCGGTCGAGATGTCGCACGAGGCGATGCCGCATGCCCCGCGCACCTCGCACACCGCCGCCAGCACGTTCGCCCGCCGCGGCTCGAGCAGCGCTTCCTCGGTCAGCGTCCCGGCGGTGACGAAGCGGACGATGTCACGCGCCACCAGCGCCTTCGAGCCGCGCGCCTTGCGCGCTTCCTCGGGGCTTTCGGTCTGCTCGGCGATCGCCACGCGGCATCCGGCCTTGATCAGCCGCGCGAGGTAGCCTTCGGCCGAATGCACCGGCACGCCGCACATCGGGATCGGCCTGCCGCCATGCTCGCCGCGGCTGGTGAGGGCGATGTCGAGCACCTGGCTTGCCGTCTGGGCATCCTCGAAGAACAGCTCGAAGAAGTCGCCCATGCGGTAGAACAGCAGGCAATCGCCGGCCTCGCGCTTGAGCGCGAGGTATTGCGCCATCATCGGGGTGGCAGAGCCGGCCATCGCCGATGGCCTAGCCGCGCCCATTCCGATTCGGGAACAAGCGAGGCGAAGCTTTCCCCTATCGCTTGGCCTTTCGGCCCGTTAGGGGATGGGCGAAAAGACAGGGAGAATGCCAGTTGGCTGACAAGCCGAGTTCGAGCTTCACCACGCGTGAGGCGCTGTTCTACCACGAGACCGGCCGGCCGGGGAAAATCGAGATCGTCCCCTCGAAGCCGGTCGCTACCCAGCGCGACCTCAGCCTGGCCTATTCCCCCGGCGTTGCCGTGCCGGTCGAGGAAATCGCCCGCAATCCGATGGCGGCCGGCGAATACACCGCCAAGGCCAACCTCGTGGCGGTCATCTCGAACGGCACCGCGATCCTCGGCCTCGGCAATCTCGGCGCGCTCGCGGCCAAGCCGGTGATGGAAGGCAAGGCGGTGCTGTTCAAGCGCTTCGCCGACGTCGATTCGATCGACATCGAGCTCGCCACCGAGGATCCGCAGGCGTTTATCGAAGCCGTCGCGCTGATGGAGCCGACCTTCGGCGGCATCAACCTCGAGGACATCGGCGCACCCGAATGCTTCATCATCGAGCAGGCGCTGCGCGAGCGCATGAACATCCCGGTGATGCACGATGACCAGCACGGCACCGCGATCATCACCGCCGCCGGCCTGATCAACGCGTGCTATCTCACCGGCCGCGACCTCAAGGACGCGAAGGTGGTCGTCAACGGCGCCGGCGCCGCCGCGATCGCCTGCACCGCGCTGATCAAGGCGATCGGCGTCCCGAACGACAGCGTGACGATGTGCGACCGCAAGGGGGTGATCTACCGCGGGCGCGACAACGTCGACCAGTGGAAGAGCGCGCACGCCGTCGACACCAAGGCGCGCACGCTCGAGGAAGCGCTGGTGGGGGCCGACGTGTTCCTCGGCCTTTCGGCCAAGGGCGCGCTGAAGCCCGAATGGGTCAAGACGATGGCCAAGCAGCCGATCATCTTCGCGATGGCGAACCCCGACCCGGAGATCACCCCTGACGACGCCAAGGCCGTCCGGCCCGATGCCATCGTCGCCACCGGCCGCTCGGACTATCCGAACCAGGTCAACAACGTGCTCGGCTTCCCGTTCATCTTCCGCGGCGCGCTCGACGTGCGGGCGACGGCGATCAACGAGGAGATGAAGATCGCCGCGGCGCATGCCATCGCGGCGCTGGCCCGCGAGCGGGTGCCCGACGAGGTCGCCGCCGCCTATGGCGTCGATCACCAGTTCGGACGCGACTACATCATCCCCGCGCCGTTCGACCCGCGCCTGCTGGAGACCGTTTCGTCGGCGGTGGCCAAGGCGGCGATGGATTCAGGCGTCGCGCAGAAGCCGATCGAGGATTTCGAAGCCTACCGCATGAGCCTGCGCGCCAGGCTCAACCCGACCACCTCGATCCTGACCAGCGTTTACGAACAGGCCAAGCAGGCACCCAAGCGGGTGGTCTTCGCCGAGGCGGAGGAGCCGACTGTGCTGCGCGCGGCCATCCAGCTGCGCGATTTCGGCTATGGGACGCCGGTGCTCGTCGGCCGCACGCAGGCGGTGAAGGACAAGCTGCGCGAGCTCGGCGTGGCCGATCCCGACAGCTTCGAGGTGCAGAACTCGGCGGACAGCGAGTACGTCCCGGCGATGGTCGAGTACCTCTACAAGCGCCTGCAGCGGCGCGGCTTCACCGAGCGCGACGTGCGGCGCATGGTCAACCAGGACCGCAACGTGTTTGCGAGCCTGCTCGTCGCGCTCGATCACGGCGACGCGCTGATCTCCGGCCTCACCCGCACCTTTGCGCAGACGATGCGCGAGGTCGGCCGCGTGCTCGACCCTAAGCCGGGCATGCTGCCCTTCGGCATCCACCTGATGATCGGCAAGAACTACACCGTGTTCCTGGCCGACACGACGATTAACGAGCGGCCCAGCGCCGAAGGGCTCGCGCAGATCGCCCGCGAGACGGCCCGCGTGGCGCGCAGCCTCGGGCATGAGCCGCGCGTGGCGTTCCTCAGCTATTCGACCTTCGGCAATCCGCCGGGCCGGTGGCTCGAGAACATCCGCGACGCGGTGGCCATCCTCGATCGCGAGGAGCCCGGCTTCGAATACGAAGGCGAGATGGCGCCGGACGCTGCGCTCAACCCGCAGGTGATGAAGCTCTATCCCTTCAGCCGCCTGTCGGCGCCGGCCAACGTGCTGGTCATGCCGGGGCTGCAATCGGCCAACCTTTCGGCCAAGCTGCTGCGCGAATTGGCCGGCAACGCGGTGATCGGGCCGATGCTGATCGGTATGGAAAAGCCGGTCCAGATCGCCCCGATGACCGCTTCCGCGCCGGACCTGCTGACGCTCGCCGTGCTGGCGAGCGCCGGGGTGGTCGGCTGAACGGGAGGACCCACATGAGAGCCAAGGTCGCCCTTGAGGACAGGGTCGAAATCGAAGAGCTGATGGCGCGCTATGCCTGGGCGCTCGATACCGGCGATTTCGAGGGCTACGCCGATTGCTTCCACCAGGACGGCTGGCTCGAGCACTGGCCGCAAGGACGCTGCATCGGGCGCGAGGGGCTCAGGCGCGCGACCGATTCGCTGTGG
>Ga0207657_10000226_pt1 | contig 59005 bp, 60 predicted proteins | sample KBSC33metaG_FD_184316 | JGI IMG/M metagenome (GOLD analysis project Ga0207657, IMG submission 184316) | Corn rhizosphere microbial communities from Kellogg Biological Station, Michigan, USA - KBS C3-3 metaG (SPAdes) (version 2) | ecosystem: Host-associated > Plants > Roots > Rhizosphere > Soil ... | reverse complement strand
CGTACTAGTAACCAGCACCGGCGTTGTAACAGCCGCCGGCACCATTACCGGTACCAGCGTAAATGGTACCACCGGCGTCAACAGCGGTTCGGCTAATGCCGGTCTGGGCACACAGCGTATCGACGGCTCGGGTAATCTGGTCAATATTGGCAACGTTACTACTTCTGGGGCCTCGACCTTTGCGACCACCGGCGCTACCGGCTTCGCCTTCAAGCCGGGCTCAGACAATGGCACAGCCTTTCAGGTGCAGAACGCCGGCGGCGTCAATATTCTGGTGGTCGACAGCTCCAACCGCCAGCTTAAGGTCATGGAGAACGCTGGCAGCACCAACTACGCCCTGATTTACTACGACACAGCCACCTCGACGGCTAATTACACTGCCAGCAGCGGTACGGTTGCTGTCGGTACCGGCGCCGGCTCAATCTCGATCGCGGCCGGCAGTGGCGCCGCTGTGACGATTACCGCTAACGCCGCCTCGACCTGGAAAACCACTGCCGGCAGCCTGACCTTGCAGAGTGGCACTGGGTCTGATTTGATCCTAAATTCCGGCTCGTCGATTGTCAGCTTGAACGGCTCGAACGTCATCAAGCTCGGCACCTCGGCCGGTGACCCCGCCACCTGCACCGTTGGCGCCATAGTCTACAACAGTACTTCCAATTTATTCCGTGGTTGTCAGGGCGCTTCGCCGGCCTGGGTTACGCTGGGCACTGCCACACCCACCTTGCAGTCCGTCTACACCGCCTCGACTGGTGGCACGACGGCAGAAATTAAAGTCGACAGCTCACGTGGCGGCTTCGATATTCAGGACGCTGACAGCGCCACCAATGGTATACTCTTCTCGGTTCGCGCCAGCAACATTGCCGGCGCTGGCAGCAATCTGTTTAACGTTAACTCTGGCACGAACACCATCAACGTCGGCACCTCTGATACTAGCGGTACGCTGTTGGTGCTCGACACTGACACCGATTCGACTTTCAATAACGGTACCGCCAGCAACGCCGAAGGCGTCGTCAACGGGGCTATGTTCTACAGCTCAACCGACCACAACTTTATGTGCGGTACGGCTGGCAAGTGGCTAACCTGTAACGGCCTACTGTACTCCAACACAGCCGTTTCATCGGCCGTGAACACCTGTACCACCGGCTGTGCCGCCTTCAATACCGCCAACGCCAGCGCCGTACCAGCCAACTACTGCCAAGCTGGCCGCACCATTCGTATCTCGGCCAAGGGCGTTTACAGCACAACCTCGGCACCGACGCTCCAGTTCGGCGTTTACTACGGCACCGATGGTACGAATCGCGCTAATGACACGCTCATCGGCACGGCTAGCGGTACCATGGCGACCGGATCGGGGGTTACTAACCAGGGCTGGGGTGTTGACTTCAACATTGTATGCTTCTCAACAACCAGCATGAACGGCCAAGGCATGGCGACAGTCGCTACCAGTAGTACGGCCACCAATACCGGGCTGATGTATACCAATGGCGCTACCACCGGCCTAACGACCACCTCCGCTAAGAACTTCTATATCTTCCCGACCTGGCAAACATCCAGCGCCAGCAACACCATTACAGCCCAGCAATTCATCATCAGCGGCCAGTAATCCGCTAAGGCTTGCGGATGGCCTGAATAACCTGCTTGAGCTGCCCCTGATTGATGTCTGGCGGTGCAGTCAGCACGATCCATGGACCGTCAATAATTGGCAGGCTGGCCAGCGTTTGACCGCGGTAGGCGCCGATCTCGGCCTGCCCCAACTTTGTCTGATAATCGAGCCGCAGCGGAATATAATTACTATTAAACGATTGCAGCTCATTGTCTGAGGGTTTGACCTGCACCGAAAAAACAATCTTTTTACCACCGGCATACACAACGTCATAGGCGACCCCATTCTTCACCGGCGAAGCGAAGGAATTTCTGTCGAGCCGATAGCCGGCAGGTAGTTTGGCTTGGTCAGGATAATATACTGGGAAGCTAACCTTCTGAGCAACGTTTTTTGGCACCGGACTACTGGAACGCTGCGTCGCCAGCCACACCGCTGCTCCTACCACAATCACCAGCCCGATCAGTGCGAAAGCTGCCTTGCGTCGCCATTGACGCCAACCGCTCACCTGTTTTACTTCGTCATCCATTGCTACTAACATACCTCGATAGTAGCCAGCACCACAAGCTCGATCTAGTTACCGATTTTGGTGCCGCCGCGAATAGTAGTACCACCATTAATCTGAATGTCGAGCGATGACGTAGTAAAACTTACTACTGTAGAATACGGGCTGTAGGTGTTACTGCCGCCCGGGTCAATTGCTTTGGCGCGCATATAATAGGTCGTGTTGACGCTTAAAAGATCGGCCGTCGGCATTTGACAGTAGGCAGTGGCGGTACTACTCAACAGACTATCAGAAGTAAAAGCAGTGCTTGATTGGGCGTTCTGCAAGCTCCAGCAGGTCTGCGAGCTGGTCTGGTCATAGGTACGGGCGCCCGTCGTGCATGGCCAGCTGTTAGCCTGACAGACTTCGACTACATACTGCAGATAATCACTATTTTTATCAGTACTCTTCAGTTGGAACGTCGGTAAGCGGGAAACGTGTGTGCTACCATCGGTAACACTGTAAATTGTCGGTGCCGCTGGCACGTAATTGACGTTTAACAACGGATAATTTGCGTAATTTTCCAGTGGCGTGCCGGCATTGGTCACCCGAAAACAGTAGGTCGGACTGGCGGCATTGCTCGTCGCCTGGATAGCGTATTCCAGCTCCGTAAAGGTACTGCCCGCCAGACTGACACTACTGGCCGTGTTAGATGGCGGCTGTACGAGCTTACCGGCAGCAAAGCTGTAGCCCGACGGATCAGTTAGCACGCCTGGCCCCGATGAAACATTGGAAGACGCCGCTTGATCGCTGTAATTACTGGTAGCCGCCATGCTAAAGTCTTCAGTTGTCGCCGTAACCGGCACAGCCGTCCAGCTACCACAGCCATTGCTGTATGGCGCATATTCCAGCTGATAGGAATAGTTAGTGACATCACCCTGATTCTTGATGCCCAAGCGCAACCGCACCGCTGCATTAGAGTTTACCGTAGCCGCGGTGTCCTGGGCCGCCAGTGATGTGCCGCTAGTTTCGGCGCCATCATCGAGGCGCCAGCGATAATCGGTCTGAACGGTGTAGTTATAAATAATTCTGATCAAACCTTGGTTACCGTTGGCGCCAGCGCCGCCGGATCCCCTCTTACTACCGTTGCCGCCGCCGCCGCCGCCGCCAGCCCCATAGGCGCCGCCGGTACCCCCCGGCAAACCAGTACCATTGCCGACGCCATTGCCACCGCCGCCGCCACCGCCAGAACCATGACTAGCGTCGTATTCTGTACCGGTGCCACCGGTGCCACCATTAGCTGTGCCGCCAGCGCCGCCGTTTGTACCATCGCCAGCACCGCCAGCACCGCCCGTTGTTGTCGTGTTGGCTGAGCCATTCGCACCGGTGGCTAGCCCAGCTGTGCCGCCACCGCCACCGCCGCCAGAGCCAGCCGCACTGGCTGGCGCGCTTGGGCTGCCGCCACTGCCACCGTTCACCTTAATAGTACCAACACCACTGGCAGCAGCGCCACCGGTGCCACCGGTGCCACCGGTCGAAGAGGCGCCACTGGTACCGCCCGCACCGCCTTTGGCGCCCACAATAACTGCACTGTCAGTTATGCTACCGCAACCGTCGACCGAGCTACAGAGATAGGTGTCGCCGCCGCTTGTCCCGCTAGTACTGCTGGCTCCGCCCGACCCAGCAGCGCCAATAGCTATTCCTACTGTGGCACCCGGCGTCAGAGTGACATTCGTGACTTTGGCATAGGCGCCACCGCCACCACCGCCACCACCACCGCCACCAGAACCCGAACTATCAGCAAAGCCACCGCCGGCGCCACCGCCGGCGCCAATTACTTCAATCGTATTATTAGCGTTGCTCCAGTCCGACGGCACTGTCCACGTCGTGCCGGTGGTTAGAAATGTCTGGGCATGAACTTTCGGGTTATATAAGCTGATGAAGAGCGTCGTGATAAAGACCGCCAGGACCACCAAAACCAGCGCCGGCCGAAGGCTTTTCTTCAAGCGGCTGTCGTTGGGATTGCTCCGTAAGATGTTCCTCAGGCGTTTCATGCTGTTTGTGCTTTCTATTATACGTCTATCGATCCTTTTAGTTACTGTGCCGGCGCCGTCCGGCTAACTTCCAGATTGGCCTGCACCACGCCAGTGCGCCCATGATAGGCGCAGGTTACGCGCACCGGCCACGAACCGACCGGCACCGAGCTACCAACCGTCCAGCTCCAGCTAACCACACCGTACTCATCGGCAGTCTTTGGTGCCAAGCCGGAATCGGTGCTCGGAGCATTGTTATACACTACTGAGATATTGCAGGTTGATCCGGCATTCGTATGCACCTGTATCGAGGAGTTGCTACCTGGTGCTACCGGTGTCGTGAAAGCACCGACCGCTACTCCTTCCGGTGCGTTGGCGGCCGGTTGCGGCGGTTTAGGAATTGGCTGAAACGTCTCCTCCGCCACGGCCTTGGTCGAGCTCGCCTGCTTTGGAGCCTGACCGTCGCCAAACAATGTATAGGCAGTGCCGCCAGCGATCAGTACGACCAGCAAAACACCGACACTAATGCCGCTATTCCTGACCGTCTTCGATATCCGCATAGCGCAGCGCCCTCTTTTACGTCCTTTTTAATTTCTCACCACTGTTCCCATCTTATCACGAGCCGGGAAGTACCCCTACGACAAGTGTTATAACAGCAAGTGGAATAGCCATAAAAGGACATAGGCTACAATGGAGTTTGTTCTTGGTTGCCTGCAGGCTGCTGCGGTTGCTGAGAAGGCTGCACTGTTTGAGCTGGTGGAATTGGACCAACAACATACGGTTGAACCACGCTAGGTTGAGACTGCTCGGAAGCTGGCACCACAGGATTTGAGATTGGTTGTGCTAAAGGCTGTGCAGCTACAGGTTCAATTTTCTTTTTACGATTCACCTTGAATGAAATAACCAATGAAGCGACGATTAGCAATACATCAACTGCCGCCCAAAGCCATGAATAACCGCTTGCACTATATGATGACTGACTACTGGCTGTGTTAGATGAACTACTTGTAGAGAAGTACGCACCGAATGGAAAGCCACGAAACCTGGCTCCCTTATAAAGGGGCTCAGATTTAGGGGTTTCAGGTGCTTGCTGTTCGGTCGTAGCTTTAGTATCAGATGAGTTGAAAGAGAAAGAAGCAGCACCCAGATTAGCAGAAGCGTTGACTTGATAATCTATCATCTTCCAATGGCTAGGCGACAATTTTGTAAGCGCACCGGCCAAGTCTTCTACTTTAGCGTTGGGATTTTTGGACAAGAGGAAATCAACTTTATCCTTATAAAGCGATACTGGTAAAACCGATAAACCTATTAGTACAAGGGGTATAAGATATAGTAGTTTTTCATGTCTTAAGAGTATCATGCTTTTGCTTTAAAAACCTGTCCTTTGACAGTGGATTTGGATAAAGTATCTACTGGTCGGGGTGACAGGACTTGAACCTGCGACCTCACGGCCCCCAGCCGTACGCGCTACCAACTGCGCCACACCCCGATAAGTGCTACCTGATTATAACACCTTAGAAAACTAAAAAGCCCAGGATAAACCTGAGCTGCTTAGCGGTCGGGCACCGAGTTTGATCACCTGAGGGATCCCAGGTGGGTGCTCGCACACGGCAACCACGGTTACCGCAAATATTGAGCTCCCTAATGATTAGTATCAGATAATCATTCACTCGACGGGGAGTTTCTGAGACTCTACCCGACTCTTCTATTATACTCGCCTCGCGACCTCAAAACACCGTAATTATGGCAACAAATTCAGCACTGCTTGGTTGATATTACCGAGCATGCCACCAAGGCCGCCGGCTAGTACCAGTCCGAAGATGATAAAGAAACCGTACGGTTCAATCTGGCGCATCAGATCCTGCAGCGGCTCCGGCGCGAAGGCATAGAGCACCCGCGAACCGTCGAGCGGCGGTATCGGCACCAGGTTGAAAACAAAGAGTGCCACATTCAGAACCACAAAGACATCCAGAAAACCGGTCAGAATATGTCCGAGCGACAGATACTTTAACGCAAAGGCACTTAAAAAGGCCAGCACCAGATTGGACAGCGGCCCGGCGGCGGCAATAATGGCCGCGCCGAACTCGTCAAAGCGCACTCGGTCGGGGTTAAACGGCACCGGTTTGGCAGCCAAGATCGGTGCGCCAAACAGCACGATCGTGATAATCGGCAGCGCCACCGTCATAAATGGATCGATATGCCTAAGCGGGTTAAACGATAGCCGGCCCTCTTCCATGGCCGTCGTGTCGCCGAGCATATGGCCGGCGTAGGCGTGCATGAATTCGTGAATGACCAGTGAGATCAGGATGGCCACAATGACGTAAAACAATTGCTGGGGGTCACTGTACGGGTTCATTCACTCTAGTATACCAGTGCCGCCTCTATAAAAAGAGCCCCTTGCGGGGCTCTGATGACCAAAAATTTAGCGACTAGCTTTTGGCGGGATCTAGCAGACCCTTTTTCTTGAGGGTGCGGATAGCTTGAGTGCTGAGCTTCATCTGAACTTTTTTGCCGTCAACAACAACAGTTTTGTTCTGAAGATTGGGCTTCCAGACTTTCTTGGTGTGGCGCTGGGAAAAGCTGACATTGCTGCCGTATTGCTTGCCTTTGCCGGTGAGATCACATTTTTGCATGACTATTCCTTAATTCAAGGTGTTATTGTAGCGGAAAATGCTCGAGCGGTCAACTCTCCCGCCGAGACGAAAGATTAGGATTTCTCGAGGATGACCAGTTGGGTAACGTCGCTGAGCTCGGTCGACTTCAGTTTCAGCTTGCTGACCGTTTCTTTTGGCTCCATGGCCAGCTCTTTGAGCGCGTTGCTCAACTCCTGCTGCGGCACCGGGAAGTTCAGCGTTTTGTCGGCATAGTGCGTCGGCACCACCAGCTTAGGCTCGACCTCTTTGATGAGTTTCAACGCGCCGACTGGATCGACGGTATAGCCATTGCCGCCCACCGGCACAACCATCAGATCAACCATGCCGATGGCTTCCAGCTGCTGGTCGCTGAGTTGGGGATAGATATGACCCGTCACCAGCACGCTGATGTCGCCGATGATGAACTTGAACATCGTAGCATTATGCTGATCGGGCTCGTCGATGTGCGCCCGGGCGGCGATACCGATCACCGATACGTCCGAGACTTCGTACTCACCCGGCCCGTCAAAGGTGATACGAGCGCCTGCTGCTGCCCCGTGCGGACCAGTAAACAGCGCCACGTCATCAGTTTTGCTGATGGCTTTGGCGCCCAGTTCACTCAGATTATCGTCGATAACCAGCCGCGTCCCCTTATTACTAATAGTCAGGCAATTCGCCCCGTAAAACTGTAAATCCATTACTCCCCTTTCGGTTTTTCAGATAATAAGTTGTGTTCGTCGATCAATACTTGTTTTTTGGCTTGATGAATGGCGACCGCGAAACGATCTCTGATTTCCTGTCGGTACTGAAAATCGGGCAGTGTCATGACTACATAACGCAAGCTCTTATTTTCCTGCTTCTCCAGCTCGTCGACGTGCTTTTGCAAGGCGTTTGGATTAACCTCGCCAACAACCAGAAAATCGATGCCGGTGGTTTCGTCGCGCGTAAACTGACCGGTGTAAACTGCCAGATCAATGTGGCCAACTGTCTTGAGATCATGATGGGTCGTCACATCATCGCCATCAGCCCCCACCACCTTGCGGCGTACCGATTTCTTAACGCCGCCGCCGAAGATTTCTTGCAGCGGCCGATAGTACTCGTATTTCTGGTTAACCTCGTAATACAATTTATTGTTGGTATTGTCGCTGGTAATGATGCCGATGCTTAACAAGTTGCTCAGTTCGCGGCGCACCGAATTAATTTGTTCGTCAATCTTGCGCGTGATCTCCCGAACGTAAAATGACCGGTTGGGATTGCTATAAAACAGCTGTAAAAGTTTGACGCGCGTTTTGGACCCGAAGAGTTGCTCAATCATGGAGGTATTGTAGCAAAGTCCGGTCTCGAAAGGAATGTTATGTGTGCAAGTGCGTTGTTATTAAATCTACAACCTTCGCCTGCTTAACAGGGGTGGTAAGCCATTGAATACTTTTATTTCGTTTGAACCAGGTACGCTGCCGTTTGGCCAGGTCAAGTGTTGCTTTGATGATCCGCTGGCGGGTTTCGTCCTGACTTTGTGTGCCCAAAAAGTACTCCTGCCACTGCGCGTAGCCAATGCCCTTCAGAGCCTCGCATTGCCAGCCGTAGCGCTCACGTAAGGTCCGCGCTTCGGCCTCCAGGCCGGCCGCCAGCATGGCATCGACCCGCCGCGTGATCCGCTCCCGCAGAACATCACGTTCCACCTGTAGGCCAAGCACCAGCGTATTCGATCGCATCGTTTGTCGCGTCGGTTGCGCGCCATCTGTTTCCAGCAAGCGGATCAGTCGGCGTTTATTACGAACATCGATGTTCTCCAGCTCAATGCCCTGTTGTTTGATCCGTTCCTGCAACTCCTCGACGCTCAAATTGTTCAAAGCCTCGCGAGCAGTCCGATCGCCAGCCGCCAGGAAGCCATAGTCGTACAATACGCTGTCTATATATAAGCCAGTGCCGCCGACCATGATCGGTAACTTGCCGCCAGCCGCGATGTCGTCAATCGCCCGGTTAGCCAAGTCTTTAAAAACCGCGGCCGTGAAATCCTCATCCGGACCGACCACATCCAGCAAATGGTGCGGCACCAACGCTTGCTCAGCAGCCGACGGCTTGGCGGTACCGATATTGACTTCCCGGCGCACCGTCCAGCTGTCCGCACAGATAATTTCCCCATCAAATTGTTGTGCCAATTGCAACGCTAACTGCGATTTACCAGAGGCGGTCTCACCAACAATGACTAAAAGTGGTGATCGTCGGTCATTACTCATCGAGCAAGCTTGTTTGCGCTTCTGACGGACCAGAATCGGCCGGCCACCAGAGTAATTCTTGTACATGGACCTGGTAGTCCGCCGACACCGACACGCCTTCGGCCTCCAGGACTTGTTTGTGTCCTTGGCGACCGCCCGGATAGCCACTGGCCAGACCGCCCTGTTTATTCACGACGCGTTGCCACGGTAAGGCCGGGTCACCGAAGTGGGCGATGCCGCCGACAATCCGTGCCGCCCGAGCATTGCCACACAGCGCCGCCAGCTGACCATACGTCATCAGCCTGCCCTGCGGTATCTGGGCCACCAGCGCCTCCACCCTTTCCCGAAACCCCGGCTCAATCTCTTCCATCAAAGTACTCCAGCACAGCGCGCCAATCCTTACAGCGTGTCACGCCCCCCGGCAACTCCTTAACTTGGTTCCATTCATAATCACCAAACAGCACTCCTTCAAGCCCGGCCTCTGCACATTCACTGACGTGTTCGACGCTGTCATCGATCAGCGCAACTGCTCCCAGTCTTTGGCAAACATCAACTTTTCGCTGGGGACGTTCCATGACCGCTGCGTAGCCCACATGGACAACTTCGGAGAAAAAGCCGCCCATATATCTGTTGAGCCATCGCTCTGTATTGGCCTCAAACTGCGGATGGCGGGCCGTTACGACCGACAGATCATAGCTTTGGCCTAGCTGAGCAATTGCTTCCTGCGCCTCCGCGATGGGCGATATGTGATCATGGGGCGCGCCGTTAAAACTATAGACGCGTTGCACTGCTTCCTCTAACGAAATATCCAATACATGCTCAAATCTGTAGCAAAAGAAATCAGAAGCGGCTAGCTCGCCACCAGAGCGTTGGTTATCGTAGGCTACAAACTCCTGAACAAATGGAAACAGCACTTCATCAATGTCGACCGCAATTACTTCTCTCATTAGGGCCAGTATACACCCTCTGTGTCATCTCGAGTGTCAAGGAGAGATCTCGTACGAGGCTCCTCGGCGTAGCCTGTGCTGAACTTGTTTCAGTGCTCGGAATGACATTTACAGAGAGGTTTTGAGGACGCGGGATTTGGCTTCGTTGGCAACGGTCTTTAGGAACTGCTCGATCGGCAGCGCCAGCGGCACATCCATGACGGCCATATCCTTACGGATGCGCGGCACGACTTCCCCGCCACTGATCTCCTTTTCGCCGATGACAATGGTGTACGGCACCCGTGCCAGCTCAGCCGACCGGATCTTTTTGCCCACCGATTCGTTCGAGTTATCAACCGTCAATCGTAAACCCAAAGCCTTGGCATCATCGTGCACTTTCTGAGCAAATTCCACGGTGGTCGCTTCCTGGTTAACCGTCAGCAGCCGTACCTGTTCCGGCGCCACCCACACCGGGAAGCGTCCGGCCGTGTGCTCGATATACACAGCTAGAAACCGCTCGATTGAGCCCATCAACGCGCAGTGGATCATCACCGGCTGCTGCTTGCTGCCATCTTCGCCTACATATTCCAAGCCAAAGCGCTCTGGCTGCACAAAGTCCAGCTGTACCGTCGCCAGTTGGTGCTCACGACCGATGGCATCGGTGGCCATAAAATCGATCTTCGGTCCGTAGAAAGCGGCCTCACCGGCCTGCTCGAAGAACTCCAGCTTATTAGCCACGACGGCGTTCTTAAGCTGTTCCTGGGCACTCTGCCAGAGCGTGGCATCGCCGAGATAGGCATCACTGTCGTCACGGTAACTCAGCCGCACCCGGAGCCCCATGCCCACCGTGGCGTACAGCTCATGGGCGGCCGCTAACAGATTGTTAATCTCCTGCTCAATCTGATCCTGCCGGCAAAAAACGTGGCTATCATCTTGGGTCAGCGCTCGCACCCGGTTCAGGCCGCCCAGTTCGCCAGTCTTCTCATCACGGTAATCGGTCGTCGTTTCCAGGTAGCGGATCGGCAAATCACGGTAACTGCGGGGCTGGAAGGCATAAATCCGAGTATGGTGTGGGCAGTTCATCGGCTTCAGCACCAGCTGATCGCTGGTTTCCTGGCTCTTCACTAGGAACAGCTCGTCGCCAAACTTAGCCCAGTGACCGCTGGCTTCATACAGATCTTTCTTGGTAATGTGCGGTGTCCACACTTTTTCGAAACCATAGCGCTGGCGTAACTGATTAGAAAACGTGCTGACTTCTTCGCGCAGCACCGTGCCGCGCGGTGTAAACATCGGTAGTCCCGAGCCGACCATTTCGGAGAAGACGAACAAATCCAGTTCCTGCCCTAGCTTACGATGGTCGCGGGCCTTAGCCTCTTCCAGCATCGTCAGGTGCTGGCGCAACTCCTTATCGGTCGCGAAGGCGACGCCATAGACGCGCTGCATCTGGGCGTTCTTCTCGTTGCCGCGCCAGTAGGCGCCCGACACTCGCAACAGCTTAAAGGCACCGGTCTGCTGCGTCGATTCGACGTGCGGCCCCCGGCAGAGATCCGTAAAATCGCCGTTCGTATAGAAAGAAACGTTGGCTACCTGAGCGTCGCCTTCGGCGATCGTACCGAGCTCAGCAGCATTGAGATCCTTGGCGACAGTAGTGCCTGCCCGCTTGAGATCGTTCAACAACTCAGTTTTATACGGCTGATTGGCAGTTTGCGCCCAGGCAATAGCCTCGTCGACCGGTTTTTCGGAACGCTCAAATGGCTGGTTGGCAGCGATAATCTTGGCCATCTCAGCCTCAATTTTTCCAAAATCTTCTTCCGAGATTTTGGTCTCACCGAGGTCAATATCGTAATAAAAACCGTTCTCCACGGCTGGCCCCACCCCGAACTTCGCCTCTGGCCAGAGGTGCTGGACGGCGGCGGCCATAATATGTGCCAGTGAGTGGCGCATGGCCTGTAGTTGGTCTGCTTGATCTGTTTCTGCCATTGCAGCGCTCCTCCTTGCTGTCATTCCGAGCGTTAGCCGAGGAATCTCGTACGAGATCTCTCCGCCGGGGGTCGAGATGACGGTTTTGGTAAATAAAAAGACGCTTAGGTTCAATACTCTCGCATGGTATTTAACTCTAAGCGTCTCGGTCCTGCTTTCAGGAGGTTCCACCTCGACATTTACTCTTGCGACTTGAAGTCTCGTCTGTCGTCGCCACACCTACGGAGCTCGATGGCTGGTGATTTCCACGTCAACGCTCAACCTTATTGTACCAGTACCGCTCGCTCGTCTCAAGCTGCGACGCCATTACCTCTGTTGCGGTGTCAAATAAAAAAGGTTGAATGATCTCGCAATGTCATTCAACCCTTTACGTTTTGTCGTTTCATCCGCCCTCCGGCGGGATAAAACATTCTCGACAAAACTTCACCTGTGAGGAATATCATAGCAAGGCTGGTACTATATGGCTAGCCTATTTATGCTGTAAAACCTACATTTCCTCATGGGGATAAGTAATTATCTATGACGTCATAGATGACGTCATAGATAATTATCCTGAGCGAGCAAAGCGAGCCGTTCGTGACCACGTGCCGCAGGCAAGGATCCCGAGCTCTTGCGTCACTAGTATGCGATAGGCGAGCGGCTTGAGCTTTACCCCTGTTGTCTGTATAATCTCTGGGTACCCGTTTGTAGGCTTACGTTGAGTTGTGCTTCTAAGACGCTTCGCTCTAGTCTACAAATTATGCCACTGGCATAATTTGGGGCGATTAGCTCATTTGGCTAGAGCGCCACATTGACGTTGTGGAGGTGATAGGTTCGAATCCTATATCGCCCACCATTTACCCTGTTATTTTATGGAACATGGCTTTGATTTTTTAGCAACCCGTACGCGCAGCACTGCCTTTTGCGCGGCCGTAGGCTTTATAATTGCCGCCAGTTCAGAAGAAGCAGTTTCTTTATTAGACAACCAAGAAGTGCCGGTGCCTGATCTGAAAACGCTGGGGTGCGGCTTTCTCGGAGGTCTTGCCTTAGGTGCAATTGGCAATCTAATGGCCTGCGATACCTCGCCACGATCCAAAGAATAGCTCGCTGACCTCAGTTATAAGCGCTAGCGTTTTGGCACCCAGGATTGACTGGTATGGCTATTTTGCGTATACTAGGCCGGTTAAACGGGGATACTGGAGTATCAAGAAGGACAGCGCTTTAGACGCCTTTCAAATGTTCTATGAGGAACTCGCGTTCCAAAAATTGAACAATCGCATACGAAGAACTCGACCCAGCACCGCTAAATAAGCGGTCGCCGCCAGGTCGCACAATACCCGGGGAGTACACACTTCTCGGGTATTTCTTTTCCCTGTTATCTTGACCTCCGACCTTCGCCGGGGCAGGCTCCATGGAGAGGATCTCGTTAGCGCCCGGCACGGTGTCTAAAGCTACGGGGTCCCTCCACTTTGGTCGGGAGACTGCAAAGTTTTCCTCAAACTTTGCAGTCTTTTCCACTGGTATTATTTATAGCGATATGACAATATGTAGTCATGGTTTGCATACATTGCGGTGAGAAAACGCACGTTATCAACTCCCGCGGGCAGAAACGTCACAATCAAATTTGGCGTCGCCGGGCCTGTTTTGCCTGTAAAGCCGTTTTTACGACCACTGAGGTCGCGCTGTATGAAGCCGCTTGGGTGGTGTTTTCATCGCTCGGCGCCCTGCAGCCCTTTAATCGCGATAAACTGTTCCTGAGTATCTACGAGAGCTGTAAACACCGTAAAACGGCTCTACGTGACGCCAGCGCGCTGACAGACACGGTTGTTAAACGCCTCTCGCCGGCCGTACAGAGTGGCCGGCTAGAATCACGCACCATTGCCCAGCACGTTCAAGTGGCACTGAACCGTTTTGATACGGCCGCCAGCGTCCACTACCAAGCCTTTCACCAGGGGTGAAATCCATTCTCTATTCGCCAGTAACTAGTGGCGATACAATACCGATTATCAATTGGCGATGTCGTGGCGTAATTGCTACTTGATAATCGCTACTGCATGGGGTCATTGCAAATAGCTAATGGCCAACGCTCAGCGATGCTATCGCTGATCGGGGTCGGCTTCGGTCGAGCGACGAACGCCTTTGGCGTCGACGGTGGCTTTTTCTGTGACATCGAATTTACTGAGGTACCACTTGAACATAAGACGCGTTTGCGAGTTGAAGGCTGCCAACGAGCCAAAGGCAAAACTGGTGAACGGTGCCAGCACCCACTGCAGCGTCATAAAGACTGACCGGTGGCGACGGTAGCGAGCTGGGCGCGGCGGCAGCGTTACCAAACAGATATACACCGAGATTAAAGCCGTTGCCAGGCCGATTTTTTGGACCCGGCTAATAATCAGCGGCAGCTCATTGGCGGCCAGGTTCTGCGGATGCAACAGCGGTGGGATGAAGCCGGCGCCGAAGACCAGCACAATACCAGTGGCCCAGCTGACGTGGCTCTCCAGTGTGCGCAATAATTTGGCCAAGACATCGGCCTTAGAAGCTTTATTCTTATGCCAGAAGCCCTTGTCGGCAATGTAGGCAACGTCGGAGGCGCCATAGGTCCAACGCCGGAGCTGTACGAACTGGGCACGGATCGTTTTCAGATAGCCATCGGCCAGTACCGCGTCCTGGTAAATCGGCACACTGAAGGGGTACACGCGGTAATCGCCATCGAAGTGGAAGTAGCTGCGCCAGAACTGATGGCCGTCCTCAACCACTGTGCGGGTGCTCCAGAAATCCATGTCGATCAGAGCCTGCAGCGGCTGGGCATGGGCCGAGAAGTTGCGGCTCAGGTGCGGCCGCTGCGTGCCAACGATGTAGAACAAGTTGTTACCGGTGGCAATGACGCGCATCAGCGTGGGCGCATCCCAGATATTGTTGGTGTACATGGCCAGCGGCTGGTACGACGCCTTTTGCGGGTCTGGCACCACGCAGTACAGATAGCTCAGTGCCGGCAAGTAGTTTTTGTCGGGGCGGTTGTCGGCATCGAGAGTCGTAACGATCACTCGGCTTGGATCGATGCCAGCTTTGGCCAGATACTTCTGGCATTGGCGGGCAGCATAGGTGATGTTGCCGCCTTTACCGATAATCTCGCCTGGCAGGTCGGCCGGATGACAAAAAGCCATGGCGTCGAGGAACTTATCTTTGTAGAGCTCGACAAGTTGTTGGACGCGCTCTTCGGCGGCCCGGCCTGCCCTTCCCTCGTAAGCAATAACCAGAATAACCTGGGTGCGGCAATCGTAGTCATTGTCCAGAATTGCCTGGATGGTCGGCTCCAGCACTTCACGGCTCTCATTCACGGTGGCCACAATTGCCAGATGGATCAGGTCGGCGGGCTTGATATCGGAGACACGATTGGCAAGCAACTTCAGGTTGTGCAGGTGCCAGCGCGGTCGATCAACTTTGGTTGCCAGCGCTTTACCAGCCTGGATATCGGCGGCTAGCGCCTGCCAGTCGAGCTTTTGAAACTGCTTCATAGTGCGATAGCCAGCGATGGCTCGCGCCGTATAGCCCAGCGAACGAACAAAGTAAATTAACAGGTACAATAGGATGAAAAAGACGGCCACGGTAACATTGATCAGGCTGAGTACGATCGGCAGCAACAACAGCGACCAGCTCAGTGCTCCTGGCAGGATTTCAAAGAATCGATAGTGACCTTTGCGGTCTTTCTCAAAGGGAATCTCGAGGTCTGTCATAGCGTAGTTTTACCCTGCGTGGTATCTAAATTTTCAATTAGCAAGGTTACAATTTTCATGCAAGGCCCAATACATAATTTTGAACAATCATTAGGCTACGCTTCGCCAATTGGCATATTGTTATCTTGAAAATTGATTGAAAATTGAAAATTACGCATTGAAAATTACCGTAGCACCAGCAAAGCATTGCTGATGATCACCGTTAGAACCAGTAGTAAAATGCCGAGGCTCAACACAGCAACCGCCAATTGGCGGTTAATGCGATAGATGCGCAGGCTGAGCGTAGCGTGTATGGCCAGCACCAAGAGAGCGAAGACGACGAAGCCGAGCATATCAATCACATTGCCGGTCGTAAATTTGTTGATCGCTGCCGGGTTAGAGCAGTCGCGGCACTGGACAATAAAACCGTTACCGTGGCTAGTGCTCAAACGGGCGAGCACAAAAATACTGCCTGCCACCGCCAAAAAGGCGTTGATACTGAGCAGCAGGAGCACTAAATGATCATGAAAATACTTCTTAGGAGTGGCCATGGCGTTATCAATCATTGTACCATTACGGACCGAAGATGCAGCCAACAATTTAGGTCAATCAGGGTGCTTACATTCAAGTGCTAGCTACCGATAACGCTTTGAGGTGTAAATGATGTACGCTTCCAAGCAAAAAGCGATCAATACGCAAATCGCGATGGCGGGCACATTCCATTTGCCGAGGAAATAATGGTTTGTATCAGAATAGTGATCATCTGACTTGTTTACAAAATGCGCAAAAGGAATGCATGCCCCATAGAGCAATAATATAACTATTAATAATGCCCTGGTGAGAACCGGCTTTCAGATTTAATGGTGCGGGTAGAGAGAATCGAACTCTCCTCTTAACCTTGGGAAGGTTACATATTAGCCACTATACGATACCCGCATGCTTTTGCTAGCACATGTATTTGGCATTGGTCATTTTACCTTTGGCATTTATTTAACAGGTTTCACTTGGCATTTGTGACCTGGGGCTACAATGCACAATGAGAATTGAGAAATAAATTGTGGAGTGACCAATGAAAAATGTTAAATGCTTTGCGTAGCAAAGCCTGGAGCCACCTTCGGGATTCGAACCCGAGACCTCCGCTTTACGAAAGCGGCGCTCTAGCCAACTGAGCTAAGGTGGCAAATCATTCAGTATTATAACAAACAGTTGGGCTAAGTGATCTGTTGTTCGACGGCGAGCTTGAGGGCTTGAAGGTCTGCCTGGAGCTCGCGGCGGGCGAGCATTTTGAGAACGGGCTTGGCGAAAGCGAAGGCTTCGCTGTCGGCCGAGACTAAAATGTTACAGCGAACAATTGTTTTATCCCCGCTCGTGGACAACGAGTAATTTACGTTGTAGTGCAGCAAGCCGGTGCTGTTTTCGATTTCCAATTCTTTATTATTTACGAAGGTTGTGACGCGATTAGTCGAGCGGATCTTCATCCCCAGCAGGAGACTGGTGGCCTTATACTCAAAGCCATGCTTCAATCGGATCAACGGATGTATCGTTTCGGTGTGCGGATTCCAGAGGTAGTGATACTGTAGCTCGGCCAGGTAGTCGAAAACGCGCGGCGCCGTGGCATTAATTGTAACTCGCGTCGTAACTCGTGTGTTCATGAACCGTTCCCTGCCTATAGAACCATTGTACGCTGTCCGAAAATGGGCGGCGAGCCGAGGTAGGTCTTACATTTGGAACTCGGACACGGGCTTGACCGAGAATAAGGACTGGATGAGGGCTTTACCCAAATAGGCGCCCACCGCTTGATCATTGGCTGCCGTAAACTGTTGGAGTGTACTGTCCGGCAGCGATTCTTGCTGATTGGCGCCATCGAGTAGTTGGTACAAATATTGGATTGCTTGGATCAGGAATTCCAGGCTATCGTGAGCTAGGAAAGTCGTCAACACCTCGTTTGGATTGTCATAACCGATGATTTCAAGAAGACTAAAGAGCTTTTGAGCGAGCTCGGGCGTCGGCAAGATTGGCGCTTCCCCGTCGGGTAGTCTAGTAGCCGGGGAGCGTGACGCCAGCGTAACCACCTCTGTTATAGCGTTGGTCAGCTCGCTATAGTCCTCGGTAGGCGCCGCGGTTTCGGCCAGACTCTGACCAAGCTGGACCAGCACTGCTGCGAGCGGTTGTTGATTGGCGGCCAGTATCACGGTTTCGATATCGGCAATAGTTTCTGGCACTGGCTGCTCGGCTAAATAAACCTGAAATTGATTGATTTCGGCAGCCCCTAGCTCTGGAGTCAATTCAATAACCGTGTCCTGAACAAAATTTTCGTACGCTGGCGGTTCAACCGCCAGGTTCTCTCCCTCCGTCGGCAGCATCACTACCGTCGTCTCAAGCCCCTCACCAACCTCGGTTTCGGAAAGGCTTTCAATATTGGCTACAGTTTCCAGTAATAACGGCTCGGCCGCCACAGGCATGCTGTACTCTGGGGTTTCGGCCAGATCGAACTCCGTCTCTGGCCTGGACAGTTCAACTAATCGATCAGGCATAACATGAGTAGCCGGCGGAGCTTCGGTCGCCATGACGGGCCGTTCCGGCGGTGATAAAACTGGCGGCTGCTCCGGCGGCCGCGGCGCATACAGGAGCGGAACTATTCGTTCAGCGGAAGTAGCTTTACCCAGGGGCGCCGTCTGTTTAGTCGGCCTCACAGCTTGCTTGCGTATCGTGTCTGATTCTAATGGCGGCTCAGGCTGGACTCTTTCGGCAGGCCGTCTTTTTACGGTCTTTTCATCTGTTGTCTTAGCATTTTCCAGTTCGCTCTGATAAAGCTTCTGCGCACTTTGCTGCATCGCTTCATGTAGGTTATCGGTAGGCTGATCAATAAATTTGCGTTCCTGATGACGCGGCGCCTGTAACGGCGACACAGGCTGCCGGCTTGAAAGCTGAGTCTCAGTTTTGGGATTATTTTTTTTTAGATTCGAGGGCGCCAAGTTCTGCGGACTGCCTAAGCTCCGCGGCCTCACTGGCCCGCACTATCTTTCCCTCAGGCGTGGTAACGACGGCACCCATAAAAGCCCGCAGTACAGCTTCTTCAGGGTTCAAACCAGATTTTTCCAGTAGATCAGCAGTTTCCAAAGCCTGCCCGCCTACCCGTTGGCCCACTTCAGTCTCCAAAAAATCAGCTAACATCATAGCCTCTTGCGCCTGCTGTCCGTCGATCGGGCAGCGGACCATAATATCCATATAATTCTCAGATGCCATGTACTTATAATAACCGTAAGCGCTCATATACCCAAAACCACCACCCCCCAGCCCCCCCCACACGACACCCCCTCAGAAGATCCCCCACGTTTCCAAGGTTAAACCCTGGCCAAGGTAATGTGAAGCGGATGAAGCTAGCGCTGTCGTTTCTGCTGCCAGGTAAATAAATTATGTTGCGGCCAATTTTCAACTTCGCCGGTCAGCAACATAAACCCCAGTCCCTTCACATTTGCTTCTGATATGTAGTTTTTCTTGTTCACATACGTCCAGGCAGCACCAGCAAAATGATCACAGACTATCTTTAACCGTTCCTGCAAAGAGAATTTACCGAGCCCTCTACCCCGATACGGATGAGCCAGCCAACCAGAAACATTGGACCATGCAGGGTCGCGTTGTTGAGGCGGCTTCTTGCTAATAGTTATTATCGCTTGTCCGACCGCTACGCTCCCCTCAGTTACAATAAATAGCTCTTTTTCTCCCACTGTATGGGCGTATTGTAACCGCCTTAAATTTTCGATGCCTGTTTCGCGAGTTCCGTATTGCCGTTGAGTTTCTGGAAATTCTGTCTCAATATCACTATTGATCGATAGGGAGATGACATCTGCGAAATCGCTTGCTACTCTGTCCACATCGGTAAGTTCAGTTGACCATGCGCTCACTATACCAAACAAAAAAGCACTTCCATCGAAGTGCTTATACTTGCATTCCAAGGTTCAACCCTGGCAAAGGACTGCGAGGCATGTTTTATTTGGCGGGCCCGACCGGATTCGAACCGGCGATCTCCTCCGTGACAGGGAGGCGTGATAGGCCTCTTCACTACGAGCCCTTGCCTATCGCACGCTGGCTACTGTCAGCGCAACAGGGGTAATCATATCAATTCGGCTGACAAAAAGCAAACATGCTGTTGCATAACAACCCTAACGCGTATACGCTAATGCTTGACTTTTCTTATGTTTAGTGATATTATTGCGTTATGAAAAAATCATTAGAAACTGCCGCCATAATCCTTGCCAGCGCTTCCCTGGCCGGCGGCGCAGCCCCGGCAAGCGCTGAAGCTGTCCACAAAGAACAAAAAACACCGGTAACCATTTCGCAATTGGCCAAGAAAGCTATTCAACTCGCCGTTAATGCCGACAGTGGCAAAGGTGGCCCGAGCACGATCTATTACAACCAAGAACTCACGAACGGCAACACCGCTTCCGTTGCCGTTAAATCAACGACGGCTGACAATAACTATCTGCCAAGCGTAAAGCGCTTGGCCGAATTAGATATTGCTGTATATAAGCCTCAGCCCACGGGTGAAGATCCGGTAGGCAGGCCGGTTGATAGCTACACCTTTTTGAAAATAGGCGACCACTGGAAAGTTAATCGCCTCCACGCCAAGCCGGCGCAGTATGCGGCACATGTGACCGAAGTTACTAAGCACTCTGTTGTCGATTATGATGAGATCGCTACTCCGGAAAGCATTTCGGTGCAACACCCTCATAAGGTCACAGGCACTGCTCACGCCCAGGCAACATTCCAACAGTTTGAAGTGAAGGCCAACCACTTACTTAATCAAGTGGCCCGTGCCGAGCACGATCAGCCCCTTGGCTAAACTTTGATGTAGGCGTGCGAGGGGTGGGCTTTTTGAAGCGGCGTAACAGCGGCGCTGATCGGTTGCAGATTAAACTGGATGTGGGTAGCGTGCAGACTGCCGGGCGTGGCATCGATAACTTTGACAATTTCTAGAGTATAACCGGTGTTGATAATGCCAGATATCTGGCCTGGCTTGAGCTTGAAGAGGACGTCGGAAACGGCCGGTGAGATGTCACGATCGTTCGGTGTGATCGCCGTCGGGTACTGCCCGCCACTGCCCTTGGTACCCGGGTCTTCAGAAACTTGTGCCGCCAAGGCGGCAAAGTCAGTGCCGGCGTGCAGTTGTTTGAGTGCCGCGTTGGCACGACTTTCGGTTGCCGTGTCGAGCTTGGCGGCCACGGCTTGTTGCAATAATTGTTGCTGCAGCTCGCGCCTGAAATCATTTTCGTTCCAACCCCAGAACTGGTTGAGCACATCTTTGAACACTCGATCGCTGCCGCCGAGACGATTCTGGGAGCGCACCAACGCTAGCTCATTGTTAACGGCCTGATCGCTGACAACCACATGGTGTTGATCGGCCAGCTGCTTGACGTAGGCGTCTTCTACCACCTGCCCCATCGCCTGCTGCTTGAGGCGATCGAGTTGGGCTTTGCCGTCTTTATTAGAGAAATTAACCTGCTGCTGGGTGTGATAATAGTGCATGTTGCGGCGCAGTTCAAACAGATACGATTCGTAACTTACCCAGCGCGGGCCAGCTTTAGCAACCGGGAATGGCAGCACGCGGGTAACATCGTACATAAAGCCGCTGGTAGACTGGAATTTGTACAGACCGAGGCCACAGAACACCAAAAAGGCTATCACTACGGTCAGTAGCAGCGCCACCGAGATACGCACCACGCGATGCTTGGAGTGTTGCAGTGGATAGATGTATTTACGGGCACTCGATAGCACCGCTTCACGGTGCTCGCCAACCGTTTCATTGGTAATACGCGGCACATTGCTGAGCGCTTCGCTGACCCGTTCTTCTTCGGGTTTAGCCCGCTTGAAAGGTCGTTGCACGTTCGATAAATCAGGCTTCTTGAGTTTCTTCATTGGTTTTGGCGGACCGCCCAGTCGGGCTGGCCGGATAGCTAGTGGTGATTATTCCTTCGTCGCGCAGGATACTGAGGAGCTTTTTCTGTATGCGTGCCGGATGGTGCACATCGTGTATGACCAGATCCCCCACGTATGTCTGCATCTTTATTGTACCAAATCCCAGCAGTGTTTCCTGCAGGCCGAGCACCTCATAATTAACTGATTGGATTTGGGCTAAGCCCAGGTCGGCCACTGACCGATGAAAGAGACCTTTTTGCGTGATTTGGATGAAACGTTGGTCGGTAAGAATAAAGACGCTGAAGTGCCAGCCGATCCAGCTGGGCGCGAAGATCAGCAGGCCGAGCAGACAGCCCAGGGCCAGTCCACCGAAGAAAACGCCAAAACCCAGGCCGGGCTTGATGGCCGCCGGAATAATGCCGACCAGGGGGCCGAGCATGCCAAAGACCAGCCCTTTGCGCATCACAATCGGATGCTTGTGAAACACAAACAGCACCGTTTCATCATCAAACTGGTCTTCGAAGTACTTGGGAGCTGTTTGTTTGGCTTCTGCCATAGTTAGTATTTTACAGGAAACGGGTAGCAATGCGCAGAAACTTAGCAGGTGTCAGGTTAGCGATGCCGGACGACAGGTTTCTGCAACCTGCCATATGCTTCCTGCCCCCGCTGTCTGGTACCCCTGCCGCGACTCGAACGCAGATCTATTCCTTAGGACGGAAGTATTCTATCCATTGAACTACAGGGGCTCGCACTGATTGTAGCAGCCCGCGTCATCCCGGCGAAGGCCCGGATGACGCAGCGCAGGATGACGGGTGGGGGTTAGGCGCGTTCGTGGGCTTCGTAGATGTGGGCGTACTCGGATTTGTCGTAACTGAACAGTTCGTTGGCGCCGAAGAAATTGTTGACCTCTTTGTTGCCGTTAGACTTGGAGTCGGAAGCATGGATCAGGTTGCGGCCGGTGCCAATAGCCAAATCACCCCTGATAGAGCCGGGGGCTGCCTGGCGCGGGTTGGTAGCGCCAACGATGTTGCGGACGGAGTCAACGCACTCGTAGCCTTCCCAGGCCATCAGGACGACTGGCGAACTCTTCATAAACTGTTCGAGCCCGGTATAGAACGGCTTTTCAACGTGTTCGGCGTAGTGGACGCGCAGAATGGCTTCGTCGAGGCTAGCCATTTTCATGCCGATCAGTTTCAGGCCTTTGCGTTCCAGGCGAGTAATGATTTCACCGATTAGGCCGCGCTGCAAGGCATCAGGTTTCAGAATAATCAAAGTTCGTTCCATGGAAATCCTTGTTTAGTTACCCCCATTCTAACAGATGGGACAGGTTGCAGGAAGCAGGAAGCAGCGGGAGCAGAAATTTGGCAGGCTTCAGGCAGCAGGTACTGGCTATCTGCAACCTGCAGAATTTCTGCTATCTGCTTCCTGCATGTCTGCTAAATGTCCTTTGTGTCGTACAATGTGGTTATGCTCTTCGCCAAAGCCAAAACCGATTTTCTGGAATATCTGGAAATCGAGCAAAACCGCTCGCAGAAAACGATTCAGAATTATGACCATTACCTGACGCGGCTGGTCGATTTCGCGGGTGATATTACAGTTACCGATATCGACGCTGAACTAATTCGCAAATGGCGCCTGTGGCTCAATCGCCTCGGCACCAACACCTCTGATGAGCTGGGTAAAACCACCCAGAATTATCATTTGATCGCGCTGCGCAGCTTCCTGAAGTTTTGCGCCAAGCGCGACATCCCTGCCCTGACGGCCGACAAGATTGAGTTGGCGCGGACGCGCCGCAAACAGGTCACGTTTTTGAACGAAGACGAGTTGGCTCGAGTGTTTGACCAACCTGATATTTCGACCTTGGCTGGTGTGCGCGACCGGGCGATTCTGGAGCTGCTGTTTAGTTCGGGGCTGCGCGTCAGTGAGCTGGTGGGGCTGGACCGCGATCACATTAATCTTAAGCGGCGCGAGTTTATGGTCCGCGGCAAGGGGCAGAAAGACCGACCAATCTTTATTAGTTCAGCAGCCGCCCAGTGGATTGAACAATATTTGCAAAAACGCGACGATACAGCGCGACCCCTGTTCGTGCGCTACAGTGGTAGCAAACAGGTCGATCGTTCCGGTAACTTCCACCGCTTAACGGCTCGCAGCATCCAGCGCCTGGTGGCGCGCTATGCCCTGCTGGCCGGTATTACCAAACACGTCAGCCCGCATACGCTACGCCATTCGTTCGCGACCGATTTGCTCATGAATGGCGCCGACCTGCGCTCCGTCCAGGCAATGCTCGGTCACAGCAATATTGCCACGACCCAGATCTATACCCATGTCACCGACCCACACCTGCGGGCCGTCCACGAGAAATTTCACCGCAAATAGCTAGTTAATGGGACAGTCGCTGGTTGAGCTAGGTGTGGTACCAGGCGTCAGCGCAAGTTGCTTACAGATGGTACCGGTGGTGCCAGCTGGCAGATCATAGTCATTGTGGGCCGGCACTCTCACCTGAACGCGGCGCAGCACATCCTGCGCCTTACCGGTCGAATCTACTAACACCTGAGCATCATTAATGCTGAGTTTTGTGACGCCGGCTGTGGCATAAGCGGTAATCGTGATGTCAGACTTCTGATAGAGCCCGCTGAGCGTCAACAAGTAGCGGGCGGCGTTCAACCCGGTAATCTTCACATTACAGTAGCGAGGCAGGCCCTTGACGGTCAGGTTATCGCGATGGCAATTTCCGTTTACAATCGCACCACCTTGATTCCCAATGCCGGCGCCAGCTGCAATGGTGCCCGGATCTGCAGGGCTGCCTGCCTGATTGGGGTACAGAAAAGCGGTGAATGTGTTCGTGATAAGACTATTCCGGTCGACAGCGTTTCGAGACAGCGGTGTCAAACTTGTCTTGAGCATGCCGGTGTAATTCCAGTCGCTGGTGGCATCGCCAAATTTATAATTGGAACCATTATCGGGCGCAAATGAAGTGTCACCACTGTTGTGATCCTGCCAGCTGATCTCCAGAGTGCCGATTGTTTGGACATCCGGCGGGTCACTATTGAGCGTGGCGCCGGTCAGCTCGGTGCCCCGGGTTTCGTTGCCATCTACGGTGTATTGCAGGCTGTCTGGATGAGGATTAATAATTAAACAGCTGTAGCTGGCGCCCGTCGAACCTGGGTTACCGCCCACGCTATTATCATTCAGGGACTGGGCGGCAGTTTTTTGATCGGGCGACATGGCGTTTAACTGAGCGGACGTGTAGGGCTGACATTGTGATTTCGTCAGCGTAAAACCACTGTTGAGGGCCTGCGTAGCGTCGTTAATGCCGGTTTCGGCGGCATAGTAGGCCTGGTTGGTGAGCTGTTTGTCGAGGGCGCTGCGCTGTTCGCGGCGCATCAGCTGAGCAAAGCCAACGGTGGTTAAGCTCAGCACCAACACCATGATGAGGGCGATGACAATCGAAGCAAAACCTTGCTGTTCAGCGCTCAATCTAAGCGACGAGGCATTCATATCCTTAGTGTACCTCACTGCAGTCTCCTTGTAACGCTTGTGCTAAGCTGTGAAGTCGAGCAAAATTGCGTACCGGGGCCGCCCTTACAGGTGTTGCTGCCGTCGGCTGCCGTGACCACCAGATCGCTATCGCCATACGCTCCCCAGACATCAACGTTATAGACGCCGCTGCTGGGCGGCGTTTCAGCAATGCTAAGTTTGGTAAGTCGCATGTGGTCAGCTAGCATATCATAGCCGTTGTGAGCCGGGTCAGCATCAGCCGAATCGGCGGCAATGGTATCGTGTGTGATGTCCAGAATTGGGCAGCTACCAGTGCCGGTGATCGTGTCCCGATACAGCACGTGCGGAGTACTATGACCGTTGATGTCGGTTGCCTGCTCGCGGCCGAGCACATAGGTATAGCGAACATTATTGATACAATACGCGCCGCTCTGCACACTATGGCTGCCGTCGTTGTCGCTAAAGATAACTGCCTGCGGGCTAGCTACAATCGGCGGGCTGCCGCCGAACTGTAGGGCTGATGCTATATCATTTATGGCATTACGTGAAGTGTTTTGTAGGTTAGCGGCGTTGACGCCTTTGGAATACAGGGCGCTGATTTGAATCATAATAACCGTCGACATGACAAGGATGGTCGCCAGCACACTGAGCGCTATCATTAGCTCAACGATCGTAAAGCCTTCGGAGGATTTTGGACTGTTGATTTTCATGACGATGTTTTGGGTCAGATACACGATCTGGTATCGGCGCCACCTCTTATAAGCATTACCATTACTTTAGCGCATCGTCGCCTCTGTAGCAAGCTTCTGCGAAGGTGGACGGAAGCGAAAAGGCGTGATAATCTAAGCATAAGCAAGGAGACAAAATGAAAATCACCCGCCGGAAGAGCCTCGTCACGCTAGCGACAGTCGTCCTGGTGGTTGCGGTAGCCGTGATTTTTACTCACCCACGGCAACAAAAGGCTACGGCACCGGCCCAGGATTCAAATGCTGTCTACATCGACAGCGGCAAGACAGTCGATATGAGTGGTCTAGTCGTAAAAGCTGGCTCACAATATAAACTTCAGAGCCCGACCGATAAAAGCCAAGCAATCGATTTAGATTTTAGCCAGTCCGGAATTGACCCAAAAACACTGTTAAACCGTTCTGTGGTCAAACTTAGGATAAAAGTGTTTGTGCAAAAAACAAGCATAGCTCTGCACAAGCTCGTTTATAGATACACTGTGGAAACCGTATTACCTTAATCGCTCCGTAATTACTTATGGACAGGTGTAATTCGTGACTGTAATAGTCGATGTCGATGCGTTCGCGCTATATACATCGTAAACTGGTTGCGGTCCGAAGAATGAAGAAGCATAACTCTTAAGATGGTACGAGTATACTGGCCCAAAGAAATCTAGCGGCTCGTGCCCAAAGAAGTCATTTGTAGTTCCGCCAGGGAGTGGCGCCGGGTATAAGAGTGCGTACTCCTTATTAGTAAATACGATGCTGCCTCGACTGTAGGTTGTGGGGCCCGGTGTTGAGGAGATGTGGGCAGAACAGCTGGCATAGACTTTCATCGTCACGCTGCTCGTTTTGCCTGGTGCGACTGAGACGGTCTTGCTCGCATCGCAAGCAGAGTACCCGGCGGGCAGATTTAAACTAACTGAATAGGTGCCGCTGTCGTTACTCAATTGGCTGAACGTTGCAATGCCGCCCGTAGTGGGCGAGGACTGGTTATCGACTTGGGCGGCAGGATGAGCAAGCTTAACTAAGGGGACGTCAAAATTGCTAACATCGCTGCTGCTGCATGAAGGCGTGGCACCAGTTAACTTTCCGGAGCCGTCCGTCACAGGGGCGATTTTCTGCACAGTTACGGCTATAGTCGGCGAGACTGGCAGGAGCGCTGGCGCGGAAAAGGCCGTGGCCGCGGACGGTTGAATACGGTAGGTTATTTCTTCCTGCTGGGTGCCGAGATTGCCAATGCCTGGCCACAGCACTTTAAAATCAAAGTAACTTTGGGTAGTTACGCTGCCGCTGGTAGTTGACGGTTGGGGCGTTACGCTGACATGGTAAAAACTATTTTTGATGCACGCCGCCGGATATTTGCTGGCATCGCTATCGGTCAGGTCGTTCACATCTGATACAGTCACAAAACTGCTGGGCTGCGAGACGTCGTTATTGGCGATACAAAAGCTATGGTTAGCGGTTATATTGCCGGCCGTAATTGCTTGCTGCAGAGCACTGCCGTCCTTAACAATTGTCTGGCGTAACAGCTCAACTTGGGCGTTCAATACACCGAGTGCCTGGGAATGCTCCTCGGCATTGCGGGACTGATTGAGACCCCGGTTGGCGGTGGCATAAGAAATAGCAAAAGCCAGGCTGAGCACCGCCAGCACAATCAGCACTTCTACAATCGTGTCGCCGGCTTGGCGGCGCCGTTTCATGCGCTGGATCATGCCGGGCACCCGCTTATCGAAGTCGTGCTGATCTTCATGGCTGTCGTTAATTTCTGACCGCTACCGCCGCCAATGGTGACGCTACCATACTGATTGGCCGAGCCCTTGAAACAAATTAAGATATTGGGGTGCGGGCGAACGTGGCTATCAACAATGCCGGCATTAATTGTAGTGCCCGCCATCGTCGGCTCATCGCTGCCGCTAGTGGTTGTGAGATCTGTATTTGGATTAATGGCCACGACGTTTACCACCTGCGAGCCGGATTGCAGGCCGCCACCAAAACTGCCGAAGAAACCGATGGCGCTGAGCGGAGTAGTGCCGTTATTGTCATACATAGCGGTTGCCTGCACTCCCCATTGCAAGACTTTTTTGTCTGTCAGATCTGGAGTATATATAACTCGCGGGACGGCTTCGCCGAAATTGGCTGGAGTGGTTTTGGCAGTAGTAAGTTGGGTGCCAGCCACGCTGTAAACATAATAATTAGCGGTATTACTATTGGCACCAAACTGCACAACTTTACCGAGAAAAACGCAGCCCAGATTGGCACCCTGGGTAGTACTCGTAGCACTGGTGAAGGCGAGATCACTGCCGCTCGAAGAACAAGTAAAGCCGCTGTTTGAAGGATAGAAGCCGTTGCCGACATCATTGATGACCTGCTGCAGATTGCTGTTTATATCGTTCATGCCTTGGCGAAACTCAGCTGTTCCCTGCTTACCGGAAATAAAGACGGCAGCCATCACAAACATCAAACCGGAAATGGCCAGAAAAATCATCGTCTCGACAATGGTATACCCCTGTTTATTTCGGCCCACGCGCATGTTCCAAGTATACCATAAGCACCTTCATCTACCACTGGCGCACACAAACATCACAGTATCAAATCGCAAAACCTGAATAGTTAATAAATATTTAATGCTGGCCTGTTAGGTTAGGTAGCAGGAGGCATCAATGGCAGATAGCAGAAATTCGGCAGATGACAGGTCACAGGCCCACAAGAAAGAACTGTTTCAAAAGCGAACGCTGATCTTCGCCGCCCAGGTAATCCATACACTCGCAAAACACAAAACCGCCATACCTTTTTCAATAGCAAACCAGCTTACAAGATCTGCAACAAGTATCGGCGCTAACTATGCTGAAGCTTGTAATGCATCTTCAAAATTAGACTTTCGGAATAAAATTTATATAGCCAAGAAAGAAGCAGCGGAAACTCGATATTGGATTGACCTCTGCATTGAATTATCAAACGCTGTGGCTTGGCAAAAAGAAAAACAAGAGATACGAGAGTTATTACTTATTCTGCAGGCGATTGTTAACACACTCCGCCGCAAGTCTCCTGACTAAATCTTCATCTTGCCGAATTTCTACCCCCAGATAGGTGGCAGGAAGCATGAATGGCAGGGGGCAGAAACTTAGCAGGCTTCAGGTAACAGACGTCTGCCCCCTGCCACCTGCAAAATTTCTGCCCCCGCTGCTCCCTGCTTCCTGCAAAATCCTTAAATGGAGTAGGGCAAAAACGTCCGCCGGTACCACAAAAGTATGGCATGCCCGAACAGTTGGACGATGATACTGCCAATGATCAGGAAGGGGCCGAACGGAATGGTGCTGTCACGCTTTAATTTGTGGCTGGCCAGTAGGGGCACACTCACCGCGCTGCCCAGCAGTGCCGCCAGGAATATAAATAAGATACTGCGCGCCGGCGTTCCAACAATCAAACCGAGCAGCCAGCCAAGTTTGACATCGCCGCCGCCGATCCACTTGCCGGCCGACACTTGGAACAGTACATAAAAAATACCGCCGCCTACAGCTACGGCTAGAATAACGTTTACCAGCGCGGTGAGCGGCCGATGTGCCGTGAGAATGCTCACCAGCGCATACAGTCCAGCCAGGGCGCCGCTTGGATACAGAATACGGTTCGGCAGCAGCATCCAGCGCAGATCATAGACCAATAAGGCCATCAAACCGATAAGAATTGGCAGCCAGATGATAAAAAGCACGACTTGCGCACCCTGAATTGGCACCGGCCACCATATATACGACGCCACAAATAGCAACGCTGTCATCATTTCCACGAGCGGGTACTGATAGGCGATCGGCTTGCCACAATAACGACACTTGCCTTTCAGGCTCAGCCAACTAACTATCGGCAATAGATCACGAGCTGCCAATTCGTGCTCGCAATGCGGGCACATCGAACGACCGTTGAGTATGGAGAGCCTGTTGGCCTGCGCCGGGGTGACGGTGGGTTGTTTTGCGGTGGGCTTTTTGGTCCGGGCTTGCTCGTGCACCCGCCACACTAAAGCGTTCACAAAACTGCCAAAACACAAACCAAGCACAACTAGCACCACAGTAATCATTAGCAATATAGTAGCACGAAAATAGGCCCCTGCCGGAGCCTATTTTATAAGTACGTTTATCTATTTACTGATCGACGCAGACGGAGACCGTGCCAGAGCCACTTTCCACAGCATAGAGAACGGCAATTTGTCGTGATGCATATTGCGCAGCTGTGCCATTACAGCTAGCGTTGCCTTCGACATCAACCACGTCTTTACTTGTGACAGCAGCGTGAGTACCCCCAGAGGCTTCAATGTTGACAACCAGATTGCCAGCTACCGAAAAGTCATAGTAACTTGTTGTGCCAACTTCTTGAACAAGTGCAGCCCTAGTTATAGCGGCCATCGAACCATTACTGTTGCTAATAATTGTAGAAGCAGCACTACCAATGCGCCCTACATCCGTTTTACGTTGTGAGTTACGAGAGCTGCGTTGGAGGGCTGGAACAGCCAGGAAGACGATTAGCAAGATTAACCCGGCGATTGCCAGGACGATCATGACTTCGATGATGGTGAAGCCATTTTCACTTTTAGATTTTTTCATGTTACCAAGCATTGCAAATGCCCCCTTTGCGTACTTATTTATATGCTTATGCTTTGATCATAGACAGTTCGCCCTCGAAAAGCAAGCTTTTTATCCACAGTCTCTTCCCTGACAATTGGTACCCTAGCTGCCGCCAAAACCAGATTGATTGACTAGCCCGTAGATCGGCAGCAAGATAGCTGCCACAATCGTGATTGCCATAATACCCATGATGACCATCATGACCGGCTCGATAATGGTGCTGATAGCCTTGATTTCATTGTCGACCTCTTTTTCGTAGTAGTCAGCTACCTTGCCCAGCATCGTCTCCATAGCACCCGACTGTTCGCCGATACGGAGCATGTTTGGGACGAGCTCTAAGAAGTTAGGGTCGTTGGTAATCGAGTCGGAAAGCGCTTTGCCACCCTTCACTTTTTCAATCGCCTTGTGCAGGGAGTTTGATATGTGCACGTTATCGACGGCTTCGGCGGTAATTTCCAGGACCTGTATCAGTGGCACGCCGCTGGAAACCAGTGTCATGCCGGTGCGGGCAAAGCGGGCCATGTACATCTTCATAAATAATGGGCCGACTGGCCAAGCGCGCATTTTAGCCTTATCGATAACCGAGCGCCCGCCCAGCGTGCGCGCCCAGCGTGAACCGAAGAAAATAGCGGCCACCAGCAGAATAAGGACTACCCACCAGAAATGCGTTACGAAGTGAGAAACGGCTAGCAAAAGACGCGTAATGAATGGCAGCGATGCGCCCTTGATGCCAGCGTAGATGCTCTGCACTTGTGGCAAAACTTTGACAATCATAAAGGTTACGACCGCCAACATGACCAACAACACAATGGCTGGGTACATCATGGCCCCGCGTACTTTGCTTACCAAGTCGGCGTCTTTTTCCTGCTGGTCGGCCAGACGCTCCAAGCCAGTGTCGAGCGTGCCCGAAGCTTCGCTGGCCGCTACCAGGCTGACGTAGACACGGTTGAAAACTTTGGGGTGCTTTTCGAGGGCGGCGTGAAAAGCGGTGCCGGCTTCAACATCGGTGATCACCTCGTTAATAACAACTTTTAGCGGCTTGTTGGTGGTTTGCTGAGCGACACTGCGCAAGCTCTGCACAAGCGGCAAGCCAGCGTTAATCAGCGTCGACAGCTGGCGGCTAAAGAGGACTTTGTCCTTACTTTTGATGCGCTGAAAACGTGCGCTCCCCGACGGCTTCTCGAGCGTAATGGAAAGCGGTGTCAGCCCCTGGGTTCGAATCAGCTTGGCAGCGCCTTGTTCGTTATCGGCCTGGACCTGCGCTTTGACCTTTTGGCCAGTCGCCGGATTGCGGGCTTCGTATACAAATGTCAGCATAACTTTGCCTCCGGCAAAGCGTAACTAGAGAATAGGAAATAGGAAATAGCGCTAGGCTGGGGGGATTGGCTATTTGATTGTAAATTTTCCATACTAATTCCTAGTTACTAATTTCTCGTCCCATGTTAGCTCCGCATTAACCTATCGAGCTCATCGATGTCGACGGCAAAGTTGCGAGCTTCGTCATAGGTAATCGTGCCGGCGTGAATCAGGTTCACCAGCTGCTTGTCCATGGATTGCATGCCAACTTCGGCGCCGGTCTGAATAACGGCTTCGAGCTGATGCGCCTTGCCTTCACGGATGATGTTACGGACGGCGGGGTTGGCCACCAGAATTTCAGCTGCTGCGACACGGCCACCGCCAATCGACGGTACGAGGCGTTGTGACACAATCGCCATCAAAATATTTGACAGCTGCGCCCGGATTTGCGGCTGTTGGTGCGGCGGAAAGACATCAATCATGCGGTCAATACTCTGAGCGGCACTGTTGGTGTGCAGCGTAGCGAACACCAGGTGCCCGGTCTCGGCAATGGTGATGGCACTGGCAATTGTCTCCAGATCGCGCATCTCACCGATCAACACAACATCGGGGTCTTCGCGCAAAGCACTGCGCAAAGCAGCGCTAAACGAATAGGTATCATAGTGGACTTCGCGTTGCACAATGACCGATTTGAGCGATTTATGTGTAAACTCGATCGGGTCTTCGATGGTGATGATGTGCTTGCTCTGCTCGGCATTGATCTTGTGCACTAAGGCTGCTAACGAGGTAGACTTACCCGATCCAGTTGGCCCGGTCACCAGCACCAGACCACGCGGAAATTCGGCAAACTTGTTGACCACCTGCGGTAGACCAAGCTGTTCGATTGTCAGAATTTCGTTGGGGATCAGGCGTAAGGCAGCCGCCATATTGCCCCGCTCATGGAAGGCGTTGACACGGAAACGGCCAAGATCACCATAGGCAAAGCTGAAGTCGAACTCTTTATCTTTCAATAATATTTGCTTCTGATCTTCATCAAGTATCGAGAACACCAGCGCCTCGATGGCCTCTTCGTCCAGCGCATCAGCTCCGGTCACCGCCGTCAGCGAGCCATCAACCCGTAGCATTGGCGGCAGGCCCACCTGAATATGCAGGTCGGACGCCTTCTTTTTAATAACTTCGTCGAGTAAAACTTCGATTCTCGGTTGCGTTGCCATGTTATTCTCCCACCCTTTCTTCTGCTTGTGCTGAGTAGTAACTAGGAAATAGGAAATAGGGAATAGCGTCGAGCTGTGAAGGCTTGCTAACTATGCACACATTTTTCATCTTATTCCTCATTCCTACTTCCTAATGCCCTGCTCATGCGTTGTCCTCGGCGGCCACCCGATTAATTTCTTCAATCGTGGTGTAACCGGCCAACGCTTTCAGGTACCCGTCTTGTCGCATGTTAATCATTCCTTCCGCCTGGGCCGCTTTCTCGATCTCCAGACTGCTGGCCTGCTTCATTATCAGACCCTGTATAGCTTCTGACACTTCAAAGACTTCGTACAAGCCCATCCGCCCCCGATAGCCACCTGGCGTATCCGGCGTATCCGTGCCCTTGCTTAAAGTATAAGCGGTTTGGTTCCTCAAGGGCAAGCTTTTATAGCCGAGATCCTCTGAGGCGGCCGCGACCTGCTCGGCAGTTGCCGGTAATAAATCACCGATTGCCGCCTGAATAGCGGCCGCTTCCGGCGCCGAGGACTGATAGGTTTGCTTGCCGGCGTCGGCGATACGGCGCACCAGCCGCTGGCCAATAACCGTGTGCACGGTGCTGGCGATAAGGAAGGGCTCAACGCCCATATCGAGCAAGCGCGGCAAAATGCCGGCGGCACTGTTGGTGTGCAGCGTACTAAAGACGAGGTGTCCGGTCAAAGCGGCCTGCACTGCCAGCTGAGCAGTTTCACTGTCACGGATCTCTCCTACCATGACGATATCCGGGTCCTGACGCAAAATGCTGCGCAAGCCGGAAGCAAATGTCAGGCCAACTTCCGGATTAACCTGAATTTGATTAATCCCCTCCATCTTGTATTCCACCGGGTCTTCCAGCGTGACGATATTGACGGCATCGTTCTTAATTTCCTGGATCAGTGCATACAACGATGTTGATTTACCGGAGCCGGTCGGGCCGCTCGTCAAGATCATGCCGTTCGGCCGCTTCAATCCCTCGCGGATGGTGCGCAAGGCCCGGCCACCGTAGCCCATATCTTCCAATCTCAGTGAAGTGCCCGTCTTATCCAGCAGTCGAATAACTACTTGCTCACCCCAAACGATCGGCGCAATAGCGATACGCAGGTCAATTCCCTTGTCATCGACCTGAATCGTAAAGTTACCGTCTTGCGGCATGCGGTGTTCATCAATTTTCAGATTGGCCAGAATTTTGATGCGCGAGATAAGGGCCGCTTCAGTGCTCTTCGGCAAACGCATAACTTCGCGCAACACGCCATCAATTCGACAGCGCACTTTGACTTCACGCTCCATAGGCTCAATGTGCACATCGCTGGCACGGTTGCGGGCAGCAAATTCCAGTATGGCCGACAGGGCTTTACTAATTGGCGAATCTTCCACCAGGTCTTTAATAACAATGGCTTTTTTACCCGTGGCCGCCGGTGTATTGTCGGCGTTCAGCTTATCGGCGTCAGTAGCCTCATCACCAGTCAGATGAACTTTGAGAGCCGCATCCATCTGAGTGTCGAGCCGGGCGGCATACTGCTTCAGGACCTGGCGAATGCCGGCCTCGCTGGCCACATACACCTTGAGCGGCCGACCAATACGATTACTTAAGAAATCGACGGCCTGCACATTGTCGGCATCGAGCATGGCAACCACCAAGCGGTGTTGAATTTCACCGAGCGGCACGGCCATATAACGCTCAGCGATATCCTGCGGCAGCAGCTTCAAGACTTTGGGGTCAATTCGGGCTTGGGTCAGATTCACATACGGTACTTTGGTGATGGTAGCGTGCGCTTTCGTCAATTGCTCGTCAGTTATGTAACCGTTTTTGACCATGTAGCCAAACAATGGCTGGCCGGCTTTGCTGGCCGCCGCTTTAGCTTCAGATAGCTTCTCGGCCGTAACCATACTGGCGCTGACCAGCGTATCTTCAACCTGCTGTTCGGTGGCTTCGGAGAGAACACTCACGGCCCAACTCCGTTGAGGTAGGTGGCAGGAAGCAGCGGGGACAGGTGGCAGATGGCAGGTGCCTGCTGCCTGAGGCCTGCGGAATTTCTGCTATCTGTTTCCTGTCTCCTGTTAACCCTCACAGCGCCCTCCTAATGTGAGGTTGCGCTAAATGGATCAGGGTTGGCATTCTGGCCGATGGTAATCAGCTTGGTCGGGTCAAAGGCACTATTGTTGAAGTAATGGCTGTCAGGCTGCGGGAAATCAGTGGTAATCGGCTGGACGACTTCGACCTGTTGCTGGCGGCTCTTGGGTGAAGTAAAGATGACATTCGACAGCAGCAGCGAGATTATAGCGCTGAAAAACACAACAATGGCGATGAGAGCGATATCTTTTTGCTTCATGACACAATCCCTCCGGAATTATTATAGGTGGCAGGAAGCAGCGGGGACAGGTCGCAGAAATTCTGCAGATTGCAGGTTGCAGGCACCTGCCACCTGAGCCCTGCCAAATTTCTGCTCCCTGCTCCCTGTTTCCTGTCACCCATCACGCTACTCACTTAATAACTTTCTTAGTGATGGTTAAACTTTTAGACGGCTGGTAATAGGTGTGAGCATTGTAGGTAGCCGTCATATCATTAGCACCGCCAGTGAGGGTGATCGAATCGATCTGTATGGGGCGGATTGATTGCTGCAAACGACTGGTTAGCTTTTGGATGGCATCGTAGTTAGCGTTGCCGACGGTGAACGAGAACGGGATACTGACGGGCTGTGGCATTGGGCTGGCCAGATTGCCTTGCTGGTTGAGCTGATCATCGGTACCAGTAATGCCGGTAACATGTAGCCCCTGGTCACTCAGAATCTTTTCGATACTCGAGGTTAAGGCCGGGAAATCGTAGGTACTTGGCAGTGCGTCAAGAATAATTTTGGAATTCGTGCCGTCGTTATCGCCGCTGCCGCTACTGGTACCGCCGATAACATTGGTGGGCGTGGCGTCGAAGGCCTGGTACGAGGTCGACAAGCCGTCGAAGGCCTGTAGATTCTTCTTGAGCTGTTGGTTGGCCTTTGACTTGGCGCTGGAGACTCGCGCCTGGTAGCGCGTCTGACTGAAAACTGCGTGCGCAGCAACCAGGCAGAAGACAGTCACAAAGGCAGCCGCGGCAACGATGCCGACTACCTGCGCATTCGCTTTATTAATCGCCAAGTGTTTGGTCGAGATTTGTGGCGCTGCCATATTAGTTGCTCCCCTTCACCGGCTGCGGCGCAGCCTTGAATAAGTCACCCGGCTGATCGACATTGGAACGGGTGGTTACCAGATTTGGCACATCAAGACTGACTTTCTGTGTAATATCGAAGATCTTGGGGTCATAGGCCAGATTCACCGTGTAGGTGGCCGCTTGCGTAGTGTCGTGAGAGCCGGAGCTTAAACCAAAACTGGTTAGCACAACATTGTTGAAGGCCGTGGTACTGGCATCGCTGGCGTCGGTGGTATATTTGGTGAATTTCAGTGTATCAACGTACTTATTCACGCTACTCAGGGCGTCGGCCGTACCAGTAATCGTCATGGTTTGAACGGTAAAATCGACATTAAAACTGGTGATATTTACTTGTGTGGGTGTCACTTGATTAAGGTAACTAAACAGCTGTGAAGCGGCTGGCTTACCGGCATGAAGCGCTGTCAGGCTCTCCAGCTGATTTTGAACGGTCAGGATTTTATCAACTTGCGGTTTTTGCTGCAGCTGATGACTCTGGCTAGCTATATCTTTTGTCAGATCAGAAATATGCTTTTTCTGTAGGCCGCTGACGCTCAACAGGATTACCAGCAAGCCGATCGCTACCAAGCTGACAATAACCGCCGAGCTGATAACCAAGCGGCGGGAACGCTGGGCCTTGATATATTCCAGTTTAACGTCGGGCAGTAAGTTCAGCTGAATCATAGCGTAATTCCTTTGGAATTACAGGTTACAGGAAGCATGGAGCAGGTTGCAGAAATTTGGCAGGGCTCAGGCGGCAGACGTCTGTAACCTGCAATCTGCGGAATCATTGCCACCTGCCCCCACTGTTTCCTGCCACCTGTCATAGCGCGTTCCGTTCTGCCAGGCCGACGGCGACACCGAATTGATTGGAGATCGCCAGCAACTCGTTCTGGCGGTCGCTGCTGAACGTTACGTTGCGCCAGGCGTTGCCGATCTCAACGTTCATGCTGAATTTATTGGCCAGATAGAGTGGGAATTCCGGAATAACCGAGGCGCCACCGGTTACGATAATGCGCTCCAACTTGGCATTGGTGTAGCGAGCCTCGAAGAACTTAATCGATTTTTCAATCTCAGTCGTCAGCGTATCAATCGTGCCGCTAATAGCCTGGAACACCTGGCCTTCTAGCTTGTCTTTACTGAGGCCGAACTTAAATATAAACTGCTCGGCTTGCTTGTCGTCGATGGTCAGATTTTGAATGGCGGCCCGTACAATTGCCTCAACACCAGTGGGAATACTGCGTGTCAAATGTGGCACACCATTGAGCATTACCACCAGGTCGGTCGAGCGACGACCGACATCAAGGAGTAGCTGCGGTGCGGCGTCCGGCGCGGCCAAGGCGCGAGCCATAGCCAGGTTGTCGGGTTCAAAAGCCACCACATTCAAGCCCACCGATTCCAACATATCCAACCGGCCCTCAATGAAATTATTCGGCACACTGCTCAGCAAGATTTCCTGCTTGGCCTTATCGCTCGGCGAATCGCCGATTAGCGCCCAGTCGACTTTTGATTCGGCCAGTGGCGTCGGTATCAACGAGTCAGCCTGGTACTGAATTGCCTTACTCAGTTCGGCCGTTGGCAAGCGATCGACGTCGGCTACCGTTGTAAAAACGCGGCTGGAAGGAATACCGACTGCCACGTTTTTGGTTGTAACATGCGCCTGGCTTACCAGATCGGCCACAATTTTTGCCAGCTTCTGTTGATCACCTTGGGCTTCGCTGAGCGCGAGATTACCTTCCAGCGGCACATACGCATACTTGGCCAGCGCCTTGGGGCTGCCGGTACCACGCAACTGCACTAACCGGATGGCAGTGGTGCCAATATCCAATCCAAAAAAATCAGCATTGGTGCTAAATAGCGAACTCATAATCTAGCTCCAATTGTACCATAAGCGGAATGCATTATAAGGGGTGAGCTGCTACTCCCCTGCCACCTGCCACCTGCTTCCTGCCACCTGCTATTCATCCCACCCATTTTGTACTCTTTATTTCGCCGAGGCGTTCACCTTATTTACTGGGCTCATTATATCATAAGCGAAATCACCCACGCTTAGTTGTAGGTTGCAGGAAGCATACATGGCAGGTGGCAAAAATGTAACAGGGTACAGGGTGTAGACGCCTGCTACCTGCTACCTGCAACCTGCCAAATTTCTGCCCCCGCCGCCCCCTGCTTCCTGTTACCTAGTTTCTGCCGCTGCTTCCTGCCACCTACTACTACAGTACTGGCGAAAGACTGGTCACATAGTCATAGCTGCCGGTAGCCGGCCCATTCTTAGGATCGAGCGCAGGCTGCGTCAGATAGATCTCCGGGCTGAAGTTGAAAATCTCAGCCGCGCAGTCAGTCGCACTGGTTGCGCCAGCCGGTACATCCAAGTTAGCGTTACCGCAATTATGATTCGTTGCGCCGTAGAGCGTGTTTTCGCCGCCCTGGCTATAGCGCAGCGAGCTGTAGGAACGATTCAGGAAGATTTTCTTGGCCATAAAGGCACCGTTAACCACCAGCTGCTTATTGCAGGCATTGCCATAAATCTGTGAGCCGGGCACGGCCGCTCCTGTAGCCATCGCACAGGTGTTGATATTCCCGCCAGCACCATTTTTATCAGGCTGCGCCACATAAATACCATCCAGCTGAGTAACCGCCTTGTCGATGTAGATATTGCCGCCCTTCACGACCAGCATAAATGAAGGGATATCTGTCAGATTCTGCCAGCCTGAGGCCCCGGCATACGTAATGCCACTGCCGTTTATATAGACGTCCTTACCTTCGACATAAATAGTCTGGCTAACACCAGTGCCGAGTGATCCGCCGGTCAGCGTGAAGGTGCTTGCCGGTGTATAGTATTGCGCCCCGGCCGTACCAACGCTAGCCGACAGCGCAGGCGAACCAGTACCGGTCGAAACCGGTTTGCGGCCAAAATAATTTGGCCAACAGCTGGCATAGGAGCCGAGTTGGCCACCAAGCGCAGCACCCGGTAGCCCGCTAGCATTGGCGTTGTGCGTATTCGAGAAGCTGAGTCCTGTCGAAGCTGTTGGCGGACCTGTTCGAAGATTAGCGCTATTCAAGCCTTCGATGACATTAAGCGCGAAAGCTCCGAACTGCACGCCTGAACCGCGGGCTTGCGAGCCAGTCGTTTTAGCATACGTATGTATCGCTCCATTTTCGGTCGTACAAGCGGCATCGCCCTCAAAGCCACCACCGGCCATCACGCTACTCCCCGTAAAATGCACATACGGCTCATTATCTACTCCACTACAAGGCGGGTGCTTTACTGTTACGCCATCTGAAGGTACAACGTCACTAGCTCCGCCAGGTCCGACTATGCCGCTCGTGTAGTCCATATGAAGATAGGCGCAATAATTGTCGCCAGCGTTATAAGAGCCGAGAGGTAAAGAATCACTACCGTTCAGAGAATTCAACTGCGTAGTGCCGCCTCCGTACGTTCCCCCGTTATATGTACCATGTATAACGCCCGAGCTACAACCGGCCGGATCAGCGGCCGGATCTTTATAGCGATATATGCAGGCATACACCGGCGCATATACATTTGCTGTAGACGAATTAGCTATAGTGGCGTCATAGCGAAGCGTATCAGGTGATTCCGAGTCGGGGGTCAGTGTTGCGTGAGTATCCGGGGTCAGCGTAAATGGTACATAGACGCTGAAACTAGTACTGCAGCTACCGCTGTAGTCGAGCGGCCCAAGGCCTCCGTAATAATCCGGGTAAGCACCGAAAGTAGCAGTATATGGGTGGCCGCTACTGTCTGGGTTTGGCAAAGCCGTCGAAGTAAACGAGAAGGCTGCAACACCTCCCGGCGGTATAGAAGTTGAGCTCGAGCTAGGATTAGGAAGAATGGTGTTCTTGATACCATTAATGGTAAGGCTCAAGTCAGCACCGCTCAGCTGTGGAGTAAGTGTGGAGGCTTGAGGGCCACCGGTGTTCATAACTGTTGCATAGTATGTATACTGCTGCCCTACTACGACTCTGCCATCGTCTCGGCTACCAGCCACACCGACACTATTCACCACGCACTGCGCCTGGTGACATTTAACTGAGTAGAAGTCTTCGTTGCCCGTATCGTAGTTCTGCCAGTTACCACTCGAATCTTTATACTGTCTGACCAATCTTAGATGAACCCTATCTTGCCCCCCGTCCCCCGGAGAGCCATTTACCGGATTTGTATTACTGGTCGGATCATCTTGACCGGTGGCTATATAGTCATATGTTTTAGACGAACCATTAGCAACTACATCCGGGAATACCGTAATATCAGGATTACTCCCCCAGCGCGCCACGAGCGTGCGTGTGGTTGGGTAGTATGTCCCCCCGACCGTCGCTCCCCCACCATCCTTAACAACAACGTTATTGCACGTCACAGTCTGCGACGGCTGTGACGTCGGCGGCGGCTGACAATTAAACTCAAAGTCTCCTGAGTCGAACGGTAATGTTATTTCGATACCGTTGCCACCGCTAATTTTACTGACCTCAAATTTATAGTGCAGTGTTGTTTTCCACTTTCCCCCAGGTAATCCTTCTGATGGCCTAAATGTTCCTGATCCGTCAGGGCCATACCCCACCAATCCACCCGAGCCAGCAATAAGTGGCTTAGGAGCAGCAGCGAGCGTCCATGGGCCCCCAGCTGCATTGCCGTTATCATCATACGCATATAATTTTATAGTCATGCCCCCATCTTTTTGGACACCATTTGTGCCACCGCCAACGCTACTGGCGGCGTAGTCATCATCCCGCCAGTGTATTGGAGCATCGGCTTGATAGGGGTCTAAGGTGCAGTTAGGCCGGAAAGTTGCATCAATCGTATTATCGCCCCAATTACTCACATTCTTATCTGCTTTCGGATACTGCGTTGCAGGGTATGTTCCTAGATAGTCGACTTTAGAGTTATTAGAACTATCGACTGTAAAGAATGAGGATTGAGAGGAGCCAATAGTGGTACCACCAAAATCAACATTAATACTCGCGACATACAGACCAGCGTGGTCGGGTAAATTCGATGCGACGAAGGCGTTAGCCGGAACAGTTATCCGAAAAACTCCAGCGGTGCCGCTTGGATTATGATTTACAGACGTACAGTAGTTTGGAGACGCCGGAGCAGTAGCAGGATCGGGGTTTAAAGCAGTGGCCCTCGAGCCGATCAATCCTTGATATTGTTCAGCATCGTTAAGCTGATTATATTGATAAAACACTGTATAACCTGTGCAGTTTGTAGTCTCGTCATAAACATTATAAAAGTGAAAGTATAAATAATGTGTATTTGCAGGAGCCGCATTGCTGTATATTTTAAACGCGGTGGCTGGTACATAAGCGCCTGCCCCAGTGAGGTCATCACTACCTGCTACTGAAAGATTTATGTACTGAGAATGCGGAGCGGGTGGATTTGACAAAGTAGGATCCACTGAAGTAGGAGTAGGAGCGGGTAAGTGATCAGGTAGTGCGTTATAATCCGCACTAGCCGCTCCGTGAAAAAAGAATAGCGAGCAAGCCGTGACTAAAATTGCTAAAAGTATATTCCTATCCCCAATAATCCTCATCATTGTGGCCCCTGACGCAAACTAGGATCACAAACGACCAGTATGTACTGTACCTGCAAGATCCGCTGATTACGGCTCGCGAGACTAGAAACACTCGTGTGCGCAGATTTATATATTGATTCTGCCTGTTTAGCATATTCATAAGCTTTTGTGTTTTGCTTTATCTTGTAAGCCGCCAGCGCATTCACTGCATAATAGTCAGCCTGCTTCAAGCGAGTAGGGTCAGTCGAATCTGCTTTCTTTGAATTTGTGCATTTCTTCAGGTGTTGCTCCAGAAGAGCTTGTGCCTTACTGTAGTTACTTTGGCTTATTAGCTTATCAGATTCTTTTAATATCTTCGAGCAATCAACAGTGCTATGAAAAAAACCGAACGTGATAAATAACAGCAGAATAATTAATATTACTGGCCCTATTATTTTCTTTAAGGGGAAGTGTCTATTTAAAGTTTTTATAATGGGTGGGCTTTTCATGTTTAACCAAAACTCAAACGCTTATGGTTAAACTATAGTTACAAAGCTTCGAGAGCGCAAGCTCTATGAAACGCTACTCAGCGTCTTTTACTTGTTATGGAACCAGGTTATATGTGATTTTCTCATGGTCTTCATTGGACCAAGAACGTCAGACGCAGGATCATCGGGATTTCTGTACGGCACTTGAATACGAGGACTGCTTAATATTGTGTCCTTCACTCCCCAGCGGCGTCGTCTGAGGTCCTGGCGATTAAGCTTAACTGGCAATTTCAAAATGCTTTTCGTGATTTTAGATTCGAGTGAGTTACCATCGAATTCAGTGCTGTCATTACCCCGCAAGATTACGGCTTTGCCCACTATCTTTGTTTTTCTTTTTCCGGAGTGCGTGATCACATGCTCCACGAGCTGCTCCTTAACCTTATTGTTGGTTACTTCCGCACAGGCATAAAGAAATAGATTGCCCGACCAGACCTGTAAACGATTAAGTTTTTCCGTTGTACGAACTGACCTACTGCCCGTCTTATAATTAAAATGCCGAGATGCTATAAATCCATGAGGCGCAGGCTCTATAGCACTATATTGGCAAAGCTGTACATCTGCGTTAGTGTCTTGCGTAGAATCCCAACAACCTCTCTGAGGTCCTGGGGGTCGGTTAGGATCAAACTGACTATAGCATTGCCGGTCTGTCGAAATGCTACCTGATTCTGGGGAGCCTGTAGCAGTTGGAGTGTTCGCTGATGCTGACTGAGCAGTAAGTGTATTTGCTACTGCAACACCACCACCCAAAGCCGCCACACTACCTAAAATGGCCATCCTGTTTCTTAATAAGTCAGCGACTAAACGTTCACTCATAGGGGCGTCCCCGCTCTTACATTACAAGCTAACGATACCATCATCAGAGATAAAAAGAAATTGCTCATGCTTATAATTCGTTGTAATATGTACTGCACATTTCTCTTCCGGTAATGCAGAGATTCAACTCTCAATGAGAGCTAGGACTTTTCGATGGCGATGGAGGAGAAAATTGATTTAGCAATGTTCTGATTAATGTCATTTTTGGAAGCGCTGGCAAAAGTCACGCGCACTAAATGTTGCTGTGAGCCACTTTTTACTACACCGGCGTAATCTGTGCCGTTCAAGGAACAGGTATGATAGATTGAACCCAGCGCAGAAAAGCTAAAGTCTGGCTTCCAGCCCCTAACAATAACGCCACACGCCGACAGATCCGTATCTTTAGAAACAGGAGCAGCAGTAAACGTCAGCTTCTGGCCTGTGCCAGGCCATACGCCCGACAGTGATTTTGCCCCAGCCACAATCGCTGGCTTAGCAGATTTGTCGAAGAGGATAGTATATACATAGCCGTCGTTCTTTAGTGTCGGGCGGCCACTGGAAGTATGGTTACTGCCCCCGTGAATAAGTTGGAAGACGCCGAAAATAAACAGCGCAGCGACCACTGTCAATGCCACCCAGCGCAACCATCTATAAACGGCTATTTTAGACGGCTTACGAGACTCGGTCTGCACCACAACTTGGTCACTGCCAGAAGGTTTTGAGTTCATAGATTTAGTCTAGCATAATCGCTTATGCTTGAGGGGGTTAGGCGGGGATGGCGACTTCGCCGTGGGAGGGGTCGGAGTTGGCCTTTTGTTGGCGCAGGACGATAGTGGCGATCAAAGCCGCACAAATGCCAAAGGTTGAGGCGATGAGATAGCCTTTGTGGAAGCCGTGAACGGTGCCAACTAGTATGTCATGGTGGGTCGGCCGGGCGTTAAGACCACCGAGATACCGTGAAGTTTCAGAGGTGGCGATGCCGGTCAATACGGCCAGGCCAAGCGCTCCGCCAATCTGTTGGGCGGTATTTAAAATGCCAGATGCCAGACCAGATTCATGATGTGGCACACCGGAGGTGGCAGCAATCGTCACGCTCACGAAACAGGCGCCCATACCTATACCCATAAGTATCAAGCCCGGAGCCACATTGCCCCAGAACGTGCCATTAACGGGAATGTGCGACAGCCAGAATAAGCCGCCGGAGACAAATAACGGAGCGACCATCAGGATAGGCTTGTAGCCGATTTTCTGTATAACGCGCGGCACGTTGGTAGCCACGATAGCGATAGCAATCGGTACAATCAGGAAGCTCAGACCAGTTTTAACCGGCGTATAGCCAAGCACTTCTTGCAGATACAGTGTCGTGAAGAAAAAGACCGAGAACATGCCGGCCGTCAGGAACAACTGCAGCGTATTGGCGCCGGACAAGTTGCGGATCTTGAAGATGCTGAGCGGCATGAGCGGATACTTAGCGCGCTGCTCGTTGTAGATAAAGCTGGCCAGCAGGACAAAGCTAATACCGAAGTACAGCAGTGAGTGGTGCGAGGTCCAGCCGTACTGCGGCGCCTTAACAAGCGCGTACACCAAAGCCATCAAGCCGCCGGTACCAAAGACGGCGCCCGGCAAATCAAGATTGTTATGCTCAACGGTTGAATCGTGACGATCAAGCACTCGTAAGGCCGCTATAACCACGCCGATGCCGACCGGTACGTTGACAAAGAAGTTCCAGCGCCAGCTGAGATACTGCGTCAGGATGCCGCCCAGCAGCACGCCCACGGCTGCGCCCCCAGAAGCGACAGCGCCCCAGACACTCAGCGCCACATTGCGCTCGTGCCCTTCCCGGTATGTCACCAGCACAATTGATAAGGCGGCTGGCGACATAAAGGCCGCGGCCAGACCTTGCAAGGCTCGGAAAGCGATCAGCATGCCGCCCGATTGTGACAAGCCATCGGCCAATGAAGCCAGCGTAAATAAAGTAATGCCGGCCATGAAGACCTTGCGGCGACCAAACAAATCGGCTGTCCGGCCCCCGAGCAGCAAGAAACCACCGAAGGTCAGCGTATAGATGGTGACCACCCATTGCAGGTTGGTCTGGCTCATGTGAAAGGCCCGCTGGATGGCCGGCAAGGCCACATTCATAATCGATACGTCGAGCACAACCATGAACTGAGCCAATGCCAATAGAATTAAAATCAGCCAATGGCTGGTTTGTTTATCACCTGTTTTTGCTTTTGCCATACTTCCTCCTCAGAAAGTTCTGTCGCCCTGAAATATTACTATACATTGTAAAGGAAGCTGCCCGGCGGCGTCAAACCAGCTTTTGCAGAGTCCGCAGGTTGCGGGTGGTATTACATGCTTTGTAGGCGGGCTTGACCAGATACTTGGCAAACGGGCTTTTAAGGGTGTTGCCCTTGTTGACCCACCAGTAAATGACGCCGTCGCCGAGCTGGATCTTCTCTGGCGGTACCGGTGTGCCGGCTTCTGCCGCCAGTGCCTCGGCAAGATCTTGTTCGAGGAATACGACGTAGGAATGAAAGTCTGAGCTATCGGCGATAAATGGACTGGCCTGGATGATAGCGGCCAGTCGTGCCTGCTCCAGAACCTGGACTTTGGCCGGGTAATCAAACGCCGCCTGCAGTGCAGTTTCAAGCTGCTGCTTTAAAACTTTCGGGTCGGTGGGATCGGCTTCGAACAGTACATTGCCCGTTTGCAAGACGGTGCGGACGTTTTGAAAACCGAGCCTTTCAAAGCACGCCTGCAAGTCGGCCATCTTAATAATTCGGCCGCCGACATTAATCCCGCGCAGCAGCGCCACATATTTCACCATGGAGTTATTGTACCACCTCTGTTACACTAAAGCTCTATGAGTGTATCAATCGGGATTGTTGGGCTGCCGAATGTTGGTAAGTCGACGCTGTTTAATGCCCTGACGGGCAGTAATATTCTGGCGGCTAACTATCCATTTGCGACCATCGAGCCAAATACCGGCATCGTGCCGGTACCAGACGAGCGGCTGCAAAAGTTGGCTGAGCTCTACAAAACCGACAAGATTGTACCGGCGACAGTGACGTTTGTTGATATCGCCGGCTTGGTAGCTGGCGCCAGCCAAGGCGAAGGTCTCGGCAATCAGTTCCTGAGCCACATTCGCACTACCAATGCCATCGTGCAGGTGGTGCGGGCTTTTGACGATCCAAATGTTACTCATGTCGACGAAGCTCACGACCCGCAGAAAGACATCGACGTAATTAATACCGAGCTAGTGCTGGCCGACCTGCAAACGGTCACCAACCGGCTGCCGAAATTCGAAAAAGAAGCCCGAGCCAACCCCAAACTGCGACCAGTGCTGGAAACCTACCAGCACGTGAACAAAATACTGAATGATGGCGAACCGTTATGGCGCCACCCGGAGCTCGATACTGAAGCTATAACAGATCTGCAGCTGCTAACCATGAAGCCGATCATCTATGTGTTCAACCTCGACGAAACTGGACTGAGCGATACTGATCGACAGCAAAAATTGCGAGCCATGGTGGCCCCCTCGCAAGCTTTGTTTGTTTGCGCCAAGCTAGAAAGCGAGCTTAAAGATCTCGATGCCGCCGATGCGGCTGAACTCCTGGGCAGCTACGGTCAGACCGAGTCCGGTTTGCTGCAGCTCATCCATGCTGCCTACCAAACGCTGGGCCTGCAGAGCTATCTGACGGCTGGCGAAAAAGAGGTGCGCGCCTGGACTATCGCCAAAGGCGCGACAGCTCCGCAAGCCGCAGGCGTGATTCATGGTGACTTCGAACGCGGCTTCATTGCGGCCGAAATTGTTGATTATAATGATCTCATTGCAGCCGGTTCCCTGCCCGCTGCCCGCTCCGCCGGCAAAGTTCGGACCGAAGGCAAAAGCTACGTTATGCAGCCTAATGATGTCGTCGAATTTCGATTTAATACCTAGTTAACAGGTTGCAGGAAGCAGCGGGGGCAGAAATTTAGCAGGGTGCAGGGTGCAGGCGCCTGCTACCTGAGTCCTGATAAATTTCTGCCACCTGCCATGTATGCTTCCTGCCACCTGACTTACGGGGCGGCAGGCTGCGGCTGGGCCGGTACCGACCCGCTTGGTTGCTCTTGCTGACTGTGTGCATGGAATGAAGGGCGCCCAAATTTACGATTGCGGAGCGCCATAGGCAGCTTTGAATACGCGATGCGTAAGGGGTTAATCTCTAGCGGGTTATTATGGCTAGACTGAGCTGCGGCCGGTGGCTGTTCGGCAGCCGTCAACGTCGACTGATCTGGCTGGGGCGAAGACTGTTTACCGAATACTTCCTGCATACCTTCGGCGTACAAGTCGGCCAATTGCGCACCCGGCGTTTCCAGCGAGGCCGGACGGAATGCCGGCGCTACTGCCGCTGGCGCTGCTGGCTCTGGTCGGGGCGGCAACGGCAACAGCGCTTCCGGAACAAATTGCGGCTCGACTCCCGACTGCGGGTTTTGAGTCTTATACTGCGCCAGCAAACTCTGGGCAAACAGATAATCTGTCAGCTCGGGGCTTGGCTTGACCGGCTCCGGCGCCTCCACTGGCTGGCCACCCCTACTTTCTTGTAGTTGACGTTGCAAGTGCTGCTGTTGCTGGTGCTGCGCAATTAAATACGCCTGTAGCTGCTGGTTGATCTGTTCTAGGTGGGTCCGTTGATCTTCCTGGTGTGCCGACTGCTGCTTCTTCATTTCGGCCATGCACTGTTGGACGTGGCCGATCAGCTTACGTAGTTTCTTCTGGTTATAGCTGGTGAATTTGAGGTATTTTGAACCAGCCGAAATGCTAATATGTGCGCCAAGCAGGCGGTGACTGTAGTCCAGTTCATTAATCATATCGAAACGGAGGTCTTCTACGGTCAGGTAGTTCAGCGGCTTTTTATCGACCAGCAAGACGCGGACGTCGGTCGCCACCAACAAAGCAAAACCGCCTTCATACAGCCCATTGACAACCTCGTAGACCTCTTCGTTTTCCAGGAGAATATGTGGCAGCTCCCGAATCTCCGTTCGCCCCCAGCCTTTGGTATTAACTTTCAATTTTTTGAGTTGCTTATCGACTGATTGTGCGCTAACAGCCATGGTCACACCTCCCCTTATGTAGGCTCAATTGTATGCCTATTTAGGCAACCCATGTCGTGAAAATACTCACTCATTGGTTGCGATTTTAATCACAAATTGGCGGCGAACTGTATCCTAGTCATTTACCGATTACCGTCCTTCACCCCTGTATGATAGCCGGCCGGGCTTTGAACACCCTGAAAAAAGCAGAAACTCATTTGACAATTCGGGCATGAGTTATCATAATTAACATATGTTGGCCACGCTGAAACAAACGGCGGAACTGGTGGAACTTTTCAAGCTGCAGGGCGTCAAACAAACCTACCGCAAAGGCGACTTCATCATCAGACCCGGCGATACACCGCACGGGGTTTTTTATATCTACGAGGGCTTGGTTAAAGCCTACGACATCACCAAGTATCATGAAGAGAATCTCCTCATTATCCGCAAAGAAGACGAGATTTTTCCGCTCATTTGGGCCCTGACGGGGCAAGAGCGTCAAGTTATCTATCAAGCCTTGGCGACAACCGTCACCTGGCAGCTGCAACGACAAGAATTTCTAGACTACATCGAAGATAAGCCAGACACGCTGGCGCCCCTGCTAGATATGACAATTGAGATGTATCGACTGCACAGCGAGCGCATTCTTAACCTCGAATACCGTACGGTTCGGGAGAGAATTATTTCCTTTTTGCTGACCATGAGTCAACGTTTTGGGCGCCAGACGCCCGATGGCCTGCTCATAGAGGCGCCGTTGCGGCATCAAGACATTGCCAGCTCGGTGAATGCTACTCGTGAAACCACCAGCCGTGAGCTATCGGCCCTGGAGCGCAAAGGCCTGCTCGAAAATAAGCAATCCATGATCTTACTCAAAGACCTCGACGCGCTCCGCAAACACTTGAGCTAGACCTCCATTCGCTAGCACCAGCTAACAGCTGACAGCATACAGTAAACAGTTCACTAGAGCATGTCATCCCAGCGCAGGCTGGGATCTCCTTTCATAATAAGTACCCTGGTATACCGTGTAACGAAGACTGTTTTGTTTCTGGATCCTCGCATTCGCAAGGATGACATAAAGGAGTATGTCTGGCTTACTGTCATCCTGAGTGTCAGTCGTTCGTGGAACGTGCCGAAGGCAAGGATCTCGTAGGGATCCTGAAATAAATGCAGGATGACATGGGGAGCGCTGGCGTGCGGTTATGGACCGGGTCCCGGCCTGCGCTGGGATGTCGGTGGCGGGAGAGAGGTTATTTCCAGTTGAGGACAATCTCTTGGATGGTTTTAATTACGGTTTCATGGCCGGGCACATCTTGTTTGTCGTAATAGCGATCGGTCTCCGAATAATCCTCAATCACATTCAGACAGTACAAATCGTCGGCCAGAATATGCATGCGGTCCACCGCTTTCACACTGGCCATCGGCGTCGCCACCACTAACTTACCGATAGCGATGGGTTTTAAAAACTCCGCCGCCAAATCTATCGCGAAGCCCGTCTTCAGGCCATCCGACACCAAAATAATGTTGTGTTCGCGCAATAACTTTTTATCAATTACGCCGCCGTCGCCCAATAACTGGTTCATTCCGTGCATTCGTAGCATTTTTTCCTGTTCAATTAAGCCGTAGTACTCGCCGGCCAGCTCATCAATCTCGCCATCGGAGTAAGTATGATTGTAGGCCATAGCGCCGCCGGTAGTGATACCGGCCAAGGCCTCAGGTTCACGTGGCAGCGTGATCTCCGAACTTAATAACAATGTCAGTACGCAATGCAGCTCGGCGGCAATCTGAGCGCCGACCATGACCCCACCATCGCCGAGCGCCACGACGGCGCAGTTTTCGTAGCGATACTTCGGCGCTAGCTTGGTGGCCAGCGTTCGGCCAGCCTGAAATCGGGAAGCGAAATGCATGTTTGTAGTCTAAACGAAACGCTCATGCTTTTCGAGAAAATTACCCCAGTTTACGTAACAGATAGAAGCGTTCCTGATTGCCTTTGGCGCCCTTCACTTCCGAATCGGCCTTATCGATGACCACAAAATACTGATGAGCCCAGTCTTCAAATTGCTTGAGTATGTCGCGCCGCATTTTGTCATTCTTAATCACACCTTTGTGCTTTAGATTGCTCTGCCCCGCCTCAAATTGGGGCTTAACCATGGCTACGATCTGGGTTTCCGGACTACATAAGGTGGCCACATGCGGCAAAATATCGCGCAGACTTATAAAGGACACGTCAGCTACCACAATGTCGGGCGTCGCCGACAACGCGTCTATATCACGAATGTCGGTTTGCTCGTGCAGTTCAATCTGTGGATTACCACGCAAGCTCGGGTGCAGCTGATCTTTGCCAACTTCAACAGCGACGACCTTTTGAGCTCCATTCTTTAGTGCGTAATCGGTAAACCCACCCGTGCTGCTGCCAACATCGAGCACCACCGCGTCTCCGAAATCCAATCGCAAGGCTTGCGCTACCGACGCCAACTTTAAAGCGGCTCGGCTCACGTACTGCGTTGCAGCCGTGACTTCAAACCGCGCCGTTGCATCGACAAGGGTTCCTGGCTTGGAAACCACAACACCGTCAACCTTCACGTCGCCGAGCTTAATATAGCTCTCAGCCTGACTACGCGACGCCACTAAGCCTTTGCCAACGAGCGCCTGATCAAGCCGCTGTTTCACGCTATTCCTTCACGCGTTCGCGGTAGGCACCGTTGCTGGTGTCGACCGAGATGACGTCGCCTTGCTTGATGAAGGCCGGCACTTTGATAGTGATGCCAGTTTCCAGGGTTGCGTCTTTCGTAATCGACGAGCTCGTGTCGCCTTTAACGGCGTTTTCTGTATAGGTGACCTTGAGCGGCACGTTTTTTGCCAGCTCGACATTGATCGGTTTGCCGTCAAAGAATTGCAGCTGTACGCGGTCACCTTCTTTAATATAGCCAGCGCCGTCACCAACCAAGTCAGCCGGCACTTCGAACTGCTCGAAACTTTCTTCATTCATGAAATAAAATGTGCTGCCATCGCTGTATAGATATTGCACCGCCTGACCAGTCACATCTGCACTGTCGACTTGTTCGTTACCTTTAAATGTCTTTTCCAGAACCTTGCCGTCGATCAGACTTTTGATGCGCACGTTCACAATCGAGCCGCCGCGGCCCATCACCTTTTGATTGTATTCCACCACCCGAAACGGCTCGCCTTCCAACTGAAAGATCGTCCCTTTCTTGAGGTTCGTAATGCTCAATGCCATAGGTGCCCTTAGTTATTTGCGACGAATGGTAATAGTGCGGTGTGGCGGGCGCGCTTGATAGCGACGCTCAAACGGCGCTGTTGAGTTTCGGTCAGCCCAGTCTTCTTACGACTTTCGATCTGGCCATAAGCGTTCACGTAGCGCTGCAAGGTCTTAAAGTCCTTGTAGTCAAAATACGGAACATCAGTTCGGTGTTTAAAAATCTTTGCCATAGTTTACTTCCTTTACGTGTGGTTGACTTGGGTGCCATTCAAGACACTCGCGTCAATCCATTCAATTATATTCGCGACGCGCTTTAAAGCGTTTCGCCCTAAATAGTTCTTAATGATGGGCTCGTCTCCAGCTGGATACATGGATATCTTATGTCCGTTCGCTTCTTCGTCGACCACTACTCTTTCATCTGTTAGCACATGAACGCCGTCTCCGATCACTTCAGGCTCTAAAAGCAATGCTGCAACTCGGCGATGCCGAGAAATGGGATTGATTGGTAGCTGAACGGTTTCTGCGAACTCAGGTGTAAGCTGATGGTTCATATCTTCTCCTTAGAAAGGAATATCATCCAAATTTATTGGTTCGTCGCCGATATCTTCGATGACGACGTCATCTTTCTTAGCTGCTTTGGCGCTCGGCTTTGGCTTGTCGGCTGGGGCGCTTGAAGCGCCGCCGTAGTTTCCGCCGCCGCCTTCACCGCCTTCACCACGGCTGTCGAGGAACGTTACGTCATTCGCCAGCACTTCCACCTTGTTGCGCTTAACGCCGTCCTGCTCCCATGAGCGAGACTGCAAGCGGCCCTGCACCAGGCAGCGCCGACCCTTACTTAAGTACTGCGCGACGCGTTCGGCCAATGGCCCCCAGCAAACGATATCGATGTAATCGGTCGCTTCCTGCCACTCGCCACTCTGATCCTTGTAGCTCCGGTTCAGCGCCAGGCTAAAACTAGTGACGTTCTGGCCGGTCGGCGTCTGCCGCAGCTCCGGATCGCGGGTCAAATTACCCATTAATGTTACTTGGTTGAGACTTCGTGCCATCTGACACCTCCTTCTTAAAAGACATATGTCTTGGATTAGTTGTACATTTACCCTACGCCTGCCGTTCGAACTTAGTCAAGCTTCAGGCCGGCGAGTTAACGAAAATTTAAGATTCGTCTTCGCTGTCGTCTTTGTCATCGTCGCTACCTCGCTCACCGCGCTTGGCTGCCTGCTCGGCCTTTTCGGCTTTCAGGGCTTCGGCCTTGGCAATCGCCTTGAGGTCCGGCTTGGTGATGAGGGAGCGGATAACTTCGTCAGTGATGTTCAGCGTGCTCTCCACCTTGCTGACGCCCGTACCGGGCATCTCAACAGTATAGATCACGTAAACAGCGTGTTCGTTGCCTTTGATACTGTAGGCCAGCTTGCGCTTGCCCCAGTTGTCTGTAGCCGTCACCTTACCGCCATTGTCGGTAAAGATCTTCGTGACGCGGTCCTCGGCCTTGCTCAGGTCGACTTCCAGGTCAGGATGGTACAGCACGGCAATTTCGTACTGATTCATTCCACGTTCCTTCCTTCGGTTATAGCCCACGCGCACCAGAGGCCGCAGGCTGAAGTTGATAGTACCTGTTAGTATACCCTACTCACCCCTGTTGGTCAAGCCGCCAGCAGGCGTTGATGGAGTTGACCGACTAGATTATCGCGCATCCGACGATTGCCTAGCATCGTTTTGGTGAATCGTTGTACGTTATTTGGTAACCCCGGCAAGACGAGCCGACTCCGATAGGCTTGGTAGTAGATTTCATCGATTTCCTCAGTTGCTTTATCGGTGATAAGCCCGAGTAACGTATGCCCAAGTACTCGTTGTCGCTCCGTATTAGAAGTGTTGAGAAACTCATCGATTGTCAGCTCGTTCACGTTAATGGCGCTGATGTTTTGGGCTAGAACATACTGTCGGATAAATTCGTTCACGACTCCCTGGCTATAAATTTTTATATCGCCACTTTTTCGCAAACGGTCACGTAAATCTTCATGCAAATTAGTTATGCGCGGCCTGCCTTGCTTAAAGCCGATTGCCCGCGGAGGTATATACCCCGTTGCTGCCATGATAACTGTCGCGAATTGCTCATCTTCAGTTGTCGGCAATGGCGGACCACTATACGTCAAATGATAATCATAGTGATGCCGTCCGTAGTCTACCCGCTGCACGCGGACATTTCTAACTGCTTGGCCGCCTAGATCTTCCAGCAAAGGGCTACGGCGAGGATGAAAATGATGGTGCCAGTCGGGCCGTTCGGGATTCTGTACCGGCACTAATGGCAACGGGAGCCCTGTTAATTCGTCCGTCGGCGTAGCACGTTCAGTGTTCACAATTGTACGCTCTAATTAAAAAGCTCCCGGCAAATTGCGCGGGAGCTTCGGAGAACGCAAGGCGACTTGCGAGATTTCCAGGTGGAACAATCTGTTCGTTCGCCACTGCTGTACCCTCCATTGCACTTTTTGTCTTATGCTTATAGTAAGAAATCTTACAGACCATTGCAACCCCTGAATTTCCAACAGTTTACCCCTGTTATAAGCAGGTACTAGCGAGTTGTGATATTAACCTCAATTAAGCGTAAGCGTTTTATTCGGGGAAGTTTTCGGCTAGGACTTCGTCAGTTTGGGCGGCTGCACCACCGCCAAAGACATCACTCAGCGAACTGACTAGAACTTCACGGGGGCGAGAGCCGTCGGCCTGACCGATAATTCCCTGCTCTTCCATTTGCTCGATCAAGCGGGCGGCCCGGCCGTAACCGATGCGCAGGCGGCGCTGCAACAGACTAGTGCTGGCTTTATGGTTTTCGATAACCACACCGACAGCATCCTTGAACATGTCATCGTCGGCATCGTTGGCGCCGTAATCGGCCACCACGCCGCCTTTACCGTTGAGCTGCACCGGCTGAGAAACGACTTCGTCATCGTACTGAGGCGGGCGCTGCATACGGATAAAATCGGTAACTTTGGCGGTCTCGCCGTCTTCGATCAGGGCGGCCTGGATACGCTTCGGCTTGGGCATTTCACTGGTTAGCAGCAGCATATCACCCCGACCCAGCAGTTTTTCGGCGCCCATCTGGTCGATGATAGTGCGGCTATCGACCTGGCTAGCGACGGTGAAAGCGATGCGGGCCGGCACATTGGCCTTAATCAGACCGGTGATGACGTCGACGCTCGGACGCTGCGTGGCCAGCACCAGGTGGATGCCGGCGGCCCGGGCCTTCTGGGCAATGCGTACGATCAGGGCTTCGACGTCGCGGGCGGCCATCATCATCAGGTCGGCTAGCTCGTCAATCACGATGACGATGTGCGGCATGCCCTCTTCTTTTTTCAAGTTGTTATACTCGTCGATATTGCGCTTGCCGACTTCACTCATGGTGCGCAGGCGTCGTTCCATCTCGGCGACGGCCCATTTCAGGGCGCTGATACACTTCTCGGGCTCGTTGATAACCGGCGTCAACAGATGCGGCACGTCATTATATGGCGCCATTTCGACCTGTTTCGGGTCGACCAGAATCAGCTTCAGATCCGATGGCGAGTTGCGGTACAAAAGGCTCGTCAAAAAGGTGTTGATCATGACCGACTTACCGGAACCGGTCTGGCCGGCGACTAACAAGTGGGGCATCTTGGCCAGATCGGCCACGACGGCTTTGCCGGCAATGTCCTTACCGATGACAAAACTCAAGGGCCCGCTCATGTCGCTCCACTCCTTGGATTGCAGCAACGACGCGATGCGAACAGTAGCCGGTTTGATATTTGGCACTTCGACGCCGACGGCCCGTTTGCCAGGGATTGGCGCTTCCATGCGGATGCTGTGAGCCGCCAAATCGAGCGCCAGATTATTCTCCAGCGCAGTGATTTTCGTTAACTTAACCCCTGTTGGTGGTTTCAAGGTGTATTGCGTGACGCGTGGCCCGATATTGGCGCCTTCCATTTCGACTTCAATATTGAAATTGGCAAAAGTATCATGGATCAATTGGGCGTTGGCATTGACATCCCCGGCGTCGGCCTTGTCCTGCTTTTGATTGAGCAGCGTGACGCTCGGGAACTGCCAGTTCGGATCGCTGGCCGTTGTGAGCGCTTCGTGATTTTCATTAATCGTCAGTTTTTGAGCCGTGTTTTTCATTGACGACAGGCGTGCCGCTGGTTGCTCGCCGGCCGTGTGATGTATTACAGGCACGCCTTCATTCAGCTTGAAGCTGCTTTCTTTGGCATTGGCTTTTAGGTCGGCTAGTTCCGAGCCCTCTTCACGCTCCGGCCGCTTGAACAAATCAGCGAGCCCTAGTAAGATTTTTAGCGAAATACCGAAGGCAAAAAATATCGCCAAGACCGTCAGCACGAAAAATAGCAGACTGGCTGGCAGCTTATCCAGGGCCCCCAGAACTGCCATGCCGACGCCTTTGCCGAGCTCGCCGCCGTGGCCGCCGCCCCACACTTGCTGGGCATCTCGAGTAGCAAACGCCGTGTAGAACCAGCCGCTGGAGAACAACAGCACGGCCAGCATGCCGAATAATTTGCCAGCGGGTAGGTGCCGATCCTCGGCCGTAAATTTATACACGCCCCAGTAGACCAGCGCTACCGGCGTCAGATAGGCCGCCCAGCCGAAGAGCCAATAAACACCGTGAAAGAGGTTGACCGGCAACGGCCCGCCCGTACCAAAGCCGCCCAGCAGCAAAAAGATAGCCGCCAGCATTAATAAGATTGCGCCGCTTAGCGCCCAAAAGGGCGACCGCTCAGCGGCGACTGCGACTTTCTTCTTCCTTTTAACTGCTTTTTTCTTTTTGGTAGCCATTGGTTTTATCTATTATACCAGTTTACCGGTAATGTTTAGGAGCATACGCAATATTATAGCAATAAATACAACAAAAGTCAATTCTAGGCATGTGAGATTTATCTCATTGTATTGTGCTTATGCTAAGCCTAGAATGCGAATATGACTCTGCTTTATGAAAAAGCGGTCAAAAACAAACAGGTCATCGAAAACAAAATTGGCCGGACCGCTGTATGTATCGCGCACCACCTCGATCAGGAAGGTCGCGATGGTAAAAATCGCGTCGAAGTTATCCTCAAGCACCGTTTCCCTGGCCGCAGCATTGGTCAGACGGTAAGCGAACTCGGCGCAGCCGTGGTGGACTTATCAGCCACTGAAGGCTGGATGTTCGATCTGGAGGCTTCGGCAGCCATCGGCAAAACCGAATTACCTTTTAACGGCTACGGTAACTCGGCACCTCATGCCCGTCTCTGGTCAAAACCAGCACTTGTCTTCCTGCGTCAAGCTATGGCCGAAGTTATTCCTTTACCAGCAGCTGCACCACAGCACCAACCAAGTTACGATCAGCTCGCCGCCTAGTCGGTGCGGGCGTCTTGGGTCAGTAAGCGGGCGCGCATTTCCTGGAAGCGTTTTTGCTGCTCGGCGGCGACTTCTTCAGGCGTCTTGACGGGTGCTTCGGGCTGCGCCGGCCCGCTCTTCTTGGCATCTCCCTGCTTGGCCCCACCGCCACCACCGGTGACGATATTGACAACAGGAATGACGATTGGGCTACGCTGGGTGTGCTCGAACAGATAGTGCGTGATGTGGTCTTTGAGCTCGGCCTTGAAGCGGTCGAGGTCGATGCGCTTAAAGCGCTGCTGAACGGCGCGCTTCAATTCCTGGCGCAGGCCGTTCATGATCTCTTCGTTGTCGCGCATGTAGATGAAGCCGCGGCTGATGATGTCGGGGCTGGTCATCAGAGCGCCAGTCTTCTTGTCGATAGTCAGCACGACGGCCACCAGGCCTTCTTCGCTCAGCAGGACGCGGTCTTTGACGACGACGTTGCTGACGATGGCGCCGGTCTGGTCAACCAGAATGGTGCCATGCGGCACTTCGCCGGCAACTTCCATTTTGTCAGGGGTCAGGGCGATGATCTGGCCATTATCGACACTCAGTGTATTAGCTCGGGCAATGCCCTGCTCGATAGCGATGTCGATATGGTATTTCTTGCTGGTAAAGTCGCCATAGATCGGAATGAAGAATTTCGGCTTCGTCATATTGATCATGTCGGCGTACTCGTCGCGTGAGGCGTGACCGGAGACGTGCAACGGGCCGATGCCGTCGAGTTCACGGGTTTCGTGGCGGAAGACGTGGACGCCTTTTTTCAGGAAGTCGTCGACCATGACACGAATCTTGGCGTCGTTACCAGAGTACGGGATCGGTGTACTGGAGAGGATGACCGTATCTTGCTCTTTCAATTTGACGTGACGGTGCTCGCCGTTACTCATGCGCTGTAGCGCCGAGCTGGGCTCGCCCTGCGAACCGGTACAGACGACAACGAGATCGGTGTCGCGCATCGTAGCGGCCGAAGCGATTGGCACGAACGTGCCTTTTGGAATGCGCACGAAGCCGTGGCGCACGGCCATTTCCAGGGTGCTAACCATGCTGCGACCGTCCATAGCCACCTTTTTGCCACTGTGGACAGCGGCGTTGATGATCATCTGGACGCGGTTCATGTTCGTCGAGAACAAACCGACGAAGACACGTCCCGGCGCGTTATTTAAGATATCTCTAAAGCTCTGTTCGATCGTCGATTCGGACGGCGTGCGGCCGAGACGTTCGGTCGTGGTGCTCTCGCTAAGCAGCGCCAAAACGCCTTCGTTACCAAGCTCGGTCAGACGCTCAACATCGGAGCGCTCGTGGTCGAGCGGGTTGGGGTCGAGGCGGAAGTCGCCGGTGTTAATGATGCGTCCAACGGGCGTATCGAGCACGATGACCGTGCTGCCAGGGATGGAGTGCGTGATGCGCACCAGTTCGACGAAGAACTCGCCGACTTTCAGGCGCTCATGCGTGTTCTCGTTCATGGTGACGGTCTTCAGTTCGAAGCCGTCGGGCATCGGCAGTCCGAAGTTCTCGAAGATCTCTTCAACGCGACCGATCGTGAATTTGCTACCGTAAATTGGCGCCGGAAACTTCGGTACGATGTGCGGCAAACCGCCAATGTGGTCGAGGTGCCCGTGCGTAATGATGTAGGCCCGCAGCTTGGGTTGGATTTGCTCCAGGTAGCTGGTGTCGGCAATGCCGTAGTTGATACCCGGCAGGTCGACACCGAGGTCGTTACCACAGTCCAGGATGACGGCGTCGTTCATATATTCGACAAGGATCATGTTTTTGGAGCCACCGCCGTCCATGCCGCCGAGGCCGATGATTTTCAGACGCGGGCTGTCGTCGATGACATTAGCACGTGCCGGCTTAGCGGCGTTATCGGCTGCTACATACTGGTTGGCGATGCGCTGGGCATCCTGCTGGCTGCGGCGCTGAGCGCGCACAGCCTGGCCGCGCGAAGTCGTTAAATTAGTATTGATGGCCGGACTGCTTTGTCCGCCCCGCGGTTTTGAACCGCCGCGGCGTTGACCGCCTTTCTGATTGCCTGCACCGCTGTTATTTCTGGGTGGTCGGCTTTGATTGTTATTCTTTTCTGGTTGCATAAGTTTCCTTTCTTTTTGCAATGAATACGAGTTATTTAATTTTCTTGGTTATGGCGGGTAGCAGCGCGAAATCGTCGATCAATGTCTGGCGCATACCGCCGTTGTATAATGCTGCTGCCGGATGAAACAACGGCAGGATGACAACTTCCAACGTGTCGGCAGAGTTGTGTTTCAAACTCAGCTTAACGCGCTTCGGTTGCCCGTGAACCTGACTTATTTGCAGATCCGGCAAGAAGCAATTCATGCTGTGTCTTCCCAAAGTCACGACGACTTTCGGCTGAATCACTTCTAGCTGGGCCTGCAAATACGGCAGGAACATTTTCTTTTCCTCTGGCAGCGGATCGCGATTGTTCGGCGGACGGTACTTCACTATATT
>Ga0207657_10000223_pt1 | contig 59285 bp, 56 predicted proteins | sample KBSC33metaG_FD_184316 | JGI IMG/M metagenome (GOLD analysis project Ga0207657, IMG submission 184316) | Corn rhizosphere microbial communities from Kellogg Biological Station, Michigan, USA - KBS C3-3 metaG (SPAdes) (version 2) | ecosystem: Host-associated > Plants > Roots > Rhizosphere > Soil ... | reverse complement strand
CGCGGGGGCGAGCGCGGTCGAGCTCCTGCGAAAACCGTTAATGTTCAGCCTAAGCGACGCACGCGATCGATTGGTGCTTTTGGTCCTCTGCGTCTGGCCAAGCCGTCCTGCGCGCCATCCACGGCTTAAGGAACAGAAATGGAATCTTCAGCAACATCAGTTCGCGGTGAATAAACGTATCAATCGCACGCTCCCACCACTTCACCGGCCTTCGCGCATGTACTTCAAGCCAATCCTCATAAGGAGCCCAATGACTCGGCTCATCTTGTTGGATAATTCGAAAAACCTTCATGAGCCTGGTGTCGCTCCGAACCAGCGGATGACGCAGCAGGATCTCGACCTGGCGGTGTCCGCGCCTTTCGGTCAACGCGATGACCCTGCATATTCGCTCAAACAGGTCGTCTCGGCCGACAATGTCCAGGGGGTCCAGTTCGTCTATCGTTGAACCGAACATAATTCCGATGAATCGGTCGATATGGCCGTATGTCCTGTCGACAGAGAAAGGCATGCTTCCGCGCCGCTCAAACCAGCGGCGGAACATCAAATAGTGCTTCCTCTCATCGCTGCGGTGCTTTTCAATTCGACTGATCAGCATGTGATCGTCGGGCCACCGAGCACGCACGGCACGCAGAACCCGATCAATTGCCGTGTAACCGCGATGCTCGTTGTAGATGTAGATCGATGCCAGCAAGTCGAGATATCGACGCCTGTACCAATTGTGCATGTTTCCCTCCTGGCTAGGCGACCTGAAGGAAAGCAGGACCCATCTCGGTTCAACTGCCGCTTGCTGGAGCGGTTCCGAAGACAAAGGGCTCATCGGCATCGCCAGGATAGGTGAATGTCTGGGTGGAAACTCCCGCGTCCGGCCCAGATGACAAGCTCGACCATCCGGCTTACGATGTGCTTCTCGCCGATGCGACGGCGCGGGGGCCGTGCATATGGACCACATTTCGGGTGCCACCGAAGCTCCGCCGGCGAGCGAGCCGTATGTGTTCGTGAGCTATGCCCGCGCCGACGAGAAGCGTGCCAAGGCCATCATCAAGACCATCTCCCGCGCGGGCTTCAAGGTCTGGTGGGATGCATTGATTCCGAGCGGCGACCGGTTCAGCGCGCGGATCGCCGAAGCGCTGGAAGGCGCACGCGCCATCGTGGTTCTCTGGTCGTTCCACTCGATCGACAGCGGATGGGTGCAGGACGAGGCGGGCTTTGGACGCGACCACCACCGCTTGGTCCCGATCTCAATCGACGGTGCCGAGCCGCCGCTCGGCTTCCGACAACTCCAGTGCGTGAATCTGGCGAAGGGCGGCGCCAAAAAAAGCAATCCGGAAATGCAACGGGCGCTTCGAGCGATTGCGGAGATGCTCGACCATCAACCGCTCGAGTTTCCGGCAGCTCGCCTGGTCGATCGTCGGGCGGCGATCATCGGGGGCAGCGCAGTCGCCGCGGGAGCGATCGCGTTTGGTGCCTGGCGCTACACCAGCTCGGGCTCAGCAGCGAACAGCATCGCGGTCCTCCCGTTTCAGAACCTCAGCGGAGACGCCTCGAAGCAATATCTTTCGGATGGACTCGCGGCCGAACTGCGCGCGACCTTATCCCGCAATCCGTTGCTGGCGGTCGTGGGGCAAGCATCCTCCAACAAATTCCGCGATCCCTCCGACGACAGCCGCGCCATCGCCCGCGAGCTCAATGTCACAAGCCTGCTCGACGGAAATATTATGGTGGCGGGCAACGTGATCCGTATCGCCGTCGAGCTGGTCAAAGGCAGCACCGGCTTCAGTCGCTGGTCAGAGAAATTCGAGCGCCCGCTTGATAATATTCTAACGCTCCAAGACGACATCGCTACGGCCGTGGATACCGCATTGTCCGCCCGCCTCACGGGAACCGGGCGAGAGTCGCGGGCGCGCAGCGGCGGCACCCAGAGCGTCGCCGCTTTCGATGCCTACCTTCGGGGCAAGGACCTGTTCGATTCTCAACGCGACGAAGCCAGCGACAGGGGCTCGCTTGAGGCATTCAGCGACGCGGTTCAGCTCGATCCGGATTACGCTGCGGCGCGAGCGGCGCGATCCCGGGCGCTCGCGGTGATCGCCAATGAATATGCGCAAGCTGCCGACCGTCGGCCCTTATACAGCCAAGCAGTCAGCGAAGCGCGGCGCGCGGTTTCGTCGGCGCCACAGTTTGCCGAAGCTCATGCCGCACTGGGGTATGCACTCTTCTACGGCGAGCTCGACATCATCGCCGCCGACGGACCCTATGAAAAAGCCCGCCAGTTCGGAAGCGGAAGCGCCGAGGTGCTGGGACTCTACGCCATTTATCGAGCGCGCAGGCGGCAGTTCGACCGCGCTGGTCCCGCGATTGCTCGCGCGGCCACGCTCGACCCGGTTAATCCGACAGTGTTCAAGAACCGCGGTCGGATTAGCTTTGCAGCGGGTGATTATGGCGCCGCGATCACGGCGGCGCGGCGGGCCCTGGACCTCAATCCACTCATTGGCGCGGCGCATGGCGACATCGGGAACGCGCTTCTGCTTCAAGGTAAAACGCCCGAAGCGGCGGCGGAATTCGCCAAGGAGAAGGTGCAGTTGCTCGCGATCCCCGGTCGCGCCTTCGTCGCCCTTCGCCAGGGGAACGCGGCTGCCGCACAGCGCGCCTTCGACGAGCTGGTCCAGTCGCAAGGCGACAACGGCCTTTACCAGCAGGCGCAGGTCCTCGCGCAGTGGAACAGGGTCGAAGAAGCGTTAGAGGGCCTCGAAAAATGTGTTGAGGTGCAGGATTCGGGCCTCGTCTACCTGCTCAGCGACCCGTTCTTGGTGCCGCTGCAGAACCAGCCGCGATTCAAACAGCTGTTACGCCGACTTCATTTCGTCTAAGCAACCATTCAATCAAAGGGGACCTCCTATGCGCAAGATGCTCGCCGCTGTGCTGATCGTTGGGCTCGCATTGGCACTGGAAGCTTGCCCGAAGCCGGCCAACAACGAGGCGGAGAACGCCGCCGCCAATGAGCCAGCCACCGACATGAACGCGACCGACACGACCGCCACCGACCTCAATTCGGCCGATGTCAACGCGACGGATATGAATGCCGAAGCGAATAACAGCACCGATCACGGCTCGACCGACCACGGTTCGACCGATCATTGAGTAGGACTAGCTGCAATCCGGCGGAGGCCCCGCCGGCAAGCTGACCTTCGGATAAGCCTCGGCAAAGCCAGGCTCCAGAACTTTACGCGCGGCCTGAATCCAGGCTGCCTGGCGGCTTATGTCGGTGAATACATCGGGTTTGTTTGGAAGGCCGCAACCCTTTGCCCAGGAAGTCACTCCAACGAGCTCCTGCTTGGCGCCGGTGCCCCGCACCAGCGGGCCGCCGCTGTCACCAAGGCAGGTGAAGACGGGAATGCTCGTTCGCCCGGATACGCATAGCATCCCCGGCCTCAGCTCCCTTCCGTAGTCCTGTTGGCATTGCCGGACCGGCAGAGCCTTTAGCTCGCCCATCTGAAGGTCGTCGGGGCTGCGTTGGATTTCTTCGGTAGTGCTCACCCGGAGCGAGCCTGTGGCCGCCGCCTGCCCGGTGAAGCCCCAACCAAAAGTGGTCACGGGCGCGTTCGCGACCAACGGCGTGGTTGCCAGTTTAATTGTCTTCGGCACGAGCTTGCCGGTGTCGCGGTCGGGCGACAGCAGCAGCAAGGCGATGTCATTTTCATGCGTCTTCGCGTTGTAGGTCGCAGGAACGGTTAACCCGACGATCGCATAGGTCCCGCCGCCCCTCCCGAGCAGGGTCGTCCCGACGCGGACCCGCCTCTTCTTGAGAACGCACTGCATCCTTGGTCCTGCGAAATCATCCTTCGCGACGCAATGGGCCGCAGTCACCACGAGGTTAGGGCCGATCAAGGTTCCTCCGCAGCGATGAGCCCGCTGAACATCCGTCAGTTCGCTGAGAAACTCTTGCTTGTCCGGTCTCGCGTTTTGGTCATCCGTGAAGTCCTTTGGTGCGTATTTGTAGGTCGAATAGATTTGTGCGATCCAAGGCGCGCTAGCCAGTGATGCGGCCCAGCCGCCGCCGAGCGCGCCGATCGGCGGTTCCACCGCGCGATACTCCACAAGCGAGGCAAAGACTCCCGGGGTCAGCGTTCCGGACACCCCCGAATCGCCTTCGATCGGATGGTCGGACCACAGGGTGATCAGCCGATAGCGACCGTTGGGAATTGAAAATGAGGGCTCGCCGGTTTCAACATAAGCGCCGGAGGAAAGTGGCTGCTGCCCCCGCAGGGCCAAGCGATGAACCGCAAATGTGGAATCGACAAGGAACAGAGAGACGAAGACGGGCGTGCGCCCCTTGTTTCGAATGATCGCGGAGGAAATGCCGGCGAGATCGTCCGGTGATGGCGAATCGTAGGGACTCGCGTCCGGAAATTGCATGGGGCCGGACCGACACCTGTCTCCGCCCGCATCGGTCTGATCGTAAGAGGTCGGTCGAACACAAGTCTCCACCGGGCCCGAATTTTGCTGGAGGCCCATTGCCGCCTTGCCGAGAGAAGCACGATTGACGAGCGCGTTCAGGCCCTTCCGGTAATCGTCGTCAAGGAGGCTTCCGATCTCGATGGTCCGGGTTCTTAATTCGAGACCATCATCGTCATCGACATATTCGACATTCTCCTCCGGGTGCCGCGCATCGACCGCCATGAGCGTCTGCGGGAAGTCCTTCTTGGTCGTCAGCCTGTAATCAGCCGGCTCGGCAATGCGGGCATTCGGGATGCTGGCAATGGCCAACTCGGTTTCGGTGACCTGCTCGGACGCGACATCGAGGCGGAAGTTGATCGTTGCACCGGCAGGGACAAGAGGAGTTGTAGAAACCGGCTCGGCGTTCGAGAGCGCCGCAGTCGAAGCGAGTCCGCCGAGCAGGACGAGAAGTCGATAGCGCATAGGAAGCGCTCCAGGCGAAGCGCCCGAGGATTTGCCTTCACGGACGCAGAGTCAATGCCGGAGAGCTATGGTGAAAAGCTGCCGCGGGTCACAACGGCGCGACGTACGCTTAGATGTTATCGCCTTGCCGGCGGCAATTCCGCCGTGACCCGGGCAGCTTGGCAGTTACCACACGACCGTCGTCGGTCATTGGCTTCCTCCTCCATTGCTTCGCCTTTGCCTGTTGCCGCATTCCAGGCCACGAAGGGCAAGGAGCAGGCGAGCAACAGGGCCAGGATCGGCCAACAGACCGCGAGAATGACCCGGTCCTCCCGGTCGCCCGTAACCGGCTGCCAAAGAAACCAGATGACGCCGACTAGATAGAGGCCAAGTGACGCCACGCATGCACTCCAGTGGAAGGCCCGCCCTCATGTCGAGAGCGGGCCTTGTTGTGAGGATGACCGGCCGGTCATCCTCAGCGCTAGCCGACCACAAAGGGGGCAGGTCGGCTGCTCGTGCGGGGGCGGGTGCCGTTCCCACCCCCATGCAACATCAGTGAGGCTTAGCCGCGCTCGCCGCGCTCGACCGGCGCCGGCGGCGGCGGAGGCGGAGGCGGAGGCGGAGGAGCCGGCTGCTCGACCACCGGTGCCGGCGGCGGAGGGGGCGGAGGCGGCGGAGCCGCGTGACCGCCGATCGGCACAACGATCTTGAAGTTGCCGCTGTGGCTGGTCACGTCGCCGTTGAACTCGCCCTCGTAGCCGATCCTGAGGTCGACCGGGCCGACCTTCCCGCCAACGCTGAGGCCGGCCAGGAACGTGCCTTTCTTTTGGGCCGCCGACACGATGTCGAAGTCGTTCTCCGGATCCGGCGTGAACCAACCGTGGAACGACGAGCGCGTGTCGCCGAAGCGATAGCGGTAGCCAAGGTTCACCTCGGGCACCACGCCGCCCATCTGGGTCCCCCATTTGACACCGCCAGTGAGGAAGCTGTGGTTCGACTTGCCGCTGCTGATCGTCAGGTCGGCGCCGTTGCCATTGTCCTCATCGAAGCCGCGAAGCTTCGCGTTGACGTAGTCGTAGTTGAGGTAGGGCGTGATGACCGAGTTGGCGCTCATCGAGAGCCGTGCTCCGCCATGCAGACCGAAGGTCCACATCTTGACGTCGGGACTTCCGTTCGGGGTTGCCGCGAAGGTCAATCCGGTTCCGAGTCCGCCGAACGCGATGTGACGCGTCGAGTCGCCGTTCAGCGAGCTGTAGGTCGTCAAGCCCTTTAGGTAGAACGCGCCCGGATCGTAGACCGCGTAACCGCCGACCTGCCAGCCGTCGCCCTTGATCGAGTCGCTGAACTGGTCGTCGCGGAAGTGGTTGGTGACGTAGCCACCTTCAACACCCACGATCGCCGCATTGCCGACAGCAGCATCGACGCCGACCAGTCCCGTGAACCGCTTGGAACGGCTATCGCCAGCCTCGACGTCGCCGTCCGCCTTCCGCGTCTGGTAGTCGAGCTGACCCCAGATATGGATCGGCGAGGATGCACGGCACTCCAGGACCGATCCGGCAAGCGCCGGGATCTCGCAGTTCGTGGCATGGTCGACCAGGTCGTCATAGTGGACGCCAAGCGACGGGAACGAGTTCAGGTAGTTCGCGTAAGACGACCCCGCCAGCTGATTGAGGGCGATGTTGTAGTTCGCCTGGTCCGTGATGAGGAACAGGTTGTTGAACAGCAGCGCCTGACCAGCGGTGGCGTTGACGTCGAAGAAGCTGTCGAGCCCGGTGCCGACCGCAGCGCCGTTCCCGTTAAGCCCCGCAACGCCATCGAACGCCGTTCGGGTCAGCGCCAAGTCGACATTGTTGGCCGCATCGTAGACGCAGCCGAGGTGCAGGAGCAGCGACCCCGTCGGGATGCCATTGATCATGCACTGGGCGAACTCGCCCTTGCGAACATTCGCGTCGATGACATTGTCATAGGTCATCGTGTCGAACAGCCCGTTGGGGCTCGCGATGTTCGCGACCAGCGTTCCGTCGAGGTTCGCGGTGTCCGCGAAGACCTGGGGATAGGTCCCTGGCTCCGCGGTGCCCCCAGTGGCGGCCGGCAGGTCGAGAGTCAGCGTACCGTCCGAATTGACCGTGAAGCTGTTCACGAACGCATAGGACGGGCCGTCGACCGGATCGATCGCCATGTGCAGGTTGCCGCCCGCCGCATCGCCATCGCCGATGGTCAGCGACCCGACGCCGCATGAGCTGAGGCCGGGGTTGTTCCCGCGCGCAGCAATCGCGTCGGCATCGAAGCAGCCCGCGTTGATCACGCCGTTGAACACCGTCTCCCCGTCCGTGACGTTGATTGCGTCGCCGTCCTGGACATTGATGTCGCCGGTGATGTTGCCGCCGAGCAGGTTGATCACGGTCGGGTTGGGAGCTTCGGTGACGTCGATCGCCGTCGCACGGTGGAAGGTCGTCCCGCCATCCGTGGAGAAGCGCGCGATGATGTCGCCCGAATTGTTGATCGTGAGGACGTCGTCCGCGGCCGGAGCGACACCACCGCCGGTGCCCAGCACGTGAATGCCGTACGCCAGAGACGGAGCGCCGTTGGAGGTAATCGCATCGACGCTGATCGTCCCGGAATTGGTGATCGTGAGATCATTGATTCCCGAGTTGACGGCGATTCCCGTGGCGGTCGCCTGGCTCCGATTGACCGTGGTAACGCCGCCACTTGCGGTAGCGACGGTCTGGACGCCGCCGCCGCTGGCGTGGGCGAAGACCTTAATGTCGCCACTGTTCACAACCGTGCCCGACAGAACTGCGACCTGAGTTGGGGTAGCGGCCGCGGTCGTTGCACCCGCGGACAAGTACATACCAACGGCAAGCGCGCGGACCGTGTCCGGCGCCGTCGCACTGGCGGCCACTGAAATCGAACCGGCATTCGTGACGTCGAGATCCGCCGCGCCACCCTTGGCAGCATAGGCCCGGGCGTAGGCGAAGGCGCTTCCGCTCGAGGCCGAGACGAACGCCTTCGCTCCGACGTCCGTGGTCCCGTTATTGACGAAGACGTCATGCCCTCCCGTCGCGGTCTGAGCGACCCCGAGCGCGGTGGCCGCCGCGAAACCATGACCCGTTGCGATTGCACTGTCCGATGCGTGGATCGAGAGGCTTCCGCCGTTGGTAAACGACGCCGTTCCCGATCCGACGACCTGGTAGACTGCGTTTCCGAAAGCGTGGGCGACTGCACTGGTGCCGCCCGTGGCCTTCGCGACGAGACCAATGTCGATCGTGCCCTCATTATCGACCGTCGCCAGCGATGCAGTTCCACCGCTTGCACTTTGCGACAGTCCGTACACATGCGCCGAGGCCGAGGCCTTGCCGGTGTCCGCAAGAGCGGTGGCGTTGGCATGAGCCGAGAAAGTGCCGCTGTTGACGATTGAGAGCGCCGCCGAACCAGCCGCATGCGCAGACTGGAAGACGCCGGTGTAAACCGACGCGACAGCGGTCGCCGCGGCGCCGCCATGCGCATTGCCGAGGGCAGTCAGAGCGATCGTACCGCTGTTGGTAAGGGTCGCTGAAGCGTTGGCTGGCGTTGCAGCGGCGCCGGTGCCGACGGACCCCGTTGCGCTAACGATCTGCTGGACACCGCTCACCTTGGCGTGGGCGTCGGCAAGCGAGCCCGTTGCTACTGCGGCAGCGGTACCACTGAGTGTTCCGCCGTTCGTGACAAGCGCCGCGGCGTCGCCTCCGTGGCCATAAACCATCTGCTCGATTCCACGCGCTTCCGCGCCGGCATCGGCTGCGCCGGTGGCGTTGGCCATTGCAGTCGCGGCGACCGTGATGGTTCCGGTGTTGCTGACCGCAGCCGACGCGGTGTCAGCCGAAACCACCTGGATGAGACCGGCCCCACCGCTGGTGGTCGTACCGACCTGCGCGTGGGCATTCGCCGGCCCCGATGCAGCAACGGCAACGGCGTTCGCGCCAATCGTGATGTTGCCATCATTGACGATCGAAGCGGTGCCGGTGACGACGCTGCCGACGCTCGCGTTGACACTTTGCGCAATGCCGTAGGTCAGAGCCGCATCAGCGTGCGCGGCGGTGACGCCATTTGCCAGCGCCGACACAGCGACACCGATGTCGCCCGTGTTGTTAAGGCTGACATCGACGGTCGTTCCCGTGTACCCGATCTGGACGATTCCACCGATCAGGTCCGCGTCACCTGAAGCCGCGCCATTCACCGCGACCGCATTGGCGTTCGAATCGATGTTGATCACGCCGGCGTTCGTAAGGTCGATGTTGATCTTTCCGCCGCCGTTGGCAGTCTGCCAGATGCCCCAGTCCGCATGTGCGTCGGCAGTCGCCGTCGCGCCGTTGGCATTCGCGCTGGCAGCGACGCTTATCGATGCGCCAGCCGCATTGCTGATCGAAGCAGCGACGGCGGTCGCTCCACCAAGGGCGAGGCCATTCGCCGACTGGAAGATTCCGTAGCCGTAGGGAAAGCCGAACGCGCCGGTGTAGTTGGCCGAAGCTTGGGCAACGCCGGTAGCGGTTGCATTCGCGATCGCCTCGACGGCCATCCGGCCCGCATTCTGGAGCTGGATAGCGACTTCGCCGGTACCTTCGGCGATCTGGGTGAATCCAGCGCCGACGATCGAAGCAGTCGCAGTGGCGTTGCCGGCGTCATTGGTCGCGCTTGCGATCGCCCCGACGTCCACGTCACCCGCGGCACCGTTAGTCATGAGCAGGGCCACGTCGCCGCCAGCGGGTGCGCCCTGGATGATCTCGCCGGTGGTGCAGCCATCGACCACGGCGAGCGCGGGATTGTTGGCGCTGGTGACACCCGTGTCGCCGACAAGCGTGATATCGAGCGTGCCGCTCGCGTCACAGACGCCCGGCTTCACGGTCGTCGCCGCGAAGGCCGGGACGGCATAACCAAGGACGGCAACCGATGCGCCGGTAAGCAACGCAATTCGGCGATTTACGATTTTCATAGACAATATTCCCCTGTTGCCGCTGTCGCGGCGATTTGATCGGAGCGGACCGAGCACGCCCTCACACGTATGCGTAAGGGGCCGGAGCCCTGCTCGGATAGCCAGTAACGGAATTAACGTTCGATAGGGTCAAGATTGAATTGATTATGTGCCTTTTTAGTCACACCGAACGTCGCCTAGCAGACACGCAGCAGAAAGAGGTAAGCTTTGCTCGCTGGACAATGTCTATGAAACCCAAAGGCCGTATTGATCATCGCACTCTGCGAGTTTTACATCCGTCCGTACTTGGTTAGACTACATCCATAATGGGACATCGCCGGTGAGCGAAGGAAACATAGAAACATCCATTTTGAATGTAACTGACTCCGGACTTGATATTTTTGAATGCTACGTCTGATAGAACTCAATTAAATATCGATAAAGTGAATCCGAATAAATGCTCGCACACAAAATGGAAACGGTAAGGTTGCGTCCAAATTTGTACGACTATTTGGGGACGATAATTGTCTGAATCTTCGGCGATCAACGAGGCTGAGAGGTTGTTGGAGCTCAGCGATCAGGTCAGTAGGATTGCAGGAACGCTGGCGCGGCTCTCGACGAACCTCGCATCGGGATCCGAACCTATTAACCGGGCCGACGAGCAGTGCTCGCTGGCAGTCTCCGAAGATGCGGTGAACTGGTTGATCCAGGTTCGGCGCGCTCGCTTTCGCTATCTTTCGAATGACCTCTTCGCGGACCCTGCTTGGGACATGCTTCTCGATTTGCTTAAAGCCGAAATCAAGGGCACGCCCGTATCTGTCAGCAGCGTCTGCATTGCTTCCGGCGTGCCTTCGAGCACCGCGCTTCGATGGTTACGGAATCTCATGGATCAGGGCTTGGTGACGCGTACTGCCGACGAACAGGATGGGCGGAGAAAATTCGTCCGGTTGGCTCCCGAAGTAAGCACATCCCTGCGGCGGTACTTTATTGATGTGGTCCAGCACCGCTCCAGGCGTTCCACGACAAAAACAAGGGCTGATTAGCCCATGCCCGCCGCTCGCAGACGGGCCGGGTCAAATTCGGAGGCAGATCTCGCCCGTCGGGGCCCACGTGGCGCGGCGATCAATTGAATGAGAACCGTGCATTCAGCATGACGACGCCGCCCTGCACAGCCGTGCTAACCTGGGCGAGGCGCAACGCGGCCCTGGGGTTGCGTGCGTTCAGTCGGCTAAATGCGAAAAAGTGCGCCGCCCCAAGTCCCACTTTCGCGGCGATCAGCTTCTTTGCGGAAGGATGCTTGCCGAAAATCGGATTGCCTTCCTCGCAAATCCCGCGGTTGAGGCAGCTGATGGTTTCGCCTGCATCGATCGCGCTGAGTGCCAGGTAGCCAATTTCCCACCTAAGCGCCGCCGAACGCGTGGTTTCGCCGGCCAATGCTGAATAGTTCTCGCTGCGCCAAGGAGTGGCAGCGTCGGCCGTTGACGAGATAGTGAGTGATGCGAGAACAAATGAGCTGGCGACAGAAAAGGCATGATAACGCATTGGAATATTCCCCCGTTTGGTCGGAGCTTTTCTTCCTGCAAATCACTAACGTCGTCGTTCCGAATACACCGAAGCGGAGACGATTGAGGTGGGCGGCTCCGCGTATCTGCTGATTATGTCCGGATCTGCGATCTCGAGCACGGCCAGGACGGTCGGATAGAGCCGCAGGAGGTGCCCATGCCGGAATTGACGCCGGTCATGTTGTCCCGCCTTCCTCCCGGCCCGAACCCCCCGTCTCGACAACCGCCGGAACGGATCAATCTTTCTCCATGCTCAGTCTTGAATCGAGACCACTTTCTGGAACACAAATGAGAAACCTGCCGTTGGGTAGTGCGGCTGTCAGCTCGGGGCACCGCTTCATTGTTAAAATCGACTCCCGGACGGACGAACTGGGAGCGGGAGAAAGCGTGTGAACCATTCCCGAGCGTCCACCCTTAAAGCGGGGGTGACATCCGGCCATACCGGAATCGTCGAGTTGGATCGTCTCCAGGAGCAGATTGACCGCTTGCGCCTGCGGCTTGTTGGAGCGGAAGACCCGAGCAGCATCGCTTCTGAGCTTGAGCCCAACGAAGCTGTGGCACTCGTGCGCGAAATTCTCCGAGCTCGACGGCGCCGGGACGCAGCCTTCGCGCCCGACCTCTTCGGAGAGCCGAGCTGGGATCTCCTCCTCGAACTGTATGCCGCCGAGGTGTTTCAGGAGAGGGTTTCAATTTCCAGCGCCTGCATCGCAAGCGCTGTGCCTCCAACAACCGCCCTTCGATGGATCGGCAAGCTGGAGAAAGACGGGTGGGTACGCCGCGAGAGCGATCCGCTCGACGGACGTCGCTATTGGCTCGCGCTTACGCAGCGGGCCGCGACGGCCATGCACAATTATCTTCGGCAGGTGGCTCTTCGTCCGGTTGTTCCGGTTCGCTGACGGCCGCCTCTCGTCCTGTCTCTTCGCCAAGACGACAAATTGCCATGTCGAGATGGGCGCCGATCTCACCCGGAGCTTCCGCTTGGTCCAGCAATTCGAGAGCATGGCCCATTAGCGCTAGCGCTTCGTCTAGCTTGCGTCGCCGTTCAATAGCCGCGTTTCCCATAGAGCCTACCCCGCTCAAGAACTCACTGGCGACCTCTTACAAGGTTATCACCTGTTCCGCCGCGTCACAAATCGATCGTACCAAAATCGATCGGCTTTGCATTGCGTCTGTGATGGAAATCGGAAAGTTGCTTGGCTGGCCTCTCTCAGGTTCACCCATCATGTCGGACAGCCGAACTTCGAGGTCACATTGAGTCCGATGGAACAGAAAACTCTCACCCATTCCTGGCCGCTCTGGGAGCGCTCGCGACACTTTGAACTCGGCCATGTACTGAATTCCGCCGTCACGGACGTCATCTCACCAACCGAGGTAGGGCAACTCGGCGTGCATCATGTTGGGTGCTGGGAATGCGACCTTTCGGATAACTCACTGATTTGGTCAGGCGGGGTGTACGACATTTTCGGGCTTCCGAGAGGCATTGAGGTTAGCCGCAAGGAGGTCGCCGCGCTCTATTGTGATCGATCGCGCACGGCCATGGAACGCTTGCGTGCATACGCGATCAAGCACCGACGCGGATTCACTCTCGATGCTGAGATACGAACGGCTGCCGGCGAGGATCGCTGGATGCGTCTGATCGCGGCACCAGAATGTACCGAGAATCGCGCCGTCCGGTTGCACGGACTTAAGCTCATCATCTGAAACTAAGCGGCCCCAGTTCCAAAGGTGGTTCGGCTCGTCGATGGCTCTGCTCAGTGTCATTTAGTGGCAGCTTTGGCTGGAAAGCAGCCACTTTTATTGATGCGTACCTACTTGGCTCTCAACGTCGGAGAGCTCGTGGCGAAGCGCCTTCAGCCGCTGCTCGTCGGGCTGCGGTGAGTCCATCTCCAGGCTGATCTGGATTTTCAGGTGATCGCGGTCGTCGAGTAGCTTTTCTAGGCGCGGGGTAATCGGCCGCCGCTGCCGGGTCATAGAGCCATAATTCAACGAGCAACGAGCATATTCAACTGCCAACCGAGAGCGTTTCAGCGGCCTCAAGCGGGTGCATCCGCTGTTCGCGCATCGTGCTCGAACTTCAATCCGCAGCGCAGCCGAGCCAACATAAAGTTGAAGACGGCCTCATGGATTGGCCTCGCGAAATCCAAGCCCAACAATGTGCCTTCAACCCAACGAACGGAGGCTTCGATCGCACCCAGACCCTCGAACTTGAGCATTACTCGTTCCCCAATCGAGGGCCGTTCAATAAATTCGCATCGGCACCCAAACGGGGAGACGTCCAGGATTTGGACCTGGTATCCGGATCGAGACGTTCTGCGGAGCAACGCCGTGGCCTTGAGTTCAATGCGATCACTGCGTCTAGGCCGATGCTCCTGCCCCTCCGTCGCATCGAAAGACAGGCCCGCCATGCGCCCGCGGTACCAACGCACGGTCGCCTTGACGGCCTTCAGACCCAAGATCGACAATCGTACTTCTTCACGCTTCGTCAGCGGGGTTTCTGTATGAACGGCACAGCCAGCATAGGAGAGGTCTGTAACACTGACATCAACGATCTGGTCGTCCCCGCGGACAATGAAGGCGCGCATTTGCACGGACCGGCGATTGGCATGCCGCAGCAGCGGATCGTCTTGCCCGGTCCGCTCCCACGGACTTTTGATCACTGCCGTCGCTCGTCTCTCCCCGCTCATTAGCTTTCCCGAATGCCGCGTTGCTAGGGGCGGATGTTGCGCCCGGGCGAGTAAATTGAAGTTTAATGCCACCCCCAACTAAATGTCCGCTTTAGATCGAAAGCGGACAGAAGTCGGCAGATTCTGGAATGGGGTGGAAAGCTGACATTCGACCAAAAGGTTAACGACACCAAAAGAGGGGATTGCGACTCTTGCACGCCCACGGTCGTAACTTGAGGTTTCGCCATCGTTATGTCGTCTACGTAACTCACCGCAACGGGGGCGGCACAAAATGGCTCCATACAGGCTCCATTTGCCTAGACGATGCTAGACACATCGGCTTCGCCGACTGGGTTGAGGCCGACAACGCCGAAGTTGCCATCACTCAAGCGCGCAAGCGCAGGCCTGACGCTCACCGCTGCGAGATTTGGTTGAACAAGGAGTTGGTCGCAAGGCTCAATGACAGCGGCCAATATGAGCGAGTGTCGCTCTATTCGCCTTCTTCAGCGTCAATCTCGTCGGCTTCGTTGTCGAGGTCTTTAGCGAGGGCGCGGAGCTCCCGTTGGGCCTCTATGTTTTTGGTGCCGTTGGCAACATCGCGACATTGAATAGCGCGACTGCGGAATGCTTCCGCATCTAAACTCACATTAAGCGAAGCGAACTAGCCAGGGTTATGTTCCTGGGACTTGGCGCGCTTAGTGACCTTCTTCAGCCGCTCTTCCCAATGGCCTTCATCCTCGTCCCAACGACATGCTGCACGCGGCGCCGCTAATGTCCACAATGGGTCGAAAGCAGACGTTGAAGGGAAGTTACTCGTCACACCTACAGTGGGAGCGGCGTGATTCGGGCGCGGGCGGCGTAATCGACGGAACTCGCCGACGAGCGGCAGGAGGTGCGATTTGCCATAAAAGACAACGTATTCGGCCCGCACTGGGTCCCTACTTCCGAGCCATTCTTGCGGCATAGCGGGCGTCCTGTGCCGTGAAGATTTCGACGAGCCGTTGCGGCTCCGTTATCTTCGCCTAGGCTCGAGTCGATGCGCTGCCGCCTATGTTGCTTTTCGCGGAACGTAGGAAGCTCGGACCTGTTGACGACTTAATGAACGGTCACTCAGTCTGGCTCGTCGCGGTTCTTGCGGTCGCGCTCCTTGTCGTAGCCATCTCCGTGTGGCGACATTTGGTTACGCGCTGAAATCCTAGAACTTCGTCGCGACGGCAGGGAATCCGCTGAAGGCGCTGGCGAGCAAGTCCCGCGATACATGGACATATCGATCGCCGACAAACGGCACGGATCGTTACGCAGTCGTCCTCAAGGGGTCGAAGGCAAGCGATCGCTAATGGCAGGAATGGGTCGAAAGCAGACATTCCGCCAAAGGCAGCTTTGGATGGAACCCGGTCGTTCCAAAAGGTGGCGTCACAATGCCAGCGGGACCACAACTCTCCTATTGGCTTCCTCGGGAAGCGTATCGATCGATAAGCAGATCGAGGGTGTGAACTTCCCCCCGGCCCAGACCTGCGGCGCCATCTCGCGGAAGCCGCTTGCATCAGGCTTGAAACCGAACTTGCGCGCCATCGGCAGCGCCTCAGCGGCATTGACCTTGGCCATGTAATCGAGAGTCGAGGCGTCCTGCAGAGCGCTTCGACTATCGGATTGGTCGCTCTTGGATAGCGACGCCGCGCCGAACTGAAGCTCCCGAAGCCGTCCCCACTGAACCCGCTCCGCCGTTTGCCAATAATCGAACTTGCGGAGCCGCGCGGCGATCGTGCCCATACGGTACTGGTCATCCCGGGAGAGTAACGCCAAACGTCCGGCGGACTGCGCAGCGTCGTAGCGGCTGAGTTCAATTATAAACATTGGGGGCTGTGACACCCATTTCGGCGTAGCAAACGTTCCTGTCTTCTCCCATTGGGTGACGATAGCGCGTAGTTCGTCCAAGCGGCGCCGAATGCACGGCTCCGTTGATTGCCGAAGGGCAAGGCTCATGAGATTGCTCTGAAGCTCATCCGTGACCTCCGCGCGCGTTTCGGATGCGGTGCTTCGGTCATTAATGGATTGCGCGAATTGCTGCGCGCCGAGCGCGATGATCACGCCGAGCGTGACGATCCCAAGCTCCCACGCGACAGCGTTCCAGCCGTGCGGTGGCTTCAACCTCAATAGTCTGAACATTGATCGGCGCCCCCGCGCCGATGTTACTGCAGGGGGAAGGCAACTCCTAATGTCTGCTTTGGGTCGAAAGCGGACTCTAGGCGATCAACGGCATCGAGAAGGTGAAGCGGGTTTCGTCCTCGGTGGAGCTGACGTTCATCGTCCCGCCATGCGCTTTCGCTATCTCATTGACGATGAACAGACCGAGCCCGAGGCCCTGTTGGCTCTTGCGGACCGCGCCCCGGAAGAATGGCTGAAACAACTGCTCGCGCGCTTCCTCCGGGATCGTCGAACCCCCGTTGCTGACGGATATGGTGAGTAAGTTGGCGCCGGTCATTGCGGCGATGCTGATGGGGATGTCCGCCGCGCCGTGAGCGACCGCGTTCGCCAGCAAGTTTGAGGCAAGTTGCGCGATCCGCCCGCGGTCGCAATTGACCGGTTGGGCGATCGCGAAGCTGGCCACGATTTCCCGCTCGGGGGCGATCGCGCGGATCTCGGTTACGACCTGCTCGAGCACCGGAGTGAGCGGCTGGTCTGCGTCGCGGCTGAGCGTCAGCCCGCCGCCCAGCCGGCCGCGGGCAAAGTCGAGCAAGTTGGCAACCAGCGCATTGGCGCGCGCGATGCTGCCATGCATTTCCGCGACGATGGTCCGGCCGCGCTCGCTGAGCGGCTCTTTCCGCTCGAGCAGCCCGATGCCGGCCGCCAGTGCCGACAGCGGATTGCGCAAATCGTGGCCGAGAACCGCGATGAATTGCTCGCGCAGGGCGGCCGTTTCCAGGCCCGCGCCGACGGCGACTTGCGCCTGGTTGCGAGCGTCGATCAGGCCGCGCTCATAGCTGCGGCGTTCGACCGCCTTGAACAAAGTGATCCGGGTGAAGCAATGCCGGCCCTCGGCATTCCGTTTTTCGGTCGCGTTGGCGATGATCGGGATCTTCGTGCCGTCGCTGCGCAGCAGTTCGAACGCCAGCTCGTTCACGAACCCCTGGAGCCGCAGCAATGGCGCCAGGTGCGTCTCGTAAGCGATCCGGCCGCCGAAAGTCAGGATCGCGTGGAAGGGCGTTCCCAGCAGCGCCTCGCTGCTGGTGCCGACCCAGTCCGCCAGTGTCTTGTTGGCCTTGGCGATATGGCCGTCGGGCGCCAGCGATAGATAGCCGCACGGCGCATTCTCATAGAGGTCCTCAAAGTCCTCTGCTGGCGGTCGCTCAGACAAACTCGCGGATCGCTGCGGCGACCTCGTCGGGCGCGCTCAGGTTGGGACAATGGCCGGTCGCGTTGAGCAGCCGGAACTGGCTGTTGGGGATGTGCTCATGCACATACTCACCGACGCACTGCGGCGCGATGATATCGTCTCGGCACTGCAGGATCAGCGTCCGCGCGACGATGGACGAGAGGTCGGCCCGGTTGTCCGACAGGAAGGTGACCTTTGCAAACTCGCGCGCAATCTCCGGGTCGGTCGCGCAGAAACTGTTCTCGAGCGTTGTGCTCAGTTCGGGCCGATCCGCATTGCCCATGATCGCCGGCGCCATCGCGGCCGACCAGCCGAGATGATTGTCGGCCAGGAAATCGAGCAGCTCGAGGACTTGGTCCCGTGAAAAGCCGCCGGTATAGTCGTCGCTGTCGATATAGCAGGGCGACGGGCCGACCATTACCAGCTCGCTGAACATGCCCGGCGCCTTGACGCTCGCCAGCGCGCCGATCATCGCGCTGACCGAATGGCCGACGAAAATGGCATCGGCCAGTCCGAGTTCCCGCCCGATCTCCACGACATCATCGGCGTAACCCTGCAGCGTGGCGTATTTCGCCGAATTGTACGCCGTAAGGTCCGACCGGCCCGCGCCGACGTGGTCGAACAGGATCACGCGAAAATCACGCTCGAAGGTGCGCGCGACCTCGGTCCACATATGCTGGTCGCAGCCGAAGCCGTGGGAGAATAGGATCGATCGAGTGCCCTCGCCCGAAATCATCACATTGTTACGCTTGAATACCATTGCCCACGGCTAGCACATGCCGAAGGGCGGCCAAAGCGGCGGCGGGGCGAATGCTTCCAATGGCCTAGGCGGCTCGGAACCCGCATACTTAGGCCGGTGGTCCCGGTTCGCCTTCACGGCGCCCGCCAACGGCGCGTCGGCAGCCAAGCCGGTCGCTTGGCGGTTCTCGCGGTGTCGGCGCGCGCACGGCTACATCAGTGTCTGCAATGGGTGGAAAGCAAACACTTTGCGTCGCTCATTTCCGCTAGCTAATTCGCGCGGCCCGCCTGCGGTCGATTTGCGCGAGCCAGGATGTACTCGACGATCGCTTCGCGCTCGCGCGAGGTCAGGTGTGAATAATTCCTGCGGGCGACGCGGGACATCGCAACATCCTTTCCTGTCTTGCTCTCGCCTGTCGTAAGCAGACGCATCAGTTCGGGCTTCGAATACGTGCCGGCGATATCTAGGTCTGGCGTAAAATTGGGCCAGCCCTGCAGCGCATTGTTGTGGCAAGCGGTGCAGGTCGTCTGCACCAAATAGTGACCCCAGGCATGCTGCGGCCCCAGATCGAGAGGCGTGTGGCTTCGGTATTTGGCGATTTGCGCTTGTGCGTTGCCCAATATGCCCTGTTCGACGTCCTTATGTTCCGCGCGGTTGAATCTGAAAGGAGGCAGGGCTTTCCCTGTCGGCCTCAGGGTCCTGAGATAGGCGATTAGACCGGCAGAGTCCTTGTCGCTTAGGAATTGGAAGCTCTCGACAGGCATGAACCAAAACTCGCGGCCGTCATTCGGCACGCCGTGACGGATTAGTCGATCGAGCTGAGCGTCAGTGTAGGTTGGAATCTTCAGCGTAATGTTCGGAGAATAGATAGCACCGTCTTCAGGCTTGTCGGCCATGTCCTCGCCCTGGAGATTGGCGCCGTGACAGCCGGTGCAATCGAGCACCACGGATAGCCGCTTACCGTGGGCTATCTTCGCAGCTTGCGTCGGAACATCAGCGCCGTCGTAGGTGAGTTGCGATGGTGTTCGCTGGCACGCAACAACAAGCAGCGCGACTACGACAACCGAATGGCGCATCGGCAGACCCCCTCGTGGCCGCCTAGCATATCGAGTTCCCACCGTTAACGGCTGCTTTGGGTAGAAAGCAGACTCTAGCCCCAGATATCCAATAAGCGCGGATTTCCGTCCCACGCTAGGCATCACGGCAGTTTCTAAGACCAAAATTTGAAGACGCGCTCGATTACCCAATAGCTGGAGAGCCCTCCGATCAGGTAGGCCGGCACGATCGTGGCGCGACGCAGTTCAAAACGGCTCGCCGAGATGACGAACAACAACTGCCTCGCCGCAAACACAACGGCAATGAATGACAATTGCCCGAGTTCGACGCCGACATTGAAAAAGAATAGCGCGAGAGGAATTGAGTTTGCCGGAAGGCCGATCTCAGCCAGCGCACCGGCGAACCCGAGACCGTGCAGCAGCCCGAAGCAGAACGCGATCAGCCACGGCGACCTCGCTGCCAATCCCGCGCGTCCGCGCTCTTGTTGAACGATCTCGTTGGCGACGAAAACGATCGACAAGGCGATCGTCGCTTCGACGGGTGGCCGGGGGATGTGGATCACGCCCAAGGTCGCGAGCCCGAGCGTGATCGAATGGGCGAGTGTGAACGCGGTCACGGTCCAGAACAACCTGGGATTGAATCCGACGATGAGGACCAATGCAAGCACGAAGCATAGATGATCGAAGCCGGTGAGGATGTGTTCGATGCCGAGGGTTGTGTAGGTCCGCGAGACTTCAAAGGCATCGGGCACGGCCCTGATCTTGAACTCGGGCTCACTCGGCGAAATGCGCTCGAGCTGGACCGTGCCGTCTGAGCGCGCCAGCCGGGCCAAGACGTCAATTCGAACTTGAGAAAGGCCGGGGAAGGCGATTGTCTTACCTTGGAGGCCGCCGGCGACCATGATGCGCCAGCGCTGCACTACGACGCCGTTGGCATAGCTGCTACGCCGCGGCGTCAGGTCGGTGGTGCCGGCCGGGAATTCGGGGTGAACCTTGAGAACAGCGTCCTCGCCAAGCGCCGGGACCTTCCAGAGCACGTCATACGTGGTGGCGTCGTCCTGGGAGATCTGGAGGTACCCGGGACGGAAGTCGTCGGCGAAAGCGGGCGCAGCAAATATTAGTGACCCGACGAGCGCCAGCATCGCGAGGTACCAAAGCCGGATCACGGCATTTTGGCCCTAATGATTATTTCGTAGCCGGTGCGCGCCCTACGGTAATCGTCGAGGCTTGAGCGGGAGCGCCGGTCGCTTTCCCATTCTCGCTCCACTGCGGCACGGATTTGGTCGAGAGGCGGTAAAACGGGCGGGGCGCGACTGCTGACTCGGACGAGGTGGACGCCGATGCCCGACATCAGGGGACCGACCCATACGTCGACCGGGGCTATCGCCACGCGTTTCCCGAAATTGTCTCCGAACTCGCGACCGACGAGGTCGATTTCGCCATCGGTGACATGGCGCGGGAGCATTGACGGTTGGCCAAAGGTTGCGGGATTGGCGCCCTTCTGAAGCGCCACCCTGACCGTGCCGACGGCCTCAGGACTGGTGGTCGTCGCATCGAAATAGACCTGGTCGAAGCTGACGGTCGCGGGGCGCAGAAACTCCTCCGGATGTGCCTTGAGAAAGGCATCGAGGTCGGCGTCGGTTGGTGCCGAGTGGTCTTCCTCCTCCGCGATCAGCTCGTATTTCTGGCGGATGCGGCGTTTGATGACGGCATCGTCCTTGTCGAGACCCATGGACAGGCCTTCGCGATAGACAATCTCGTCGTGAATATAGGTGTCGATGAGCCCGCGGATTTCGGCTGGCGTCGGAGAGTGGGTCCACGTCGACTGGTACTGGCGGACCATGTCATCGACTTGGCTCTGCGTTATGACGATGCGGCGAGAGTCGGCCTCCCCGGGCGAGACGAGGCCGTAGAGCAGAAACAGTGCCAGCCCGATCAGCAGGAAGTGCAGCAGCGGATCACGCAGCAACGCCCGAATGCTCCACCCACGCACCGCAGCCCCCATCGACCTCGTCAGGCCGGATTATACCAGATGGGCGACGATGCGGCGCGTTCCTGATGCTTCATCGGCACCTCGGGACCCATCTTCACTCTATATTTGACCGCATCGTAGGCGGTCCATCGCGGGGTCGGGATTTCGAGCACGCGGACGTAATAGAAAGCGCGCTGCCCAGGATCGAAAGTCGGATCCTTGAAACTGCCAACCAGTTCTGTTGCGCCGATGCTGTTCTTGTAGGTCGCGGTTGCAAGGTCGACCGTATCGCCTACGGCGGGCAGCTTACCGCCGACGAGCTTGCGCGTGGCCGGATCACTCCACAAGATGTTGAAGATTGCCTCATGAGTCTTGCCGGCATTATCGACCCAGCCCTTGATGATTTGGACGCGGTCCAGGTTGGCACCCATCGGATCCTTCATCGCGGCGATCAGAAAGGTTGGCACTTGGCCAGTGCGAGCAGCCTTCAGGTCGCCGCCCATCGGCACTCCCTTGGCATAGCCGGTGGACACGATCCTGTCGGCATTTGCGTCGGCAGCGCCGAAGTTATAGCCGCCGAAGAACCGCAAGGTGATGCGCGGCCCAGTGGTGGCGTAAGTCTCCCTGCGCTTCATTGCATCCCAAATCGCCTCGCGGGTGTTGGCGGTCGCCCAAACGCCCATTTGGCCCGCGGCGGCCAGCGTCCAGTCCTTGCGGACGTAACTCTGTTCCTTCTGGAAGAGATGCTCCCAACGATCGGGGCTCGGCTCGCTTGACCTTAATTTGCCCCAGAAATTATTCTCTTCCGATGCTGACAACCCGGTGTGGGTATCGGTCCCGGCGGCCGCGCCATATTTGAACGGATTGGTGCCAAGCTTACGTTGCAGACGCATTCCCGACTTGAGCGCTTCGCGCCAATATTCGGTCTTCAACATGCCCTGCTGCTTGGTAATTCCGGCAAGGTTGCCGGTGTCCCAAAGCTCACCGCCGGCGAATTCATCGGTCGGAGATAAAGCGGGATGGGCCTCACCCAACCCCTTGAACTGGTACAGCTCATATAGCGGCTCCCAGCGTGCACGCGCTTCGACCCACTCCTTCGTTAAAGGCTTCCCGTCATATTGCCGCTCTTCGAACATCCTGCCGTTCGACAGATTGCCGTTGTGAGGAATCGCCAGCACCTTGCCACCAGTGGTCTTCTCATAATTAGCCAGCCACGCCCAAAGCGCCGCCGGATCGCCAGTTGCCCAGGTGGTCAGTGGGGTCAGTGAGCGCGTAGTGTCGGCATTGCCACGGAAGATGACATTTCGGTGCAGGTTCTCGCCGGTAAATGCGTTCGACGTCCACTCATAGGAAATGAACGCCGTGAATTTTCCGGGTTCATTGTATTTTTCCATGATGTCGACGGTCTTTTGCCACGCCGACGCGACCCATTTCTCATCCATGAGTACCTTGGGCATCCTTCGCGTTGCCTGAGCCCTAACGAGTTCGAGCGTCGCGGCAGTCGCTTGCGCCACGCCCTGGCCCATCATGTCGTGCCAGCGCTTGACGGTCGGATCGGCCATCATTTCGGGATTGCCCCCGGTCAGCTCGCCAACGGTCCCCATTGCGTCGCTGTGATCAGTGACGGCGATCCAATCTAGCGGTCGTTGCAGCCTCGCATCCTGTCCCGTGTTCGACTTGACCATTTCACCGCGTGCGAAGCGGACTGCATCTTCGGGCGTGAGCGTGGCCCCGGCCAGACCAGCATCCACTGACCAGCCAGTGTGGACGTGCTCGTCCCCCCACAGCACGCGCTCCGGATATTTTCGATTTGGATCCGGAAGATAGCCGCCTTCTTGTGCAAGACTGGCCGCCATAAGCCCGGTAGGCGTACCGGCAGGTCGGACGATGCGTGCTTGCGCGAGGTAGAGCGCTCCTTCGATGAGCGCTGCGGCCGCCGCGAGGGAGCCTGCCAGTCTGATCTTCCTGTCCATAGGAACGCCCCCTTAGAACGACCGTCCGAGGCGCTAATCCTTCGGCCGGCTGCACCTCAGGAGGCCTGGCGTGGCGCAGCCTATTGGAACTCCCCGTGCAAACGATCCGGTGAAACCCTGAGATCGACCACTCCTTTCTCTCAGGTCGGCTGAATATGCGTGGTGTTTGCGAGCTAAGGGATCGAAAGCTGCCGACCACCGAATGGCAGGAATGGGTCGAAAGCTGACATTACCGCTCGCCCATCAGGGCAGCGGTTCCTGCGTCTCCTTGAGCGCGTCGAGGACTGCGTCCGGATCTGCCGGTGTGGAGAGTGCGTCCGCCTTTTCATCCGCTCTGTCGGAAATGTCGGGGTGGTCTCGCCTCAGCTCTTCGAGTAGCCCGATAATCTTGGCGGATTTTTGCTCGCTAAGGATCGATAGCTCAAGCGTGAGTTGATCACGCAGTCCGGCCAATTTGTCCTCGCGGCGTTGGGTTGTGAGGATGAAGACCGTCATGTACAAAGCGGCGAGAGCAACCGCGCCCTGCAACCAGAAAAACGGCGGCTCGTCGACGGGGGTGTACCCTAACGCCATCAGCCCCAGATTGAGCGCTATCCAAGTAACAACAAGTACTGTCAGCAACGCGATAAACGCAGGGCTGCCCGCGCGTCTCGTTATCTGCTCAATCAGGCGCTGTAAGGGACTCGCATCCGCTTCATGGGTGGCGTGGAAGCGAGCAACCGCCTGCACCGTATCGTCGACGTGGGCCGGCACGGTCCGAGTTGACTCGCTAACAGCGCGTAATGGCAGGAATGGGTGGAATGCTGCCGTTGCCTGGCTGCCACCGTCCGTGGATCATGGCATGTAGCCGACAGGCACTATGACCGTGCGATGCGGTCGAGCCAGGAGCGGTCGGACGCGCTGAGGTCCATGGCGCGGGCGGATGCGAATTTGCGGCGGGCTTCGTCGCGCTTTCCATCTTCCCACAGCGCTTTGCCCCACATTAGCTGGTTGGCACCCCAGCGAGGCGCGAGTTCGGCCGCCCTCGCGTAGCTTGCGGCGGCAGCGTCAAAGCGTTTCGAGGCGAACTGGGCGTCGCCAAGGTATTTCAGCGGATCGGCAAAGTGAGGCGCAAGGTCGGCCGCGCGGCGCAAGTGAGCTTCCGCGGCAACGACGTCGCGTTGTAGCAGCAACAGCCGTCCCCATTCCACGTCCGCGTACGGAAGGCGCGGATTGCTCGCGACCGCCACCGCGAAGTCACGGTTAGCCGCCTGCATATCGCCTGTCCTGCCCATCACCCAGGCGCGCGTCCGCAGGCAGAGGTAGCAATCGGTCGGAAGTGCCGCGACGATTGCTCTGGCTTCGGTGCCGCGGCCGAGTTCGACAAGCGCTCGAGCGCCGTTGGGAAAGAGGAATCTCTCGCGGGCGTAACGCGCGATTTCGGGGCCTTCCGGGTTCGCGGCGAGGATGGCGCGATCCGCATCGTTTTGCTTCAGCGCGGCTTGCCAGTCGCCAACGTCGGCGGCGCGGGCGAAATCGGGGGCCGAATATATGTTCAGAAGATAGAGGTGGCCGAGCAGGTAATCGTCATGCCGCGCGCCGGGGACGCGCAAGGAGCCGCTGACGTCGTGAAGCGCGATCACGGCGTTGGCGTAGAATGAGGGCATGGCATCAGCCAAGCCCCCATAAACGTGATTGACGGGCTGACTGAAGATGCGCGCCGCAGCGCCGGGATCGCCTGTCAGATAATATCCCCACCCCCGGTTAAGGGTCGAACCGGTCTCGATTCCGACTACGCTGAGGCCGCCTCCGCCGTGTGAGGCAAGCTCGACGGAACGGGCTTGCAATCCCGTCGCGCGGCCGTCGTGCCCGAGAAAGGCCTCGCAGTTCGAGGTGTTGAGATAGGCGAGCGCGTTGTCGGGATCGAGCTGGATGGCTCGATAGCCGGCGCGCACGCAGTTCGGGACATCCTTCGCCGAAAGCAGGTTGGAGATTTGCGCCCATGCCCAGGCCCGCTCATTCGCCGGCGCCTGACTCTCGGCGGTTCGCCGGGCGACCGCCAACGCCTCGTCCGGACGGCCGCTGAACTCAAGATATTTCGAGTAGCGATAGGGCTGCGTGGCATCGGACAGCGCCTCCGCCGCCTTTTGAGCCAGCGCATCGAAATCACTGGCGGTGCCGTCGACTGAGGCCGCTGCGCCGAGACCGGTGTGCAGCGACAGCCGCAGCCCCGCGCCCTGATGATAGAGAGTGCCGCCGATGCGGGTCTGATGCCCCAGGCGCTGTCGCAGCAGCCGGTCGATATCCGAGAGCGAGACTCCGGAACCCGGCACCTCGATGTTGATGTCCTTGCCCCAGTCGACATCGAAGGTGTTCTCCGCGCGGAACGAGGAGGCAGTCGCATTGATGGTGGCCAGCTTGTCAGCGACGAGTCCGGCCAGCTGCTCGCCGCTGATCTCGCTGTTGGCGAGGCCCGGCGGGACTGCGAAGCGTTCGATGACTAGGCTGTGATCGTGCGACGCGCTCCAGATCATGTTGATGAACAGGATCGTCGCCGCGATCACGAACAGGGTCAGGGCTCCTTGCAGGATGATCTTCATGGCCTCGAGCGCACGCGATGCGCGGGTGCCTGCAATCGTGTGGTGATGCTCGGCCTTGAAATGGTCGACCTGAAGCTTGGTCAGCGAACGTTGTTCGCGAAGGAAAGCGGCTGCTTCTGCGGCCACGCTGCCGTCGTCCCCGGCTTGGCCGATCGCCAAGCTCGCGGCGGTTGAAGCATCGGCTTTGCGCTGGCGCTTTGGCGGGCCCTTACCAACCGAAATATCAGCCTCTTGGTCCGCCATGCTTGCCCCCCAAGCCAGCGGCGGAGCCTACCAGACGCGCTTATGTCCGCAATGGGTGGAAAGCGAACGTTAGGCCTCGCCGAGGATGCCTATGACCTAGGAACGATTTGAACACGGGCGCTCAGGTTTGGACAGCCACCTCACGACAGTTCCCGGCTCCAGCGGGCCGGGCCCCGGAGCTGCAGCCAGGCTCAGCGTGCTGCCGTCCGGTTGTCTGGTGCCCAGGCGGTTGCGGAATACTCCCTGCACGATTGCCCGACGGCGGCTGTCTTTCTTCGTCACCCCAGGCCACTCTGCCCAATGGGCATACAGCGCGGCGTGCTCGGCACCGCGACAATAGGTACCGTAGTCCTGGTAGAGGCCGAAGGCGCCGTCTTCCCAAACGACCAACCCGACGACCTCAACCTGGCGCCCATCCCAGGTCGCCGGAGAGGCAGCGATGCTGGCGGGATTGACCTTGGCTATTGCAGACCCTGTTGGCGGGGTTGTCGCGCACGCAGCAAGAAGAAGCACGACGGGAACCGCAGCAAGCAAATGCGTCGCAGATCGGTCCGACCAAGACTTGATTGTGCAGCCTGTCAGCATCGACCACTCCTGCGCATGGGAATGTTCAACCTCACGCAAATGTTCCGCAGGCGGCACGGCTCAAATGGTCGTGCAATATTGGCAGCGATGGGTCGGAAGCGGACCTTAGTTCGTCAGGGACCGCCTACGCGGATGCCGACAACCCCACCCCTAATAAGCCAACGCGAAGAACACGAGGATGATATTCACCCACCGTGCGCGAACGACGAGCAAGACCGCGTAGACGTCGGTCGCCGGCGATCACTTCTTCGGCGGAAACAGCCTCAGCACCTCGTTCACCTCATGCTCCACTAGCGCCTGGCGCATGTGCGGTCCGATCGGTGCCGGCGCGATGCCATGCCAGATCGAGCGCTTCGTGTAGGTGTCGTAGATGTCGATCGAGAGCGTGTCGTCACGATCGCTGCGGTCGGCAAGCTCGCGATTGACCCAGGCCCGATGCAGAGCCGCTTCCTCCGGACTATAGTAAAAGGCGTAATGGCCATAGTCCGTCGCGTGCACCTTTGCACGCGGCCCGACCGTGAAGGCGACTGCGAAATCGCCGGGGCTGGAATGGCCGAAACCGTGCGCTCCGAGCGAGTGGTCGATCGCGACCCGCACCTGCCGATAGAGGTTTGGATCCAAGTGCCCCGGTGGGTGCGTGAACACGAAGCTATAATTGCGATAGGGGCTGAAATCGGTCGTTGCGTCGTAGGAGACGACCGGCGCCGCCGTAGCGTTCGCCGCTAAAGCGGCCAACAATGCCAAGCCCAAGGTCATCCCGCGTCTCCGAGTTCGATGTGAAGTCGGCTTAGCCGGTCCGCAGCGTCACACTATCCGTAGGAGTCCGGAGGCGGAAGTTTGCGGAGCTGGCTTCAGTGCGCGTGCCCCACAAAGCACCGCATCGAACCCTAATGTCTGCAATGGGTCGAAACTGCCATTGGCGATCCGGCATTGCAGCGATGTAATTTCCGCGTCAGCGGGAGTCCCCATTCGGTCGGATAAGCTTGGACTCCGGCAATAGGGAGAAAATCATGCGAAATTTCGTAATTGCGCTGTCAGCATTCGGTCTCATCGCCAGCTCATCCGCGGCTCCTGCAGGCGCGCCGTGCCGTGACGCCAAGGGCAAGTTTGTGAAATGCACGAAGCCCGCACCGGCAAAGCCGACGAAGTGCCGTGACGCCAAGGGGCACTACGCCAAGTGCGGGACGCCGGGAGCAAAGCCCGCATAACACAGCGCTTGGAATGTAGGAATTGCAACGCCACCAAACCCTGGCGTACCGAATCGAACGGGGGACGGGTGCTGCTCGGTGCACCCGTTCCGCTCGATGAGCTCTATGCGGTTTACAGCATCGCCGCCGCAGCGACGGCGCTGTCCCTCCGGCCGGCTTGATCGCCCTCCCCATCCGGGTCGCATGGCGACTGAGCCGCCACAGGACCCGAACTTGGTGCTCGGGAGCTCGCCGACCGAGCGGCTTGCACGAACACTCACCTTGACCGATAGTCCCGAGGCCAGCGTGCCGAAGCTGCGTATGAGCTGACCTGCATTGTCGGCGGGAGTTTCCGCTGAAGGGGGAGCGCGGCAATGAGCGGACATTCTCGAGGTTTAATGCGCCGGCTTCTTGTCGGTACCGCCGCCGCCACAGTTTTGTTGCCGCAGGCGGCGCTAGGCTGGAACGCAAGAGGCCACATGACGGTGGCCGCGGCCGCCTGGAAGCGGCTTTCGCCCGAGGCCAGAAGCAAGGCCGTAGCACTGCTGAAGCTCAATCCCGATATGACCGCGCTGGTCGCCAACGTTCCGGCGGTGGATCGTGAGGCGGGCATGTTCCTCAAGGCCGCGACGTGGCCCGACGAAATCAAGTCAACGTACAGCGACAAGAGCAACAAGCCGCATCATCTGCCAACCGATGCTCAGAACATCGGCTACGCCGACTGCCTTCAGCATAGATATTGGCACTTTGATGACCTGCCGTTCTCGACCGACGGCACGACGCTCCAGAGTCCGGAAGAACCGAATGCGGTCACTCAGATCCGGGCGCTAACGGCCGCACTTGCCGATCCCGCCGTCAGCGACGACGTCAAATCCTACGACCTCTCTTGGCTCCTGCATGTAGTCGGCGACATTCACCAGCCGCTCCATGCGACGAGCCGGTTTACGCAAGGAGATGCTGACGGGGACGGCGGTGGCAACGGCGTGACTCTCTGCGTCCGGGGAAAGGCCTGTTCTGACCGCTACAACACGCTTCACGGCTTTTGGGACGGCGCCCTCGGCAACAGCGAAAGCGTTCACTCGGCGCTCGTCCTCGCCTGCGTCGTTTCCGGTGGGACCTCGTCGCACTGCCTTCCGGACGCCGACGACGCGGCGGCCCAGATCACCGATCCTGGAGAATGGGCCCGGGAGAGCCTCGAGCTAGCGAAGACAGTCGCCTACCGGTCCCCGATTGGCCCCGCAAAGGGTCCTTACTATGTGACGACCCGCTACAAGCAGCGGGTGGGATCTACAGCTGAAAAGCAGGTAGCCCTTGCCGGTGCACGTCTGGCCAACCTGCTTGAGAGGGCGCTGGCAACGGGCGTCACGCAGCCGATTGCTCCGCCACCGCTTGCGAGTGTCACGGCGTGCCCCAGGATCGAGTAATCAAGACGTGCGGCGACGGGTGAGCGAGGATCGGCGTTGAGCAAGGATATCGGTCATCTGCTGCGACGGCACTGGTAACCAGATCAACGACCAGCTCTCGAATGTTCTTAAGCTCTATCGAGTCCTGCAAAAGACCGACGACCAGCTCGTCTATTACAGTCCGGGCGTCGGCACGGTGGGCGACTACGACAGCTGGCAGCTGATCAAGCAGCGCGTTCGCGAGTTCCTCGGTCTCGCGACCGGTTACGGCCTCGACGACAATGTCCTCGATGCCTACCGCTTCCTCTGCACCCGCTATGAAGAGGGCGACGCGATCTGGCTCTTCGGCTTCAGCCGCGGCGCCTAAGTGAAAGCTGGCCCGACCGCTCGAAGCCAACAGCAGCAGTGAGAAAATTTCGTCGCCGAATCGCCTGTGAGAAGCTTCAAATGCTACTGAATGGGCCCTTGGAGGGAAAATCTTGAATTACGAGTGGCAGCGCGCTTTCGCATGGCTGCCCGTCAACCTGGTGGATGGCCGGAAGGTATGGCGGCGCCATGTCGAATGGCGGATCAGAAGGTGCCGGAGTCTTTATTTCGAATTGGACTACCGGTTGCCCAGCGTCGAGCAGGCAGAGAAATAGCCCGCAATATCCGGCACGAGCTGCCATCAGCTTGACTCGCCGGGAGCGCGGGAGTTTCGTGACAGCGCTCGGAAAAAGGCAGGGGAGAGTGTGCTGCCATGCGGCTGCCGAGCATTGTTGCGTTGGCACTCCTCGCGGTTGCCGCGCCGGTTTCAACGTTCGGACCTAAGGCAGCTTCAGCCGACGCGCGGCCGATAGCCGCGGCGTGCGGATCGGACTCCTACATCAATTCGAGCGGTCACTGCGTACATCGGCCCATTAAGGCCGTCCGAGCACCGGTGGGAGCCAGCGCCCGCTGTCGAGATGGTACGTACAGCTTCAGCGAGCACCGTCGTGGAACCTGCAGTCGCCACGGTGGCGTTGCCCAATGGCTCAGGGGATAACCCGTGAAGTTTCTGACCAAGTTTGCAATCGCATTAGTCGGCTGGAATTTCCTCCCGCCAGCAGACGCACTCGCTGCGACGCCCGTGCTCTTGGCCGGGAAGAGCTTCCATTGTACGCCGACCGCGGTCTGGCCGGGGACAGGGCCGCTAGAAGTCTTCCCCGGGCCACTTGCAGGTCCGCTGCGATCCCGGCCGTGAAGCGCCTTCGAGCCAACAGCGATCCTGAAGTTCCTTCCGATATCGCTTCGGCAAATCATCGTTGATCTGATCGAACCGCTTTTGCACCGATTTCCATGCCTCTAGGAGTAATGGCCTCTTATCGCTTCGTGTGGTTCGATACTTTCCGGCAAACTCGCTGATCAAACCCTGCGCCATGTCGCGCATCCCCAGGACCATGTCCCAATTCGCCTTGTCCTCCTTGGTCATAGGCCCGCAAACGGTCGCCGTCCCGGCCACGAAGTCCAGAATGATATCGTCCGGATGCGGGATCGGCTGCGGCTCGACCTCGCCAAGCTCGCGTGCCTGATCGATCGCGCGCTCCCAGTTGGTCTTATAGGTGATGGCGACATCGAGGTATTCGAGCTCACTCTTTCGATTTTCCGCTTCGACTCCCTGAACCAGCTCGGTCAGGAAGCGCTGGGCGTACCGGTTGCCCTTCATCGCCGAGACGCCCATTGCCCGGAATACAGCCTGAATGGCCGGGAGCTGAATCAGCTGGTCGCCCTCCCGAAGTGTCACTGGCCGATAGGCTTCCTCGAGCAGGTATTTTTTCGCGAGCTGTGTGTCGCACTCGGGCCTCTTGGGACCCTTCGGCTTACGGGGTCTACCGTTCGGGTTGCCTGACCTTCCCTTCTTGAACCGATGTTCCGCGGGCGGCTTGGCGTACCCGACCGCGTACGCGGTTTGTGCCGGCGGAGCTTCCTCAGCACCATTGTCGTCGGAACGGAAGGTCATTGCCGTCCTCCCGCAGCTACGGATTTAAGTTCCACAAGATCTTCAAAGGTGGACTGGTCGCGGCTACGGACGGCGCGCTTTCCAGTGAGCTGCTCCCACCTGAGCAGGATCGTATCGCAGTAAAGCTCGTCATATTCGATCATGCGGGCTCGCCGGCCCGTCTTTTCGGCGGCAATCAGCGTCGATCCGGAACCCCCGAAACAATCGAGGATGATCTCTCCCCGCTTGGAACAGTCGCGAACCGCATCCGCAATGAGCGCGACGGGTTTCACGGTTGGATGCATCTCCAGTTGATCAGAGCGGTCTGGCCCCAGCGAGCTGATCCCCGCATGATCCCAGACATTGGTGCGATAGCGGCCGGTCTCCCCGAGACCGAAGCTGTTCGTGTGTTCGGCCGTTCCAACTTTGAACACGAAGATCAGCTCGTGCTTGGAGCGGTAGAAGCTACCCATCCCGCCATTGGTCTTGTTCCAGACTACCAGGTTCTTAAGCTCCGTGAAGACCTCTTCGCCGGCCTCCAGAATCTCGCGCATGTGGCGCCAGTCCATGCAGACGAAGGCTATTGCGCCATCGCGCATGACGGCCGCAGCATTCCCGAGCGTAGTCTTGAGAAAGGCGGTGAACTGTCCGCGGCTCATCTCTCCCGATGCGAATGCAAATTCGCGGTGCCGGACCGAACCGAGACCACACACATTGCGATCGATCATCACATTGTAGGGCGGATCGGTGAACACCAGATCCGCCTTCTCCTCGCCGAGGAGTGCCTGAAATGAATTCTGATCTTGGGCATCACCGCAAACGAGACGGTGCCGCCCAAGGATCCACAAGTCGCCCTGGCGAGTGATTGCCGGCCCCCTGACTTCGGGAACGACATCTTCAGGCTTATCAAAGCCGTCGGGATCAGAGTCTGCGAATTCATCGAGGGCGAAGTCTACTTCCGCCAGGCTGAATCCTGTCACCTCAAGGTCGAAATTGAGATCCACGAGGGCCTGGAGTTCGATAGCGAGAATCTCTCGATCCCATCCGGCATTGAGCGCAAGCTTGTTGTCGGCGAGAACATACGCCCTCCGTTCCTCCTCACTGAGATGTGAGAGGGTGATGGTCGGAATTGATTTGATTCCGAGGAGCTTGGCGGCCTCTACCCTGCCGTGCCCGGCGATGATCTCACACTCATCCGAAGTAAGGACAGGGTTCGTGAATCCGAACCGCTCGATACTCGAAGCGATTTGCTTTATCTGCTTTCGCGAGTGCGTACGGGCATTACGCGGGTAGGGCTTGAGTTCGTCGATTGCTCGGTCGATAATTGCGGCACGGAACGACATTTTCCGATCTCCTTGGCACGCTGAGCAACTTTAGAACAAACGCGCTCATATGTCGAACAGGCAGCGAACGGAGCGAGGCGCTTTGGGGCGGCTAGCCTCGAGCATTTCCTCAGGTTGAGATGGGTTCGCTGTTAGGCCGCTTAGGTTTCCCTGCTCACGCGGTTTGAATTCCCTGTTTTCATAGGCCGACCAGCCGTCAGTTTTCCGCGAAAAGGGCCGGATTTCGCTCAAAACGCCGCCTTTCCGCAGCCGCAGTAGGATCGATTTTCCCTGTAATTTGCCAGCGTAGCAGCGAATTGCAGGGAATGCTGCCGCGCGCCTAACCTCAGTTACTCTCGACTGTGATTCAATTTGGATTTACAACAATGCCATTGTCGGGACGGGGCCCGGCCACAGGGGGAACAAGCCGATGATCCGCTATCTGCTCGCTGGTGCGGCGCTCGCCGCGATCGCTGGGTCGCCTGCCCAGGCGCGCGACCATAGCGCCTATTTCGGGCTCGAGGTCGGGCCGATGTTCGCGCAGGATTCGACCATCAAGAACGATTCGACCGGGGACCGCATCTTCACCGCGGACTATAAGCTCGGGGTCGATGGCGACCTCATCGCCGGTTACGATTTCGGGATCATCCGGACGGAGGTCGAGGCGGGCCACAAATGGGCGACGCAGGACAGCGCCGAGCTCGCCAGCGGTACCGAAGTCGACGTCCACGGGCACACCAGCGGCTACACCGACATGATCAACGTCCTGCTCGATCTCGGCAAGGACAAGAGCTTCAACTTCTTCGTGGGAGGCGGCGGCGGGCTCGCCTGGATGCATGAGCGCTCGACGCTCCATCTTTCCGAAGGGCCGCCCGCGATCAACTTCGAATCGCGCATCCGCGACGGCGCCCATTTCGCCTGGCAGGGCATCGCCGGCATTCGCGCTCCGGTGTTCCGCTACTTCGACGTCGGCCTCAAGTACCGCTACTTCAACGCCGGGCATTTGAGCGACAACGGGCTGAAGGGCGAGTTCCATTCGCACAGCGTGCTCGCCAGCCTGATCTACAATTTCAATACGGAGCCGGCGCCGCTTCCGCCGCCTCCCCCGCTTCCTCCGCCGCCTCCGCCGCCGCCTCCGGCGACGCAGACCTGCCCGGACGGGTCGGTGATCCTGGCGACCGACGTCTGCCCGGCTCCGCCGCCTCCGCCGCCGCCGCCGCCGCCGACGCCTGAGCGCGGCAACTAAGGGGGGTATCGGGGCGGCCGCCGGCGCGTCCCGAAACGGGACAGCCGAAACAGGCCGGTTGCGCGACTGGCGGGGTGCATGTCACTCGAAGTGGCCGGTTTTGCATTCCCCTGCGGCCGGCGCGGTTCCGGGAGACCGCGGTCAAAGATCCTGCGTCGGAAGGTCCGCGCCTGGGCAGCAGAGCGCGGGCCTTCTTCGTTCTTCACCTGGCCCTGGCCAGTGAGCGCTAGCGACTGAGCGTCTTCGCGACCGCCTTCCGCCATCCATCGATCAGCCGGTCCCGCCGGTCCGCCGCCATCGCCGGCTCGAACCGGTCGCGCAGCTTCCACGTCCGCTCCAGCGCCCGGAGATCCGTCCAGACTGAGGTCGAAAGCCCGGCAAGGAACGCGGCTCCGAGCGCGGTGGTCTCGAGGTTCTGCGGCCGCTCGACCGGTACTTGCAGCACGTCGGCTAGGAACTGGCAGAGCCAGCGGTTCGCCGCCATTCCGCCGTCGATCCGGATCGTCCCCGCCACTTCCGCACCGTCGCGCCGCATGGCGTCGGCAAGATCGGACGTTTGGTACGCCACCGCTTCCAGCGCCGCCCGGGCAAGATGCGCCGCGCTCGCATCGAGCGTGAGCCCGAAGATCGCGCCCCGCGCATCCGGGTCCCAGTATGGCGCTCCAAGCCCGACGAAGGCCGGCACCATGTAAACGCCGTGGCTGTCCGGAACCCGAGTCGCCATGCTGTCCGTCTCCGACGCCTGGGCGATGACCCCAAGCCCGTCGCGGAGCCATTTGACCGCTGCTCCCGCGATGAAGATCGACCCTTCGAGCGCGTAGCAGGTCTCGCCGTTCAGCCGGTACGCCGGAGTCGTCAGCAGCCGGTGGCGGGAGCTCACCATCCTGCTTCCGGTGTTGACGAGCATGAAGCAGCCCGTGCCGTAGGTGGACTTGGTCATCCCCGGCGCGAAGCAGGCCTGCCCGAACAGCGCCGCCTGCTGGTCCCCCGCCATCCCGCCGATGGTCAGCGGCCGGTCGAACAGCCCGGCCGCGGTCGTGCCGAAGATCGCGCTATTGTCGCGAACCTCCGGCAGAAGCGCCTCCGGCACTCGGAACAGACGGCAAAGCTCCGCGTCCCACCGGCCTTCGCGGATGTCGAAGAGCGACGTGCGGGCGGCGTTGGTGACGTCCGTCGCATGCACCTCGCCGCCGGTCAGGCGCCACAGCAGGAACGCGTCGATCGTGCCGCATGCAAGCTCCCCGCGCTCGGCGCGTGCCCGGCCGCCGGCCACATGGTCCAGAATCCAGGCGATCTTGGTCGCCGAGAAATAGGGATCGAGGAGAAGCCCGCTACGCTCCCGCACCAGCTCCTCGGCCCCGTCGGCCTTCAGCCGCGCGCATTCCTCGGCGGAGCGGCGGTCCTGCCAGACGATCGCCCGATGGATCGGCTCGCCGGTCCCCCGGTCCCACACCACGACGGTCTCGCGCTGGTTGGTGATCCCGATGGCGGCGACACGGTCCGCGCCGACCGCCGAAAGCGCCTCGCGAGCGACCGCGATCGCGTCCGTCCAGATCCGTTCAGGATCGTGCTCGACCCAGCCCCGCTCGGGATAATGCTGGCCAAGTTCCCGCTGCGCGACGCTGACCGGCTGCGCATCGCGGTCGAACAGGATGGCGCGCGTGGAAGTCGTCCCCTGATCGATCGCCAGCACATGATCGGCGTGCCCCACGGCTCGACCATAAGCGGGCTCCTTTCGCGCCGAAAGGGGTTCTCAGCGCAACGGCACTCATTCTAACGGACAGTCATGCAGTTCACGCTCGACGTGCAGCCGGAAGGCGAGGGTTTTCGGATAAGCGTCGAAAGCTCGACCGACGGATCGCGCACTTACGAGGTCCCGACTGCGACCCAGCAGGACTTCTCGACGTTCTTCCAGCAGCTTTCCCGCGATTTCGGCACGCGTAAGCCCGACATCTTCGCGCCCGCCGTGGAAAGGCCCGCGCCGACCATCCGCTGGCGCCCGCTGCTGACCGAGAATGCCAGTCCTCAGATCCTCGTCGGCTACGGCGACCCGGCGGTGTTCAAGGACGGCCAGGATTATTGGCTGGTCGCGACGTCGAACGATGCTCCGGATGCCTTCCCGATCCTCCATTCGACCGACCTTCGGCGCTGGGACCCGAGAGGTTTCGTCTTTCCTGAAGGCCACTTGCCGCAATGGTGCGCTGCGGGCCGCAATGTCGCGGATTTCTGGGCGCCGGAAATGCACAAAGTGGGCGACGAATATTGGATCGTCTTCACCGCCCGCCAGCCGTCGAACGCGCTGGCGATCGGCCTTGCGCGGAGTGCGAGCCCGACAGGTCCGTGGATCGACAACGGGCGCCCCCTGATCACCGGCCAGCCGCTGAACACGACGGGGCTTGGCTACGACGCAGGCCAGCCGATGCTCAGCGGCGGAGTCATCGACTCGCACCTCTTCGTCGATCAGGACGGCACGACGTTCCTGTTCTGGAAGGACGATACGAACAGCATCTGGCCGCGCCCGCTGGCGATGCTGCTTCGAAAGCATCCGGAACTGATCGACCGTCTGTTCGAACGTGAGGAGGATCGCCGCAGCGCATCATTCGCGGCAGCGATCGTAGATTGGGCCAATGTGCAGCGGCCGATGGTGCGCTTCTTCGTCATGCAGCCCATAATCGAGGCAGCGCTCGCGAACTGGGAACGTGTGAAATCGGCGCTGGTCGAGTTTGGCCTTGCGTCCGCGATCCTCGACGCCATGACGACGCCGATCCGGGCTCAGCGGGTTTCCGGCGACGGATGCTCGCTCCTTGGCGAGGCCAGGATCGTCCTCTCCAACGACCTCGACTGGGAAGGCCATCTCATCGAAGGTCCCTTCGTTACCCGCCAGGACGGCCGATACTGGCTCTTCTACGCCGGAAACGATTTCTCGACGCCGCATTATGGCATCGGCGTGGCCGTCGCCGACGATCCGTTCGGGCCTTACACCAAACAAGGTGAGCCGCTGCTGAGATCAACGAGCGAATGGGCCGCGCCCGGGCACGCGTCGGTCGCACCGGGTCTCGATGGGAAGCCGCAATTGTTCTTCCACGCCTTCCATCCCGGGACGGGCGGCTACAACGCCTTTCGAGCGTTGCTGACCGTCGGCCTGCGCTTCAGCTCCGAGCGAGTGGATGTGGTCGAGCTCGACGAGCCTCAATAGCCGCGACGGACCTCGCCGCCGCCGTCGATCGCGCTCGTCACCTGCGGGTCGCCCCAATAGCGCACGACCCCGCCGCCGTTCACGGCCGCGGTCAACGCCCGCAACGCGCGCACCTTGATTTCCCCACCGCCATCGACTGCGGCAGTCGCCTTCGCCGCGGAAACGGAGGTGGCATCGATGACTCCTCCGCCGTTGATCGCCGCGACCACTTCCTGCTGACCGCCAAACCCGGCGGCGGTCGAGATCTTTCCGCCCCCGTCGACTGCCAGATAGGGAACGGTCGGACTCTCGACGATGACCTTCAGCCGATAATTGCGCGGACAGTCGGAGTTGCAGACATCGATCGTCAGCTTGTCGTCACGGCCGACGCGAACGCTCGTGTAGCGGCTGCTGCCCTCGACGAGCGTCACGCGCTGCACGGGAGCATTTTGCACGACTACCTCCCCGCCGCCGCGCAGCTCCACTGACTTGAAGTGCGGTACCGGAACAAGCTCGGATGCGAGCGCCGGGGCAGCCGCGAGAAGCGCGCAAGTGAGCAGAGGAATGATCGAGCGGACCATGACGAATCCTTTCAAATAACGCTACATCTGTAGCGCTACAAATGCAGCGTGTCCAGTCCCCGGTTGCGGGCGCACTGAATCAGGGGCAGTTGCGGACCCATGATCCGTATCATCGGAAGCTTCGTCAGCCCCTACGTCCGCAAGGTGCTGGCCTGCATGAATCTCAAGCGCCTCGCCTATGAGGTCGATCCGATCACGCCCTTTTACGGAAGCGATGAATTCGAGCGGCTGAGCCCGCTGCGGCGGATCCCGGTGCTGGTCGACGGCGACTTTCACATTAGCGATTCGTCGGTGATCTGCGCCTATCTCGATGAGGCCTATCCTGGCCATGCGCTGCTGCCGGCCGACCCCAAGGATTGTGCACGCGCCCGCTGGTTCGAGGAGTTTGCCGACAGCCGCCTCGGCGATGTCTTCATCTGGAGCCTGTTCTACCAGAAGATCGTCCATCCGATCGTTTGGGGCGAACCCGGCGACCAGAGCCGGATCGAGAAATCCTTGAACCAGGATATTCCCGCCGCGCTCGATTATCTGGAGCGCGAGTTGCCGCCCGAGGGCTTCCTGTTCGGGGACATCGGCGTTGCCGACATTTCGATCGCGAGCTTCTTCCGCAATGGCGCCTATGCGGGGTTCGAGCCCGATGCCCTACGCTGGCCGCGAACCGCGGCATTTGTGGAGCGGACACTGGCGCATCCGTGCTTCGCCGACCTGCTGAGGTTCGAGGACGTCCAGCGGAGCGCGGAGATCAAGGGCCGCCGCCAGGCGCTCCTCGACGCCGGCGCGCCGCTGACCGCCGAGACCCTCGGCGTTCGCGAGCCGCGCCGAGGCATGATGCGCCTTTAGTGCTGCGGCGACGTCTGCCCCGAGATCCAGTGTTCGAAGCGTGTCCGCAGCGACGGTTTCGAAGGAATGAAACCCGGTTCGATCGCTGTAACGTCGACCTGCGGCTCGTAGAGCGTCAAATTGTCAGGCAGCTTCGGCCGGATCGTTTCACGCCCCCGTAAAAGGTCCTCCGCCATCGCCAGCGAGCGGTGGACATCCTCGGCCGTGAACGGCTTCATCAGGCAACCGAGCGCGAGGTCCGGCATCGGGAAGCGCGGCGCCTTTCCGCTAACGAACAGGCACGGGACGCCAAGGTCGTTGAGCCGGACCGCGACGGAAAAGCCGGTCGTTCCATGAGCAAGGTGAAGATCGAGGAGCACGAGGTCGGGATCATGTTGCTCCGCCGCGGCGATCGCCGTGTCGGCATCGTCTGCCATCGCCACGACGCGATAACGCGGATTGTCCTCGACCAGATATTTGAGTGTGATTGCCAGTTGGGAATCGTCTTCGACGATCAAAATCCTAAGCACTCGCGAGCCCTCCCCGAAGTTGCGGAAATCCTTATTGGTTTTCCGCGACATGGATGCTCGCCCGGAAAGATTCGCGTGCGAATCCCCCTTGAACAGGATTTACGGCGAGCGGAATCCCCCGTGCGCCGAAACGAAGAAGGCGCCCCGAACCAAGGTTCGAGGCGCCTCCTTCACCCTCACAATTAACCGATCAGGATGCGTAAAAGATGTGTGCGCCGATCTGCTGGACTTCCGTCAGGCCATGGCGCCACGACGGAGCGACATAATCGGCATGGTACCAAAGCACGTTCGAAGCGACGCTCGGAACGATATTGGCGGCGGCGAGCTCGGCGATCGCCTCAGCCTTGCGCCATGCGTCGCAATTGGTGTCTGCTTGCGGGAACTGTCCATTGCGGACGAACGAGAATTGCGCGTGCTGCTTGACGACGCTGCACCAATCGGGCGGGTAGCGGCCCGAGGCGGCCCGGTTCATCACCACGTGGGCGACGGCAAGCTGACCTTCGAGGGACTCGCCGCGCGCCTCGAAATAGACGGCGGTCGCAAGACAGTTCGTCTGCTGGTCGAGCGGCGCATTGGTCGCGAACTTGTCGACAAGCGCATAGAGCGGCCAGCCGCCCTTGTAGAGCCATGCCGCCTGTGCGGCGATCGACGGAGTCAGGCTCACGGTCACCGACTGTGCAGGCTGGGTCTGGAACACGGTGCCCGCGGCATTCGCAACGGCAGTCGTCGCGGCAACCACCGGCTTCGCGAGCGTCGACGCAACCGACGCGGCAGCCGTGCCCAGCGGCTTGGCCGCGGCCTCGACGTCCAGCGTGCTGACCGCAGACTTCAGATTGTAGCTGATGGGCGAAACCTGCGCCGCCTGTGCACTCGCGCTCGATCCGATCGCAAGCACAGAAATACCAACGAGCGCAGACGCAATGCGCCCGCCGAACAATTTGACCACTTTTGCTTTTGCCCTTGTCTGGCGGGCGGCCCGCTGGAGGCGCCTTCAAGCGCATTTTTCTCCAGCGGGGGTTTGCCCGTCTTGCCTCTGGAGCCCGGCGTCTTAAAGCGCCCTCGGCTCACTCGCTCTCAATTTGCTGAAGGTCAGATAGGTTATGTTTACCGGCCCGCCAACCAATCGTCGGTGAACCGTTGTCGACTCGCGACAGAATTAGGAACCCTTTCAAATCGTTCAGTTTTCGGCACTTATCCACAGCGTCGCGAGTTCATTTCGTCGGCTATCGGGCTCAGTTCACCGGGCATGTAACAAAATGCGACAAGGAGGTGTCGTGGAATGGCACACTGGTTGATGAAGTCCGAACCCGAAAGCTACGGCTGGTCCGACCTCGTCCGCGATGGTGGGACGGAATGGGACGGAGTCCGCAACAATGCGGCGCGGCTTCATCTCAAGGCCATGAAGGCGGGCGACGAGGCCTTCTTCTATCACAGCATGTCGGACAAGGCCGTGGTCGGGATCATGCGGATCACTCGTGAAGCCCGGCCCGATCCCAAGGATCCGGATTGGGTGTCCGTCCGCGTCGAGCCGGTTCGGCCGCTCGCGCGACCGGTGACGCTCGCACAGATCAAGGCCGAGCCGCGCCTCGCCAAGATGGAGTTGATCCGCCAGTCGCGCCTGTCGGTCGCGCCGGTTCGCGATGAAGAGTGGGACGTCGTGCAGGAACTGGCGAAATGATCCTACTGGCCTTCGTCGTCGCGGCCGCCCAGCCCTCCGAAAGCCCAAGAGCTTATATCGAGCGGCTTTACGCCAACTATCGCCGCTCCGACTACAGCCCCTTCAAGCATCCCGAGCGGGTCTTCGCGAACCGGTTGCTGTCGGCAGTCAAGGAAGATTCGAAACTCGCGAAGGGCGAGGTCGGTTATCTCGACGGCGATCCCGTCTGCCAGTGCCAGGACACGGCCGGCCTCCATGCATCGGTCAAGGGCGTGAACCAGAAGCGCAAGGACAGGGCGACCGTCAGCGTTCAGCTCGACTTCGAGGATTCGACGCCAACCCGCATCCGGATCAGTCTAATCCGCGCCGCCGCCGGCTGGCGCATTGCGGATGTCTCGGCTCCGGACGAACCAAGCCTGCTGCGCGCGCTTGAAGAGTCCAATCGAAAGGCGCGCGCAAGACGCTGATCAGCCTGGCTGCGGCCACGGCCCGTCGACGCTTCCGCACATCCGCCGCGAGCCACCTCGAGCGAAATCGTTACGGGTGCCTGTCCCTTTTCATGGCGTGACTCTGGCGAATTATCCTTCATTATGCTTCGTCGCAAAGGCTTAGGATGTCCGATGGATTCGGAAATCCGATCAGGGGGCGCTGAAGCAGGCATGCACAAGAGCGAGATCGCGTGGGCGTCACACCAGTTGGTGGAACGAGGATTCGTCGTCCTCGACGGCGTGCCTGCTGCCACGATGCATGAAGCTCGGCAGAGCGTGCTCGACAATGCGCATTTGCTAAGGAACACGCGGCCTAATCCGTCATCAGGACACCTTGCGGGATTTCACCGCTACCCGAGCCTCGAACATCTCCATTCCCTCGTCTCGTCCAACCCCGTCGTCCTGGACGTTCTCAAGGAAGCATCGGGCTGCTCGCTGATGCGATCCATCGGCCTCAGCGACATAACGGTGAACCGATCGCAGCACTGGCACGTCGACCTGCTGCGGGGGAAGTATCAGCCCTATCTGCAGCCCGAGACCTGTTGGGGCCCCGATGGAGGGGGCGTCTACAAGGTGCTGCTTTATTTGCAGCCTGGTGCGACGCTGCGAGTCCTCCCGGGCGCCCACAAGAAGCCGCGAGAGCTGGACAACGACCGAAAGAGCGAGCCCGATAGCGCCGACGATTCCGTCGGCGTGGACGTAACGGCGGGCGGGATCGTCCTGATGGACCTAAGGCTGCCTCATCGAGGCTCGAGCGAAGCGGAACTCGCCAATCCGGATTTCGCGCGCACTCCCAAGATACTGATTTCCACCGTGCTTGGCGGCGTGGGCAAGCCGCTGACCGACGCGATGGAAAAGGGAAACTTCGAACGGCTGCTCGATTGGGATGCCCTTCACGGGAGTTGCGCCAGTCCCAAGCTTGCCTCGCAGACGGAGCCGATCGAACTCGCGGCTCGATATTGAAGACGTCGAATGTTTCTTTCGAACGTGCTGATCACCTCATCCGAGGAAGATGGGGCCGCGGCCCTGCCGCCGCTCATGGAAGAGAATGTGAATTCCTTTCGAACGCTGCATCCGGAAATCGAATATCGTCTGTTCCGGAATGCCGACGTTCTGGAACTCCTTGAGAAGCGGTTCCCGCCGATCGTCATGGAATCCTATCGGGCGATGCGGCCCTTCGCGTACCAGGCCGACCTCGCCCGATACTGCATCCTGTACGAGCACGGCGGGCTCTACGCCGACCTCTCTTATTTCTTTCTCAGCCCCGTGCCCTGCCCGGATAGGAAACCGACGGTCTTTCGCGGCAAGCTGATTTCCTCTCCCTGGGACACAAGCAACGGGATCATCTTCGCGCCTCCCAGGCACAAGGCGCTCGCCTGCGCGATCCAGCTGGTCTGTGCCAACGTCAAGCGGCGCTATTACGGACTCAATGCCCTGTGTCCCACCGGGCCTGCTCTGCTCGGAAAGGCATTCGCAACGACCTGTGATCCCGAGGACCTCCGAACCGGCTCCGCAAAGCTCCTGCCACGGGCTCGCGTCGAGCGGCTGGCTCCGGACCTGGCCATTCCTCCGGAGGAGCTAATTCACTGCCAGATTTACCGCGAAACGCTGATCGCGGTGAAAAGGAAGCGCTTGCGGTCGCCAGGACTGACCGACTTTGGAGTGACGACAGGAAACAGCTACGCAGACCTTTGGAACGAAGGGGCCATCTACGCCTAGCCCGGCCTGAGTGTTTTCTTCGCTTGGGGCGAGACCGCGAGATTGGGCAAGAACCGTCAACTCATCAGCCCCCGCCAATCGTATCTTCCCGGACATGAGAAAGATCATTCCCTTCGTCCTCCTCGCCTCGATGCAGGCGACCCGAGCACAAGCCTTCCAGGATGAAGCCAGGCACCGTCTAGTGGTGTCTTATGCCGACCTCGACCTATCGACGCCTGCCGGAATGGCGAAGTTGGAGCTGCGCGCGAAGCATGCCGTCCGGCGAGCATGCGATCATGGGGAACCTCGGCGTGCATCCGACATCGCGGAGATCAGCGCTTGCCAAAATGGCGCCTGGAAGGATGCGACCCGGCAAATCGAATTCGCAGCGGCCAACTTCCCGTCCAACTCGGGCAAGAGCTATTCGCGATGAAGCGACGGGCGCCGCAAAGCGAGCTCGGAAGCGCGCTGCGCCGCCACTTTGCTCTGAACATCCGGCAGATGCGCCGGAGGAAGGGAATGACTCAGGTCGAGCTGGCCGAAGCCGCGGGCCTTGGGCGTTCCTTTATCAGCCAGATCGAGCGCGGGCGCTTCAGTGTCACGCTCGAAACCGTCGGTGCCCTTTCGGCCGCGCTCGAGATCAGCCCAACGCGGCTCATCGAGGCCCTCGACTAGCGCTTCGCCGCCCCTTTTCCCATACCGGCGCGTGACCGAATGCGCGCTTGTACGCATGGCTGAAGCTGCTCGCGCAAGCGAAGCCATATTCGTCACAAATTGCACCGATCGGAACTTGCTTCAGCCTCGCCCGCTCCATCGCCGCCTCGAGCCGGAGCTTCCGATGATAGCTTGCAGGCGTTTCTCCGAAGCATTGCTGGAAGGCGGTAAGGAGCCGGAAGGGCGACACGGCGACCGCAGCCGCAACCTCGTTCAAATCGACGGCCCGACTGATCGTCGAGTGGAGATAGGCTTGCGCAAGATGAGCCCGCCGAACCATTTCGAAGCGCGTCGAAGGCTTTGCTCGATCGATCGCCGCAGCCTGGCCGAGGACCGTTTCCGCGATACCCGACAGCTCAGCCCGCAGCGACCCGATCAGGCTCTTCGCCAACTTCGTCTTGTCGCGCTGGGGTGTCGACAACACCGCCGTGCTTTGGTGCAACACCCTTCCAACACGCGAGCAGGTTGCAGCCATGACCAGAGGCGTTTGCGCCCAGGCCAGATCCTCTTCCGATCCATGGATCAGCGTGCAGAGACCGAGAGTGTTTTTTCCATCGAACCTGCGCGCCTCTCCCTCTGCACCGTACCAATGGGGCGCAATCATCCATTGGCCCGCCTCCACGCGATAGCCGCGTCCGGCGATGCGGTAATTCTCACGGCCTCGGGCAACATAACGTAGCGAAATCGCCTGGGCGGCAGGGCTGAATTCGGTGCCTTCATCAATGCTCGAAAGTACGACCACGTCCCGACCGGGACGCCTCGCCTTGGCCATCTCCAGCCGTCCGCTAATTTCCGAATAGGCTACTTCGCCTTCGAAGCCTTCCATCGGCGTTCCCCTGTGATGGAAGAGAATAAGTGTCGGAAAAGATGAACAGAATCTGTCTGGCCGACGAGCGGCAGTGCCCGCTCGACGAACGGCTGTAGTTTCCTGCCATTGCGGCATCCTTGTCAGCGTTCGCGAGGAGTCCCTATGCTCGCTCTCGCTCGGTCACTTGAGTGCACTCAAAGGGGGAGTTCGATGCCTGTTCGTACCACGCTCGCCATTGCGGCGGGCCTGTTTGCTGTCTTCTGCGGAAATCCCACGATCGCCGCCGCAAGCCATGCCGCTGCCGGAGCTTCACGCGGATCATCTTCGACAAATTGGACCGATGCGACGTTGGACGCTGCAAAGGTCGACTACTTCTTCAAAGTGATGGACAAGTTTCTCGACTATCAGGTCGCCCACCCCGAGGCGGATCTTGATGCGATCGCCCTCGACGGAAACGAAAGCGAGGCGGCCTATGCGAAGCGCATCGACGCCGATCCGAAGCTGAGCAAGATATTTGCGGCCACAGGGATCGATCCGCTGCGTTATGCGAACGTATCGGGGGTGATGGTCGGAACGATGCTCGGGGTCGGGCTGGCCGGAAAAAGCGTCGACCCCGCCAAGATGCCGCAGGCCGCCCGATATTATCTTGCACACAAGGCGCAGATCGACGCTCGAATGGCAGCCTATCAGGAGAAAGGCAAAGCCTTGGCGAAGCAGATGGGCGACGGCGACTCCGAATAAGGAGCGAAGGCGGGCCGCGACCCGCCCCAAAATGTCACGCCGCTTCGAGCTTCCTTGCCTCGCGCTTCCGCTCGTGCGGATCGAGGAAGCGCTTGCGGATCCGGATCGCCTTGGGCGTGACCTCGACCAGCTCATCGTCCTGGATGTAGGCGATCGCCTGCTCCAGGCTCATCCGCTTCGGCGGCGTAAGGCGGATGCCCTCGTCCTTGCCTGATGCCCGGAAGTTGGTGAGCTGCTTGGATTTGAGTGGATTGACCTCGAGGTCCTGCGGCTTGGCGTTCTCGCCGATAACCATGCCCTCGTAGAGCATCTCGCCGGGCGACACGAAAAGGATGCCGCGTTCCTCGAGCGCATTGAGCGCGTAGGCAACGGCCGGCCCCTGCTCCATTGAGATTAGGACGCCGTTCTGACGTCCGGCAATCGGTCCTTTGTAGGGACCGTAGCGCTCGAACAGGCGGTTCATGATGCCCGTTCCGCGCGTGTCCGACAGGAACTCTCCATGATAGCCGATCAGGCCGCGCGACGGCGCCGAGAAGGTCAGGCGAGTCTTGCCGCCGCCCGATGGGCGCATGTCGGTCATCTCGGCCTTGCGAAGCGCCATCTTGTCGATGACCGTTCCGGAGAATTCGTCGTCGACGTCCACGACGACCGTCTCGTACGGCTCCTCGCGACCGCTCGGGCCGTCGCGGAAGAGGACGCGCGGCCGGCTGATGCCGAGCTCGAAGCCCTCGCGCCGAAGCGTTTCGATGAGCACGCCGAGCTGAAGCTCGCCGCGGCCGGCGACTTCGAAGCTGTCATTATCCGCCGCCATCGTGACCCGGATCGCGACATTGCCCTCGGCCTCGCGCTCGAGGCGGTCGCGGATGACCCGGCTCTGTACCTTGTCGCCGTCCTTGCCGGCGAAGGGACTGTCGTTGACGGCAAAGCTCATCGCCAGCGTCGGCGGATCGATCGGCCGCGCGTGCAGAGGCGCGGCGACCGAAGGATCGGCGAAGGTGTTGGAAACGGTGGCCTTGATGAGCCCCGCGATGGCGACGATCTCGCCCGCTTCCGCGCTCTCGACCGGGACGCGTTCGAGGCCGCGAAATGCGAAAACCTTGGTCGCCCGGCCATCCTCGACGACGTTGCCGTTAACGTCCAGCGCCTTGATCGGCATGTTGACGGTCAGCTTCCCGCTCTCGATCCGGCCGGTGAGTATCCGCCCGAGGAAGGGATCGCGGTCGAGCAAGGTCGCGAGCATCCGGAAGGGACCGGCGTCGACCCGCGGCGCCGGGACATGGCTGACGATAGTGTCGAATAGAGGCGTCAGGTCGCCTTCGCGGACGCTGTCGTCGAGGCCGGCATAACCTGCGCGGCCGCTCGCGTAGAGCGTCGGAAAGTCGAGCTGCTCGTCATTGGCTTCAAGATTGAGGAACAGCTCAAAGACTTCGTCGAGAACTTCCGCCGGGCGCGCGTCGGGACGGTCAATCTTGTTCACGACGACGATCGGACGAAGACCCAGCGAAAGCGCCTTGCCGGTGACGAACTTGGTCTGCGGCATCGGCCCCTCGGCCGCATCGACGAGCAGGATCACTCCGTCGACCATGCTGAGGATGCGCTCGACCTCGGCGCCGAAGTCCGCGTGGCCCGGCGTGTCGACGATGTTGATGTGCGTCCCATGCCACTCGACCGACGTACATTTCGCGAGGATGGTGATCCCGCGCTCTTTTTCGAGGTCGTTCGAATCCATCGCCCGCTCCTCGACGCGCTGGTTGTCGCGGAACGTGCCGGACTGGCGGAAGAGCTGGTCGACGAGTGTCGTCTTGCCGTGATCGACGTGCGCGATGATCGCGACGTTACGCAGGTTCATTGGATTTTCCTGAAATTTTCGAGCGGCGCCCGTAGCCGAACAGCCGCCTTGTTGCAATGCAACATGGCGAATCGCCTCCCGTTTACAATCCTCGCTCGAGGATCTCGATCGCCCGCTCGACAGCGCGAAGTTCGCTGTGCGCGAGGCGCTGGAGCTTGGTCACCAGATTGGAGCTTCCAGCCGCAGGCTTGGCAAGCCTCTCGCGTCCTTCGCTTGTCAATCGAAGTGCGAGGCGGCGGCGATTGTTCGGGTCCTGCGTCCGTTCGACCAGCCCGGCGCGCACTAGCGTGTCGACCGACCGGCTGACCGCGGGCGCGCCGCGGCCGACGCCCTTCGCGACCTGGTTTAGAGTCGCCGGTTCGCTCGCGGCAATCACGGACAGCAACTGGCGCCGCGCACGGTCGGCGCGTTCGCGCGGACCGTCGGCGGCCCACATCTGCGCAACCCCCGCGAACCGGGCGGCGATCGCTAGAGGCGTCGATCCCCCCAACATGATTGCAGACTAGCAAACATTCCTGACTGTTCAACGTTGTTGTTGCGCATCGTCGTTCCTGCCCGCAATGACGAGCCATGCCGTCGCGTCCAAGACTTCCTCGAAACGTATGGACCCTCGGTTTCGTCAGCATGTTCATGGACCTGTCGAGCGAGGTTTATCACGCGCTCCTGCCGGCATTCATCACGATCGTCCTGGGGCTTCCGGCAACGGCGCTCGGAGCGATCGACGGGATTGCGGAAGCCACGGCCAATTTCGCCAAGCTCTTCTCCGGGCGTCTCTCGGACCGGAGCCTCCGGCGCAAGCCCTGGATCATGACCGGTTACGGCCTCGCCGCTCTGTCGAAGCCCCTCTTTCCTCTCGCGACCAGCGCGCCGCTGGTGATGCTCGCCCGGTTCGCCGATCGGATCGGCAAGGGCATCCGAGGCTCTCCGCGCGATGCGATGATCGCCGATGAAACTCCGCCGGAGATTCGCGGGCGCGCGTTCGGCCTGAGGCAGGCGCTCGACACAGCCGGGGCGCTGCTCGCGCCGCTGCTTGCAATCGGATTGATGGCGCTGCTTGCGAGCGACATCCGCCTGGTCTTCTGGATTGCGATCATCCCTGCAGGGGTTTCGTTCCTGCTTGCGTGGCTCGTTCTTCGGGAACCGCAAACCCATCTTGGCCCGATCAAGAAATCGCCCCTCTTCGCAGGCTTCCGCCAGCTCGACAGGGAAACCAAGCGCCTCCTCCAGGTCGGCTTCCTGTTCACCCTCGCCCGCTTTTCCGAGGCGTTCCTGATCCTCAAGGGCATCGACGTTGGCCTGAGCGAAGCCATGTCGCCGCTGACGCTCGCGATCTTCAACCTCGCCTATGTCGCGCTCGCCTATCCCGCCGGATCGCTGAGCGACCGCATGAGCCCGCGCTCGATTCTCCTCGTGGGCATGGGCGTCCTCATCGTCGGCAACCTCGTGCTTGCCGGAACCTCCAGCTTCGCGGGGCTTGTGATCGGCACCGCTTTATGGGGCGCGCATATGGCGCTGACCCAGGGCATTTTCTCGCGGATGATTGCGGACAGCGCGCCCGAGGAGCTTCGCGCGACGAGCTTCGGCGCCTTCTACTTCGTGACCGGCATCGCCGGCCTGCTGGCAAGCCTTGGCGCAGGATGGCTGTGGGACCGGCAGGGCCCTTCGGCGACTTTCATCACCAGCGCCGCCATCGCAGCGGTCGCGCTTGCGATGCTCAGCCTCCTCGGAGAGGAACGTTCCCCTCCCTTCCAAAGGAGGAGTTAGGGGCGAGAGTTAGCGCGTGAAGGTCTCGCCCTTTTCCGCCTTCTCCAGCAGCAGTTTCGAGAAGCTGAATTCCGGCTTCATCCGCTCTTCCTGGCGCTTCAGCCCGTCGACGATCTGCTGCAGGCCCACGCTGTCGGACCAGAACATCGGCCCGCCGCGATAAACCGGCCAGCCGTAACCGTAGACCCACACGACATCCACGTCCGAGGCGCGCTGCGCGATCCCTTCCTCGAGGATCTTCGCGCCCTCGTTGACCATCGTGTAAAGCGTCCGCTCGACGATCTCCTGATCGCTGATCTCGCGCCGCTTGACGCCCTGCTTTTTCGCGAAATCCTCAATGACCTGCTGAACGACGGGCGACGGGCTCGGCCGACGCTTCTCGTCATAGTCATAGAAGCCGGCACCCTTTTTCTGTCCCCAGCGGTCCATCGCGCAGAGCGCGTCGCGGACCGTCTCGATGCGGCTGGGGTCGCGGTGCCAGCCGATGTCGACGCCGGCAAGGTCCGCCATCTGAAACGGCCCCATCGGCATTCCGAACTCGACATGCACACGGTCCACCTGCTCGGGAGTCGCGCCTTCAAGAAGCAACTTGGTCGCCTCGATCTGCCGCGGCATCAGCATCCGGTTGCCGATGAACCCATGGCAGACGCCGGCGACGACGGGCACCTTCCTGATTCGCTTACCCAAGGTCATCGCGGTCAGGAGCACGTCGGGCGCGGTCTTCGCGCCGCGCACGACCTCGAGCAGCTTCATCACGTTGGCGGGCGAGAAGAAGTGCATCCCGACGACGTCGGCCGGCCGCGAGATGCTCGCCGCGATCTCGTCGATGTTGAGGTAGGAGGTGTTGGAGGCGAGAATGGCGCCCGGCTTCGCGATCTTGTCGAGCCGGCCGAACACCTCCTTCTTCACGTCCATGTTCTCGTAGACGGCCTCGATGATGAGGTCGCAGTCGGCGAGCGCCGCGAAGTCGAGCGTCGGCTGCAGATAGCCCATTGCCTGCTCGACCTGCTCGGACGTCAGCTTCCCCTTGGCCGCGCTCGCTTCGTAATTCTTGCGCATCACGGCGCAGCCGCGATCGAGCGCTTCCTGGCCCATCTCGACAATCGTGACCGGGATTCCCGCGGACAGGAAATTCATCGAGATTCCCCCGCCCATTGTCCCGGCGCCGATCACGCCGACCTTGCGGATCGGACGGGGCTCCGTGTTTTCCGGCAGGCCCTCGATCTTCGCGGCCTTGCGCTCGGCGAAGAAGAAGTAGCGCTGGGCCGCCGATTGCGCCCCGCTCATCAGCTCCATGAACAGCTTGCGTTCCTCGATGACGCCCTCGGCATAGGGCTTCTCCGTTGCGATCTTCACCGCCTCGATATTCTTGAGCGGCGCTTCAAAGCCGCGGAAGCGCTTGGCATTCTCCTTACGGAATTCGTCGAAGATGGCGGGGTCGGCATCGCCGATCCTGTCCGACCGTTCCGAAGTTTTGGGAAGCGGACGAACGTCGCGAACCTCTTCCGCGAAGCCTACCGCGTGCGGAATGAGCTCGCCTTCGACGATCCGGTCGACGAGACCGCATTCGAACGCCTGCTTCGCCGCAATGGGATTGCCGGTGGCCGTCATCTCGAGCGCCTTGCGGACTCCCGCCGCGCGCGGCAGTCGCTGCGTCCCGCCCGCCCCGGGAAGGAGGCCGAGCTTCACTTCCGGGGTTCCGAGCTTCGCCGACTTGTCCGCCACGCGGTAGTGGCAGCCAAGCGCGACTTCGAGACCGCCGCCGAGCGCGGTCCCGTGGATCGCCGCAACCACGGGCTTCGAGCAATTCTCGATCGCGTCCACGACCGCCGGCAACCATGGCTGCTGCGGCGGCTTTCCGAATTCGGTGATGTCCGCTCCAGCGAAGAAGGTCTGACCTTCGCAGGCGATGACCAGCGCCTTCACGCCGTCGTCGGCCTCCGCCTCGGCGATCGCATCGACGAGGCCCTGCCGTACCGGAGTCGAAAGTGCGTTCACCGGCGGGTTGTTCGACAGGACGATCAGTACGTCGCCATGCTTGCGGGTCGAAATCGGGCCGGTCGTCGCCTTGTCCATCACATCTTCCATGTCGCTTCTCCGAGTGAGCCGCTACGTCGCAGCTTACACGGTTGCAAGTCGGGAACCCGACAGCAGTTCGGGCGTCGCTGGTCGCAGGGAGTCACAGATGGATGACACGACGCCCAAGACGGAGCTGCGCGAGCAATCGGCCGACTTCAAGAAGACCGCCGACCAAATCCAGGAGAAAACGGCGGAGCTTGCCGACGCCGCCGACCGCCGAACGATCCTCGCGACCGACCGCACCTATCTCGCGTCCGAGCGCACTTATGCCGCGTGGATGCGCACGGCCCTCGCCGCGCTTGCGAGCGGCGTCGGCGCGCGAGCACTGATGCATGACATCCTGCCCGGTTGGGCCGGAAAGCTAAGCGCGTCGGCGCTGATCATTTTCGCTTTGTTCTGCCTGGTCGCGGCAGTGTGGAGGCAGCTTCAGGGTGTGAAGCCGCCGCCTCATCCCGACATTCAACCGATCCCGCACACTTTGCTTATCCCGACGAACGCCGTCCTAGCGCTCGTCTCGATCATCGTGCTTGCGGGAATTTGGGCGACCTAGCCCTTTTCGTTAGCGTCGGACTTGACCTTGTAGCCGCTGACGATGCCAAGGATGAACGAGGTGGCGAGCGCGAGCTGGATCTTCCCGTCGGGGTCATCCCAGCCGAAGTAACGCGCACCCCACGCGAACAGGGCGATGAACATGATGATGGCGATACCAACCATCTGATCCTCCCGAGCGCCGGTGAAGAACTGACCGGCAAGTCGCATATTGTCGGCACTCAAGGTAAACAGAGGGTAAAGCTTGCCCCTCTGCTGCACCGCGGTCATAGGGGCCGCACCGCTGAAAAAGCTACAGGCGATCACATGAAGGCGCGCGTTTTCATCACCCTTAAATCCGGGGTCCTGGATCCTCAGGGCAAGGCCATCCACCATGCATTGGAGGGCCTCGGCTTCAACGGGGTCAACGACGTTCGCGCCGGAAAGCTGATCGAACTCGACCTCGCGGAAGGGACGAGCGACGGCGACATCGAGGAGATGTGCCGCAAGCTCCTGGCGAACACGGTCATCGAGAACTTCCGGATCGAACGGATGGAGAATGCGTGAATAGCGCGGTCATCGTCTTTCCCGGCTCCAACTGCGACCGCGACCTCGCCGTCGCCCTCGAGCAGGTGACCGGGCACAAGCCGGCGATGGTTTGGCACAGGGAAACCGAGCTTCCCGACGGCGTGGACTTCATCGGCGTTCCGGGTGGGTTTTCCTACGGCGACTATCTGCGCTCCGGCGCGATGGCGGCGCGCTCTCCTGTCATGGGCGCGGTGAAGGATGCGGCTTCGCGCGGGGTTCCGGTCATAGGCATCTGCAACGGGTTCCAGGTGCTGACCGAAGCAGGTCTCCTGCCGGGCGCATTGATGCGCAACGCGGGGTTGAGCTTCGTCTGCCGCCCCGTGCGCTTGCGCGTCGAGAACAGCCAGAGTCTGTTCACCAGCGGCTATGATTCCGGAGAGGAGATCGTCTTCCCGGTCGCGCATCACGACGGCAATTATCAGGCGGACGAAGGGACGCTGGAGCGCCTCGAAGGCGAAGGACGCGTGGCCTTCCGCTATCTCGAGGAGGTCAACGGCTCGGCCCGTAGCGTCGCCGGAATCCTCAACGATGCCGGCAACGTCCTCGGTCTGATGCCGCACCCGGAGCGCGTGGTCGAAACCGCACATGGCGGGACCGACGGCCGCCGGCTGTTCGAGGGTCTGCTCGAAACCGTGGGCGCCTGAGCGTCAGTCGTCGATCGTGAAAGGCGTGAAGTCGGTTCCGACGTCGTAGACGTCGACGCCTTCCTTGCTCTTGAGCCAGCCGACCACCGCATAGGTCACAGGCGTCAGCAGCGTTTCCCAGCTGACCTTCAGGATGAACTGGCTGAGCATTACCTGCAGCATGATGTCCGCGGGCCAGTCGGCCATTCCGTAAAAGGCGAGCGGATAGAAGATCAGGCTGTCGGCGCCTTCGCCGATCACGGTGCTCCCGATCGTCCGGGTCCACAGATATTTGCCCTTGGTCCAGATCTTCATCTTGGCGAGCACGACCGAGTTCAGGAAATCGCCGGCGAAGAAGGCGCACATCGAGGCCGCGATGATCCGCCATCCCGCGCCGAACACGCGCTCATAGGCCGGCTGCCCCGTCCATCCCGGCGCCACCGGCAGGTGGACGACGGTCCACTCCATCACCGCCATGAAGAGAAGCGCTCCGAACCCGGCCCAGATCGCCCGCCGCGCCCGGGCGTAGCCGTAGACTTCGGTCAGCACGTCGTCGATGACGTAGGAGATCGGAAAGAACAGGATGCCCGCGCCAAACGGCCAGAGGCCTATGCCGGGCAGGTCGACGACCGAGCGCTTCTCCGCACCGATGACGTTCGACAGCAGCAGAACCACCACGAACGCGACCATGACGAAGTCGAAATAGCGGAAGCGCGCACCGTGCAGCGCCCGCGCCTCGACGTGCCTCAGCCCCTCCCCCTCGGCTTTCATGCAAGGCACGCTAGCGCGGTTCCGCTAGGCGTCAATTGCGGTTACTCATTCGGCAACGCGCCCGTAGCTCAGTTGGATAGAGCACGAGCCTTCTAAGCTTGAGGTCGTAGGTTCGAATCCTACCGGGCGCGCCAGTCGTTACGGCACCAGCTTCCCGGGGTTCATGATGCCGAGCGGGTCGAGCGCCTGCTTGATGGCGCGCAGGGCGTGGATGCGCCCGGGCGGCGCGAGCCGCGCCAGCTCGGCGCGCTTCAATTGCCCGATGCCGTGCTCCGCCGAGATCGATCCGCCGGCGGCGGTCACGAGATCGTCGACGAAACGGGTGATCTCTTCGCCCTCGCGTTCGTACCAGTCGGGCGCGGCGTGGCTGGCGGCGCGGACATGGAAATGAATGTTGCCGTCGCCGAGATGGCCGAAGCCGGTCGCGATCACGCCGGGAAACTTTCGCTCCACCTCGGCGGATGCTTCGACGAGGAACGCTGGCATGTCGCTGACCGCGACGGAGATGTCGTGCGCGAGCGTCTGTCCCTCTGCGCGCTCCGCCTCGGAAATGCTGTCGCGGATTTTCCAGAAGGCCTCCGCCTGCGCTTCACTAGCAGCGAGGACTGCGTCGTTGATGATGCCTTGCTGGAGCGCCGCGCCAAGCAAGCGCTCGAGGTCGGCGGAGATATCGTGATCCGCCTCTGGCGTCGTTGCTTCGACGAGCACGTGCCACTTGTGCTCGCCGGTTAGCGGAGCGCGCGTGCCGGGGATGTGCTGGAGCACGAGGCGAAGGGAGTCCTCGGGCACGAGCTCGAACCCCTCGACGCTGTGCGACCGCGCTTCGAGGAAGCGAAGCAGATCGAGCGCGCGCGCAGGGCTTTGGACGCCCGCCCAGGCGACTGCTCGCGCCGCGATCGCCGGGACGAGCCGGAGGGCGACTGCCGTCACCACGCCAAGAGTCCCTTCCGCGCCAATCAGAAGCTGGTCGAGACTGTAGCCGCGATTGTCCTTCTTGAGGCCCGACAGGCCGCTATGGACCGAGCCGTCCGGAAGCACCGCTTCCACACCCGCCACCAGGGAGCGCATGGTTCCGAACTTGAGCACCTGAGTCCCGCCCGCGTTGGTAGAGGTGAGCCCGCCGATGGTGCAGCTTCCGCGCGCGCCGAGCGTCAGCGGAAAGCGCATCCCCAATTCATTCGCAGCCTCGTGAAGCGTGGCGAGGATCAAGCCCGCTTCGGCCACCGCAAGCCGGCTCTCGGCGCTGATCGAGCGGATGCGGTTCATCCGGCGCATCGACAGCAGCAGCGCGGAACCGTCGGCAGGCGGCGTTGCGCCCGCCGCCATGCCCGTGTTCCCACCCTGCGGCACCAGCGGAACGCGATGCTCGGCGGCGAGCCGGACGATCTCGGCGACTTCCGCGGTCGATGCCGGAGCGAGCATGGCCGGCGCAGCGCCATGGACTCGCCCGCGCCAGTCGGTCACCCAGGGTTCCAGTTCCTTGGGATCGGTGACGACCGCCTTGGGGCCGAGCCGGCGCTCCGCCTCGGCGATCAGCTGGGCTTCCCCGTCCGTCATTCGCCGGCGCTTGGCACGCGCCGCCGTGCGCGTCAAAGCAGTCCGGATGGACAAGCCACCGATCACCATCGTCGTCGCCCGCGCCGAAAATGGCGTGATCGGTCGCGACGGCAAGCTGCCCTGGCACATCCCCGCCGATCTCAAGCGCTTCAAGGCGCTGACGATGGGCAGCATCATGGTCATGGGCCGCAAGACGTTCGAGAGCTTGCCGGGGCTTCTGCCGGGCCGGCGGCACGTCGTGCTCACTCGGGACCGCAACTGGCACGCGCCCGGAGCGGAGATCGCCTACGACGTCGAGGACGCGTTCCGGCTTGCGGCCGACGAACGCATTTCCGTCATCGGCGGAGCACACGTCTTCGAGGAATTCATGTCGCTCGCCGACCGGATCGAGCTCACCGAGGTTCTGGAAAGCATCGAAGGCGACACGGTCATCGCCGATCCGCGCCGATCAGGCGAATGGCGCGAGACCTTCAGTGAAGACCATGCGCAGGAACGCCCACCCTTTCGCTTCGTGACTCTCGAACGCGCCTAGGTCTTCGGCCTTCCCGTCGCATAGGTCCGGAACCGCTTCAGTTGCTCGGCGAGGACTCCATCCACCGCGGGCGCAAGCTTGTCGGCGCCTCCGTTCGCGAAGCCCGCGACCTTATAGTCGAGCACCAGCTGCGACCCGCCGGCGATCGTCTTGATCTGGACGTCCATGACACCGGTCGTGGCTTCGTAGAGCAGCGGACCGAGCGCGCCAGTCATGACCACCCGTTTGCCCGGGTCGACGAACGCCACATGCATATGCTCGACGCCGCCGCCGGTTTTGGGAATGCGCTCGCAGAAGCAGCCGCCGGGGATCAGATCCAGCCGAATGTTCGTGGAATCGCCGCTGTAGGTATGCTCGGAATCCCACCAGGCGGGGAGCTGGCCAAACGCCTTGAATGCAGCGTCGGGCGGGACGACCAGCGGCACGGTCTCGCGAACCTCGAACCCGTTTGCGGAAGCGCTCACGACCTCCGCCGATGCGGGGGCGGCGGCCAGGAATAGAAATGCTGCAAGATATCTCATGGGCCCCTCCGTCCGGCGGAAGGTGCCTCAGCTACGCGGCGCCGTCCAGAATCGCGTCGATCTCCGCACCGACCCTGTCGATCGGGCCCATTCCGTCGACCCGGCGAACGAGGCCCTTCGCCTCGTAATAAGGAAGGATCGGCTGCGTCTTGGCGCGATATTCGGCCATGCGCGTGCGCACCGTTTCCTCATTGTCGTCCTTGCGGCGCTTGAACTCGGTCGATCCGCAGACGTCGCAAACCCCTTCGACCTTCGTCGGCCGGAAGGTTTCGTGATAGCCGGTCCCGCATTTGGCGCAGCTGAAACGGCCGACGATGCGCCGCACCAGCTCGTCCTCATCCACCGCGAGTTCGATGACGTAGTCGAGATGGCGACCGCGCTCGGTCAGGAGAAGATCCAGCGCCTCAGCCTGAGCTCGGGTGCGCGGGAACCCGTCGAAGATGGCCCCCTCATCCGCGGCCGCGTCGAGCCGCTCGCCGATCAGCGCGCTGACGATCGCATCGCTTACCAGCTCGCCGCGTTCCATGATCCCCTTGACCTTGAGGCCGATCGGGGTGCCGGAAGCGACTGATTCGCGAAGCATGTCGCCGGTCGACAGCTGGACCATTCCGCGTTCGGCCTGGAGCCGAGCCGCCTGAGTACCCTTGCCAGCGCCCGGCGGGCCAAGAAGAATGATATTGAGCATTCGGCGCCCTCTCCCCTGTTCGCCGAGCAGTTACCGCCGTCGCGGTGTGGTCTTGAGCTTCGCCTTCTTGATAAGATCGCCATATTGGTGCGCAATCAAGTGGCTTTGGACCTGGCTGACTGTGTCCATTGTCACGTTGACGACGATCAGAAGGCTCGTGCCGCCGAGCTGAATGTTGAGGCCCGCCTGCGCCGAGAGGATCTGCGGGATGAGGCAAATGACGACCAGATATGCCGCGCCGACCACGGTGATGCGGTTGAGCAGATAGTCGAAATATTCCTCGGTCGCCTTGCCGGGGCGGATGCCGGGGATGAAGCCGCCATGGCGCTTCAGATTATCCGCCGTCTCCTCGCTGTTGAACTGCACAGCGGTGTAGAAGAAGGTGAAGAAGGCGATGCCGATAGCATAAAGCGCCATGTAGGCGGGTGCGTGCGGCTGAAGGAACGTGCTGATCGTGATCAGCCAGTCGCTGCTTTCCGCGCCGGCGCGGCTGCCGGCCCAGTTGAGCACGGTTAGCGGCATGAGCAGCAGCGAAGAGGCGAAGATCGGCGGGATGACGCCGGCGGTGTTGAGCTTGATCGGCAGGTGCGAGCGCTCCTGCTGCATGCCCCGCACCGTCTGGCGCTTCGGATACTGGATCAGGACGCGGCGCTGCGCGCGCTCCATGAAACAGATGAACAGGACGAGCGCGGCGCTCAGCAGGATGATGCCGACCACCAAAATGCCGCTGACCGAGCCGGTCCTGCTGCCTTCCAGTAGCTGGCCGAGGCCCTGCGGCAGCCGGGCGATGATGCCTGCCATAATGATCAGCGAGATTCCGTTGCCGATGCCGCGGCTGGTGATCTGCTCACCGATCCACATCAGGAACAACGTCCCGCCGACAAGGCTGACCGTACCCGCGATCTCGAACAGCAAGCCGGGTGCGACCACCGCCTCGATGCCCTGCTTGACCGACTGAGACTCGAGACCCTTCACGGCGAGATATCCCTGCACCAGGGTGATCACGACGGTCAGGTAGCGTGTGTACTGGTTCAGCTTCTTGCGCCCGGTCTCGCCCTCTTTGCGGAGCTGTTGCCACGGCCCGTAGAGGGTCGCGCCAAGCTGGATGACGATCGATGCCGTGATGTAGGGCATGACGCCGAGCGCAACGATCGAGAAGCGCTGGAGCGCGCCGCCGGAAAATGTGTTGAAAACGTCGAGGATTCCGCCGCTCTGAGTCTCATAGAGCGCGCTCATCGCCGCCGGGTCGATACCCGGAACCGGGATGAACGAGAGCAGCCGGTAGAGGATCAGCGCACCAAGGGTGAACCACAGCCTTTTCTTGAGCTCGGTCGCCTTTTGGAAGTTCGCGAGCGTGAGGCTGGAGGCCAGATGTTCGGCTGCGGATGCCATCGACAAAAATTCCCCGGAAAAACAAACGGCGGCGTAAAGGCCGGAGCCTCCCCGCCGCCGATATAGTGGCTCGATACCGCTTGTCTAAGGCCCTCAGGCCTTGGCGGCGGTCTTGCGCGAGCCCTTCTTTGCGGCAGCAAGCTCGGCCGGGTTCTTGCGCTCGATCAGCTCGATCGAGCCGCCGGCCTTCTCGACTGCATCGCGCGCGCCCTTGGACACGCCGGCAACCTTGAACGCCAGCTTCGCCTTGAGCTCGCCCTTGCCAAGCAGCCGGACGCCGTCCTTACCGCCGCGCGCCAGGCCTGCGCCCTTCAGCGCGTCATGGTCGAGCGTGCCCTTGATATCGAGCTTGCCTGCGTCGATCGCCTTCTGGACCGCGCCGATGTTCACTTCGGCATAATCGCGGGCGAAGATGTTGTTGAAGCCGCGCTTCGGCAGCCGCATGTGGAGCGGCATCTGACCGCCTTCGAAGCCGGCGATGCTGACACCCGAGCGCGACTTGGCGCCCTTCTGGCCGCGACCGGCGGTCTTGCCGAGCCCCGAACCGATGCCGCGGCCCACGCGCACGCGTCCTTGCCGCGCGCCTTTGTTGTCTCTGAGATCGTTCAGTTTCATCGTTGCACTCGCTTTCGCTTTTGTCGCGCAGTTCCCCGGCGAAGGCCGGGGCCCAGTCCTATGAAAAACAACCGCCGGCAGGCGGCTCCTGGCCCCCGGCCTTCGCCGGGGAACAAGTCGATTAAGCCGCCTCTTCGACCTGCAACAGATGCTGGACCTTGCGGACCTGCCCCATCACTTCCGCGGTCGCCTCAACCTCCACCGTGCGGTGAAGCTTGTTGAGGCCGAGTCCGACGAGCGTCGCCCGCTGCGTCTTGTCGCGGCGGATCGGCGATCCGGTCTGGGTGATTTTGATCTTCGCCATGACTCTTACTCCACGACCGCTTCGGCCTGAGCCTCGGCTTCGGCGGCATTGGCGCCGCCGCGTCCGAGCAGGTCGGCGACCTTCTTGCCGCGCCGCTGGGCAACCGAGCGCGGGCTCGTCTGCTCCTTGAGCGCCTCGAAGGTCGCGCGGATCATGTTGTACGGGTTCGACGTGCCGACCGACTTGGTCACGACGTCGGCGACGCCGAGGCTCTCGAAGATCGCACGCATCGGGCCGCCGGCAATGATCCCGGTTCCGGCCGGAGCCGTGCGGATCGTTACCCGGCCCGCACCGAAATGGCCGAGGCCGTCGTGGTGAAGCGTACGCCCGTCGCGCAGCGGAACGCGGATCATCGCCTTCTTCGCCGCGGCAGTCGCCTTGCTGATCGCTTCGGGAACCTCACGGGCCTTGCCGTGGCCGAAGCCCGCGCGGCCCTTGCCGTCGCCGACCACCACGAGCGCGGCAAAGCCGAAGCGCTTGCCGCCCTTCACGGTCTTGGAGACGCGGTTGATGTGGACGAGCTTCTCGATCAGCTCCTCGCCACCTTCCTCGTCGTCACGGCGTCC
>Ga0207657_10000222_pt1 | contig 59330 bp, 52 predicted proteins | sample KBSC33metaG_FD_184316 | JGI IMG/M metagenome (GOLD analysis project Ga0207657, IMG submission 184316) | Corn rhizosphere microbial communities from Kellogg Biological Station, Michigan, USA - KBS C3-3 metaG (SPAdes) (version 2) | ecosystem: Host-associated > Plants > Roots > Rhizosphere > Soil ... | reverse complement strand
CCGGCGGCAGAACTTTGATCAGCGCCTTTCGCACGAGTTCAGCATTGGGATAGGCGAAGGCTTCGTTAGAGATCTTCCAGACTTCCCGATAGGACCGCTGGAGAGTCTCGCAAACCGAGTCGAGATCTGATCCGAAGCCGGCGGTGATGGCTACTGGTTCTTCATCGGGATCGATTTTTCTCGCGGCGGATAGCAATTCAGCTGCCGAGTCATCAACCGCACCATCCTTGTGCACCACGTAGGCAAAAATCGAGGCCATTAGCTTAGCCCTCCTTTCGTTCTGACCAACTCGACGACCTTGTCCGCGATCTCCTCCGGCTTTCCGTAAAGCATCTCGGCTCCGCGGCCTGCGGCTGGCAGGAAGTAATCGACGCGCCTTATCTTGGCTGCGAGAGGACCGACGATTTCGGGATTGACTCCCAAGTCTGGCGCGCCAAACGTTGGAATGGGCACCGAGGCAACCTGGCGAATGCCCCTCATGCCCACATAACGCGGTTCATTAATGCCCGTTTGGATGGAAAGCACACAGGGCAAATCGATCTCGTTTAGTTCCTTGTTACCGCCCTCGATTTCGCGAGTGATCCTCAATGTCTTACCGTCGAGGATCTCGATCGAATTCACCAGAGATGCGAATGGATAATCCAGCATCGCAGCAAGCATTCCACCAACCTGAGCGGCTCCATCCTCGGCTTGTACGCCAGTAAGAATGAGCTCGTAGTTGCCCTTCTGGATGAACGCTTTCAGGATTGCCGCGATTCCACGGCCATCCGAGCCGGCAAAGAGATGGTCGGAGAGCAATACTCCGTGTGTCGCTCCCATAGCCATTTGTCGGCGCAAAATCTCTTCGTCCTCATCATCGCCGACCGTCACCACTGTGACTTTCCCGCCGACCCGGCTGACGATCTGGAGCGCCTCCTCAACGGCGTAGTTATCCCATTCGTTAATGGAATAGACGAGCTCGTCTCGTTCGATGTCGTTGCCTGCACTGTTCAGTTCAATCTCATTTTCTGAAGTGTCGGGCACTCTGCGTACACAAACCAGGATTTCCATTTCAGACCTCCGTCAGTTCTCGTTGGGCTTCCATCCCGCCGGGCGCCTGGCGCACAATGTGCTGGTCCACCAGCTCGGTTAAATCGATCGCCGCCATCTTTGCTTCCATCCCGGCCACTTTGATTGCATCTTCTATATTGACCATGCAAAACGGGCAGGCAGTTACAATCACATTCGCCCCAGCCTCGGCTGCCATCTTGACCCGCAGCACGCCCATCCGCTGCTCTTCCTTGGGTTCGTAGAACAGCATGAGTCCTCCACCTCCACAGCAGAAGGATCGGTCCCGCGACCGCTTCATCTCGACTCGCTTAAGACCCGGAATCGCATCGAGTACATCCCGCGGATCGTCGTACACTTGGTTATGTCGCCCCAGGTAGCAAGGATCGTGATATGTGTAAACTTTGTCGCTGGTTTCAGCGTGATTGAGTTTCAGAGTGCCTTCGTTCAGCGCGCGGGCGAGCAGTTGACTGATATGTTCCACTGGTGGAATGTCTTTGTAATCATGCTTCAGGGCGTTGTAGGCATGCGGATCTGACGTAACGATTCGTTGGACGCCTGATGCCTTGATTGCTTCAACATTGTGAGCACGCAGCGCGCAAAATAGAATTTCTTCGCCGAAGCGCCGCACTTCGTGCCCGGAGTCCTTTTCGGCTGGCCCGAGGATTCCGAATGACTCCCCAACACTGGTCAGAATCCTGGCGGTAGCATGTCCGATGGCCTGAATCCGGTCGTCATACGAAGTAATGCTGTCGACAAAGTACAGCGCGTCCGCACCCTGCTTTCCGTCCAGCAGCTTGATCGGGCAGCTTTGCTGAAATCCATTGATCTTCGTCCAGGCGGATCTCTTCTTCTCCATCTTCCCGTACGGATTGCCCCGGCTCTCCAGCGCTTTCAAGGGCTTCTGCAGGCTCTGGGGTACATTGCCGCTGTCGATCAGTCCTCGACGAAGGTCAACGATTTTGTCGATGTACTCAATCAAGAGCGGGCACTCCTGTTCGCAGGCGCCACAGGTTGTGCACGACCAGATTTCATCTTCGGAATAGATGGCACCGATCAGGGGACTGCTGTTGTTGGCCTTCCCGAAAACGGGATAGTGTTGGAACGCATAGTCCCGTGCCTTGGTGGTGAGAAATCTTGGAGACAGCGGTCTGCCGGCCGCATTGGACGGACACTGATCTGAACACCGACCGCAATCGGCGCAGGAGTAGAAATCGAGCATGTGCTTCCAGGTGAAATCTTCAAAAGTTTTCACTCCGATGGATTTCAACTGATCCAACTGTTCGTCATGCACGCCCCACCTCACCGGCTTCAGAACCTCGCGTTCCAACTTCGCGAAGTAAACGCTGAATAGCGACGTTTCCACGTGGAACTGAATGCCAAAAGGCCGGTAGCACAGCAGGAAATAGAAAGTCAGGTTGTGGATGAAGTACGCACCGAGTCCGAGTTTCGAAAGCAGTGGTAGCGAAAATGAAGCAAGCGCCTGCTCGCAGATCCATGGAAGTGAGAAGACAGCAAGGAACTCGGATGCCTGGCCTTGCTGCGTCTGAACTGCGGCCTTGCTGCCTTCGAACAAGCTATCCGCGAGCATGAGGATAGCAATAAGCGCCAGCAGGAAAATTGCGTCCTGACCTCGCTGCCTCCCTAATCTGGCGGGGACTGCGTACCTGGCAGGCTTGAACACAATCCTGCGAACCGCGGCTACGATCATGCAAATGAATACGACTGTTGCGGCGTAGTCTCGAACAATGTCATAGAAGTGTCCCAAGGTCCCGGAGAAGCCTGGCATCGCGAAGCCACTCGAGGCACCAATCATCAGCAAAGAGAAAGCGCGCCCAGCAAGAACAATGAAACCTATAAAGATGAGGATGTGCAGTAGTCCGGCACCCTTGTACCGCGGATGCCGCCACTGGCCCAGCCAGTACTTCGCGACTCTACGCAGTCGTATCCAGGGTTGATCGAAGCGAAAATCAGGCTGTGCTCGAAGTAGCGGAACCACGCGCCTGTACATGATGTAGGCGAAACACGTCAGCCCCAAAACATGCATCACCAAGAACAAGCTTTGCCCCGACACTATCCAATAAGACGCCTGAGCGGGGGACTGGATCTCCATGCTTTAATACTCCTGACGTCGAAGGATCTCTGGAACCGTGGTGTCGTAACTCACGTCAGTCGGCAGAGGGCATACGCACTAGCAGAACGTGCCGACCGAATTACCGATTCGTTCACACGACGTTGAACTGACACCGAAGAATCCGCGTAAAGGAAGCAACTACTCGCTGAGAGGAACTACTGCTGACTTGCGGTGATTTACATGTAGTGCAAAAAACTTATAAATGAAAAGTCCTGCGGGCCAACCTCGCGTCTCTGGCCAAATATGGGGCGACCTCAAGCCCAATGGCAGCAATCTAAAGATGCTATGGACGCTTGAATTGCAAGTAGCGAACCTCGGAGCCAAGTAGCATCCGTTTGGCGGGATGCTTCGTCCGGATTATGTTGTGAAACCCGCGAAGAGTCTGTGAGGCATATCACAGGTACGTGCAACATGTGACCCATTTTAAGACTTTCCACAGGTGGCACTCGCGCTTTGCGTGAAACCGAAAGAGACGCTCACCTTGAGCTTTCCGAACTTTTCCGCGCCTCAGCGCAGAAGCAATTCCGATTCGCTTCTCCACCGTCCTGCGTCACCGATGTGGCGGACGTACGTCACCGCATTCTGGGTCGTGGTTTCCTAAGCTTCGGTCGTATCCTCCGTGCCCGCGGCTCCCAGCCGCTTACGTATCGGAGAGAATCATGATCAGCACTCCCGAATCAACCCGACTTCATTTTTCGCTCGACAGGGAAAATGCCTGCACAGAAGAAAAAACACGAGTGTGCCTCGAAGCCGTGGCCTTGCTGAACGCGGGTTCTGTCACAGCTCAGGAGCGGGTGGGACGCAATAGTTCCATCCGGGAAGGGGAGGATCGCCATGACGAGCGGTCTGGAAGGTGATCGCCTTTCCTGGGGAGATGCTCTCTTCCTTTATCTGGAACGCGCGGGCATGCCCCTCAACATCGCCTGCGTCAGCGTCTTCGACGGAGAAATCTCCCTCGAGCAGTGCCTCGAGGCGATTGAAGCGAAACTGCCGTTATTTCCCCGTTATTACCAGCGCGTCGTCGTTCCACCTCTGAACATTGGCTTTCCTGCATGGGAATCCGATCCTGCCTTTGACATTCGCAATCACATAACCGAGGTCAGGCTCAAACACGGAACCGATGCGGAACTCAGAACTTTAGCCGGTAAACTCCTCAGTGTTGTCATGGACCGGCAGCGGCCCCTCTGGGACTTTACCCTGGTGACCGGATTACGTGGTACTCGTACCGCGCTCATTACCCGTATGCATCATTGTTTGGCTGACGGCATCGCGGGCGTCGGTTTCATGAACGCGATACTGGACTCGAGCCCCGAACCACCGCCTCTACGCAAAATAAAGCGCCGGAAGCCTGTGCGTCGTCAGAATGATCCATTGACGCAACTCTTGGACGGATGGCTCAGCAGTTACTCCGATGTTCTTGGCCGTATCCTTAATGCGTACTCCGAGTTCTCCACTATGAGCGCTACAGTGGCTTCGAGTGATTGGCCCATGGCGAAGCTGACGAAACTACTGCCGGAGCTCACAGCACCCACCGAGCGCCTCTTTTTCAATGTCACGTACCAAGGCCCCCAAAAATTCGAGTTTGCAAAAATTCCTATCGAACATATCAAGGCTGTTCGGCAGCAGTGTGGCGCGACCTTCAATGATGTTGTGCTTGCCCTTATGACTTCCACCATCGCAAGATACTCGGAACTACATGGTGACAAGGTGAAAGGCCGCTACATACGTATGATGGTACCCGTCAACGTTCGCGGCGCTAACGATGCAAACGAGCTAGGCAATCGTATTTTGCTGCTGCCTGTCACGGTACCGCTCGGAATACGTGATCCTAAACGGCTTCTGGCAGCTGTCCAGCACAGGATGGAGTTCCTTAAAAATGCTCACATTGCCGAGTTGTTCGGGTTAGCCGCAGGGATGATGGGAACGGTTCCAGCTAGCTTGCAAGCGCTGTGGGGGCCCGTTGCGAGCCTCCTGCCCATTACTCCGTTCAACCTGGTCTGCACCAACATTCGAGGACCAGAAGCCCCCTTATATTTTGTCGGACGTCGAATGACGGACTGGTATCCCTACGTGCCAATAGGCGGGGAAATGGCGCTTAACTGCGCAATTCTGAGTTACAACGGAGTCGCGTACTTTGGTTTTAGCGGCGATGCTCATGCCGCCCCTGACCTCGGACGCCTGGGAAGTTTACTGAAGCAAAGTTTTAATGAGATGAAAAGAATACTCGGCCGAAAGCCCTCGCCGAGAAAATCGAAGGGTAAACTGAAGCGGCAAACGCGAAGCCGGCGGCCAATGAGCGGTCCTGAGTCGCAGGTTATGTCCAAACCAGTTCCCACGACTAGTCTCATTTCGCAGCGTGAACCGGCACAAACAAACGCATTTAGAGATACGGCTGTTCCAACGCCTGTGGCGGCCGACTGACAGGCATGTGAAGAGCAGGCATGTGTGTCATCCGAGAAGACATTAAACGAGGTGTTCTCCGCGTTGTCGACTCGGCGTCGGTATGAGGTCTGGTTCGTTCGTCTGCATCTGGCGGATGGTTCGGGCGCGTGGTGGTTCCGTTACTTGCTACTGAATCCCGGCCGTCCGCCGCACGCCGATGTTCCGCAGCGAATGCCGGTCCAGGTATGGGCGACATGGTTTCCGCTCAATGCACGCCCCACAACCATTATCCAGGGATTCTCGCTGTTGGATCTTGATCTCAGCCCAAGGCATCGCTCTCCGTTCCACCTTCTTTGTAGCAGCAACGAGATCACCGAGAACGGCTGTCGAGGGTCGTTGGAGAACGCCGGACACAAAGTTTCCTGGGAATTGCAGTATCAGTCCACATTTCGGGTGACGCTAAGCGATAAAGGGTGGATCGGTTTTTCGCGAACACCTCATTCCGACGCAACCTTTTCAGGAGGTATCAATCTTGACGGTCAGGCAATTGACGGCACTCCGCTCGGATACGGACTGCAAGGACACAATTGCGGCTATAGGCATCGCAGTTTCTGGCTTTGGGCCCATGCGTCTTTCTCTCCTGCGGATGCTCCTACGAGCACTTTGGAAGCACTGGTATACGACATGCCCATCGGCATGGTGTTTCGAAAAGCGGTCTTGTGGCACAACGGCAGATCAGAGGTGTTTCGAAACTTTAAAGAAAGCCTGAGAGACCGTGAGAATCTGTGCTGGGAGTTCGCCGCAATTGGTTCCGAAGGATCGCGGCTTGAATTTTTCGCCGATGCGCGAGGACCAGGCATTCATCGCTTGAGTTATGAGAAGACAAGTCATGCTGGTTCGTTCGACGTTCTGAATAATAGCCTGTCGCAAGCGCGCATCCGCCTTTGGCACGCAAACGGTAAACGCGAAGAGCTGGAAACAGCAAATGGTGCTGTTCTGGAGATGGCTGGAAATGCCAATCCGATTCCATGAAGTAAAGCAATGAATGCAGCATTTCAAATCGAAGAGCCTGTCCAAAACACCTCGCCGGCGCAGCTGTTGTTTCCGCTTCTCTCGCCTGCCATCAGTACCGCTGAAAGAACCAAGGCGATTGAGGCAGTCCTCACGGCGTGTCACGGCCAGCGGTTTCGAGACGAGCTTGCGGAATGGGTTCTGCAATTCCTGCCGGCTGAAGCCCTCGTTCCTCAAATTTATGTCCGATGGCGTCCATTAGTTCACGATGCCATGCGATTCATGCTGTCGCGACTCTCGACTTCGCGCCTGGCCCCAAAACTCGCTGAGCAGATCGAACTCCCGCTCGATACAAAACCCGAGACACGGCTGCTGAAATTGATTGCCAAAGTTCCAGGACTGCAAAAGCTGGGACAGGTGTTGGCACGAAACCGGCATTTGCCGCCTGCTTTACGTCGCGCATTATCAGAGCTCGAAAATGGGATCTGTGATTACGATGTCACGCAAATTCGCAACATCATCCAGGATGAGTTGGGTTCCAAACTCGACGCGTTTGCAGTGGAAATTGACACCAAGATTTTCTTTGAAGGTAGCGTTAGTGCAGTCGTGCGCTTCACCTGGCACAACCCGGCCGTCAATCGTCGCGAACGTGCCGTCTTCAAAGTCCTGAAGCCTCACATCCCCGAGTGCTTTGCTGAGGACATGGACTTGCTAGGTCAACTCGCGAGATACATGGGTTCCCGGCATCGGGAATACGGCTTTGCCCAGCATGTTCTGCCTGACACATTCAATGACGTGCGCCGACTGCTCCAGCATGAGGTGCAGTTCAGGCGTGAACAGACAACTCTGGCGGAGGCAGCTGCATTGTACAAACGTCTGACCTCGATTCGTGTGCCACGAGTGATCAAACCTCTTTGTACGTCCAGAATTACCGCTGTTACGGAAGAGCGCGGCATCAAAGTCACCGATGCAGTGCGGCGCATGCCCGAATGGCAACGGGCTCATGTCTCTCAGCAACTGGTCGAGGCTCTAATAGCCGTTCCGCTATTTGCGCGCGGCGTCGACGCGATGTTTCACGCCGACCCGCATGCGGGCAATCTTCTCTACGACCGCCGGCACGGAGAGTTGGTGATTCTCGATTGGGCCCTTACCGATCGTTTGACGCGCGCCGAGCGCCGTCACCTCACGATGCTTCTCATGACCGTCGTTCTGCGGGATCCAATCGGAGCCTGCAATGCAATCGAGGCACTCAGCAGCCGAAAGGGACGGCGCGAGAAATCAAAGACGAAGATCATACACGCTTGCGTAACCTCATTTCTCAATCAACTGCCGGTAAAACGCGTTCCAGGCGCAGTCGACGCCATGAACCTTATCGAGCAAATTGCCTACGAAGGCATCCGCCTGCCAACTTCGCTCGTGATGTTCCGGAAGGCTTTGTTCACTCTGGAGGGCATTCTGCACGATATTGGCGCGCCTCAATTCAGCATAGAATCCATCGTGGGCCGACATATCCTTCTCAATTGGTTGACAAAGTGGAAGGGAGTCGGTTTGCCGTTATCTGTTAGCGACTGGATCAGCTTGCAGTGTAGCGCGCTCCTCTTTCCTGGACGCCTGCTGCTCCAGGGAGCGCAGAACATGGTGAAGCCGACAGTGCAGAGTGCGCAGGCACCACCACAAACTACCGCCGTCAAAAATTCCCCACGCGCGATCCGCAGTCGGAAGGCTGTTCCACACGGCATTCTAAAGAATGCGCGGCAAGCCGCAAAGCTCCACGTGACTGGCTCAATGGCCGACCGGGCCTGACTCACTGTACCAACAGCGATGCTATTCGTATGACTGTGCTTTCGCGAGGCGCTCGGCAACAATGGCGTAAGCGGAGGGATTGAAGGCGAGGCCGATGTGTGTGCCGGAAACTTCGAAGTCATGCTCGGGATTCTTAGTCACGCAACAGCGCCAGTCGACGATTCCGTCCTGGCGAGTGTAGATTGCGGTCTCAACCATCGACTCTGGAATGTTGCGCCTCAGGGAGTCAATAAACGCGCAGGTGCAGCCGCCGGTATAGCAGCCAGGCAATACGCCAGGACCGTGCTCCTGAAGGATTCTCATGCGCACCGCTTCGGCGGCGCTTAGAACACTGCGGTGCATCACCGTTCCTCGAATGGGTGAAGCCAGAGTGATTACCGAAGCCACGTCTTTCGGCCTCTGGTTGGCGACCGAGCGGGCGAGCACTCCTCCGAGGCTATGACCAATGAGATGAACTCGGCGACCGGTCTCCGCCAGGGCAGTATCGATTGTCTCGTTTAGGCGACGCTGTATAAGAAGGTTCGGACATTCCGCATTAATGCCGATTCCTGAAAAATAAGGGCGGTACCCAATCCTGGCCAGCCACGCATGCAGCTCCATCAGGTACAGATCGGTGCCTAAAAAGCCGGGAATAACCACGACGCCGGAGTCGTCTCCTTGTGGGACCCCGAAACCGTAATAGACAGGTGTTGCGTGCAGTAGAAGAAGTTCGGCGCCGAACAGCGCCTCAGTCCAAAGCGGAACATCCGCCTCCGCATGCGCTCTGTGCGGACGGTTCCGGCTGCGCGTCATGGAAGCACGACCTGTGGCCTTTCGTGTTTTGCGCCGCAACTTTTCTTGCCTTGTCCCGAGTAGTCGCGCGCGAAACCGCGAAGGGCGCGCCAGAGGCTAGTTTCTTGCCGGATGGCATTATACCCGGCCTGCCAAACTCGAATGCATCAGTACGTCCCGCTGTTAGATTTCTGATGCGAGGTCGAGAAAAGAGTTGCTCTGCGCCCCGGCCGCAAACCCCGGCGAATACAGCAGCGCGTGATTGGGGACGCGCTGCGTGCACTCGCTCGACTCGATATACGGTTACCAGGCCGCAAGCTCTGTCGATTACGGCCGCGGGCTATGCACTGTTTTAGGCTGCCCCAACTGCAGCTGCTTTCTTGGCACGGCCGGGGCCCTTGCCGCGCGGTGTCTTGAAGCCCGCTTTGTGCTCTTGCCGGTTCTTTAGCATCACCTCCATCAGCGCTTTCTGTGCGTCAACATAACTCTTCACGCCTTCTCGCGTAAGCTCGCCCAAGGGCAGGAAGGGGAACGGTCGTAACAGTTGTAGCGTCTTCCCGGCGGTCTTCACGTTCGTATTCATCTGCTTTCCGGCAACGTCGAACAGCTTCTTCTGAGCCTCGATGAACGCGTTCGTTGCATGCCTCGTGAGCTCGGCGAGCTCAGTTTTCTTCATCTTCCTCATTGCGCCATTGGTGCGTTTCGCGCCCGTCGCTTTTGCGGTTTCATCGGCAATGATGTCGAGAAATTGCTTCTGCGCTTTAATGAAGTTTTCCATACCTTCCCGGGCCAGCTCTGTTACATGCTCGGTCTGATACGGCTTGCCGGCTTTTGCTGCCTCCACGAAGTTGTGTGTCTGTTTGCCGGCGATCTTTAGAAACTCTTGTTGCATATCGATGAACGTGTTTACGCTTCTTTGGAACAGATCGGCTACCGCCTGCGCTGCTGGTGAGGTGCCAATGTGGTCTTTGACGGCCTGCATCAGGATCTCATTCTGTTCCTGTGCCAGCTCAAAGAGCACTTTCTGCCCTTCAATGAAGTTCGACATCCCCTCCCCTGCCATCTCGCTCAAAATCGTGGTCGGGGAGTGATTCGGATCGGTCAATTGCTGCCGCAGAGCCTGCATTACACTGGCATTCTGCCGCATGGCTAGGTCTAGAATGATGCGTTGTGACGCGAAGAAACTCTGAACTCCTTGCTGCGCCCAACCCGACAGGAGCGATACAAAGGAGGGCCCATGCGAGTGTGCTCGGGAAACTTCGGGCTTCGTAGCGGCTGCCATAACAGTACCTCCAAGATTTGCTGCATTGCAGCATCGACTAAAGCCTACGTCCCGCTTATACTTAAGTCAAGAATGGAAGCGAAATTATATGCAAAGCAACATTTCCTAGAACCAAAATGGAACAGCCACCCGTAACTATCAAAAAGTATGGCAACCGGCGCCTTTACGACACGACGGGCAGCCGCTACGTGAATCTGGATCAGATCGCCGCCCTGATCCGCCAGGGTAGGGAGGTACGTGTCGTGGATGCCAACACAGGGCAGGACCTGACGCGAGTGACTTTGACTCAGATCATTACTGAGGACGCAAAGGACAAGCCCACCGGCCTGCCACTTGAATTGCTGCGCCAACTCATTATGGCTTCCGATCAGGTGCGGCAGGAATTTGTCATGTGGTATCTCAAGTCCGCCTTTGACACTTATGAAAAAGTGCAGGACGCAGTTCAGAATCGTCTCGGCGAAATCGAATCCGCGATTCTGTCGCCCGTCGACTTGATGAAGAAGTTGCTTGCCACCCCCCAACCTGTTCAACCGGGCACCGAAAGCCAGTCTGAGATCGATTCCCTGCGCAAGCGCGTCATCGAACTCGAGTCGCGTCTTGCGACGCAAAAGCCACCGAAGCGGAAGCAGACTAAGAAAGTATCTGTCCGGTTGACGAAGAGTCTAGGAAAAAGGCAATCGTGAGCGGATCGTCATTCCGCCGCGCGCAGCGTTTTTGCTCGGTGTCACTGAGACTCGCTGTTCGTTGTGTTCTCACAAGCAACGCGTTCACGGTCGAGCAATCAGACCTGGCGTATCCTAATACTTCACTGGCGCGGCGCTACAACATCGACGTTGCCCGTGAGCTACGGTATGCCGCGTTAGCTTATTTCCACCACCTTCTCCGGTACTGATAAACCTTGCGGTTCCGTTCCCAATTCGGGAACCACGCCCTTCAGCTTTATTGGAATTGTTTTCTCACGCTTGCGATCAGCAGTAGCCTCATTGCGAAAGCGCAGTTATGAGGTACTCCCATGCAATGTCCCAATTGTGATTCCATTCGCATGTTTTCTGTGGAACCGGAAGGCGATGGCAAGTGTTCCGTTTGTCATGGTAGCGGGTACGGTGGACTGCGCGAGATGTTCTTTGAGCCTGTCGCGGTGCAATTGCCTGAGTGCGACGACCGCCGGGGCACTGGCAGGTGTCAAACCTGTTTCGGAATCGGCGTGGTTGAGGAGTATGAGTTCAGCCTCAAAGTATGATCTCATGGTTAACATTGCAAACCACGTGGGCCGGTTCTCGTGATGCAAGTCACAGCTTTTCGGTGCAGAAGGCATGATCCTGTTGATGAGGCTGAAAGGCAATCACAGGACGCCGAAGCTGGCTTTGGTTTAACGCAATGCGAGGACCTATGACTCTACCCATCTGGACTAAATCCAATATCGAGTACACGCGCAAGCTGGTCCATTCGGCCGTGGAGGGTGTGCAAGGCGGAGAAGAAGATTTCCTGCACGGAGAGCCTCTGAACGAATTTGTTGGCTCTTCCATTCGCAGTGCCTTAAGGCCCGCAGCAATTGGCACGCTATTAGGAATATTGGGCGGCTGCTCGGACCGGCGACGCCTAACGAAAGCGCTGCGGTATGGAATTCTGGGCGGTACACTCGGGTTCGGCGTGGGATTCCTTTGGGAAAGCCGGCGCATGTTGATGAGTATTGGCAACTGTGCCAAGAAGAAAGTCGACCGGGTACGCGACGAGCACTGGCTGGAAAAGAATCCGATTGATTATGCGTAAGAAGCGGATCTCCATCGATCCTCTGGTGACCCGACAGGATAAAACACACTCTGCAACCATGAAGAACGCGCCATGCGGTCCGGCAAGGAACTCGACTTTGATTTCCTCGTGATCGGCTCCGGTTTCGGGGGCAGTGTTTCCGCGCTGCGCCTGGCGGAGAAGGGCTACAGAGTTGCCGTAATCGAGATGGGCCGTCGCTGGAATCCGCAAAATCTTCCTCGCACAAGTTGGTCACTTCGTCGCTGGATTTGGCGTCCCCGTATTGGTCTGCGCGGGTTTTTTAACATGCGCTTTTTTCGCCATGCAACCATCTTTCATGGCTGTGCCGTGGGCGGTGGATCGATCACGTACGCGGGCACGTTACTGGTCCCTGGTGGAAAGGTTTGGGAGACAGGTTCCTGGACAGGTCTGGCTGACTGGGAAGCCGAAATGCCTCAGCACTACGGTACGGCTGCACGCATGCTGGGCGTAATCGAAAACAAGATATTAGGTCCCGCCGACTGTCTGCTAAAAAGCGCTGCTGAAGTGGCGCATGTGGCACACACGTTTTACCACACCAGTGTGGCTGTCCTGGAATCGCCCGACGGCGAGCCGGGCGGGAAAACGGCGTGTGACCCATTCTTCGGGGGTGAAGGTCCGGATAGAACAACGTGCATTGGCTGTGGTGGTTGCATGATGGGTTGCCGCTTCGGGGCCAAAAATACTCTGGACCTGAATTATCTTTTCCTCGCAGAAAAACGTGGAGCGCAAGTCTTCGACCAGACTAAGGTAGTGGACGTGCTATCACTAGATGGATCGACCGATGGAAGTGCAGGATACGAGGTCTTTACGGTCAACTCCACTGCATGGTTTCTGCGCGATCGAAGGCGCATCACCTGCGGCGGCGTAGTCTTTGCAGCGTCCTCATTAGGGACCATGGAACTGCTCTTTCATCTCAAAGAAAACGGTTCGTTACCGGCCATCAGCAATCAGTTAGGACGACATGTGCGCACCAATTCCGAGTCACTCATTGGCGCTCGAATAACCTCTGGTCGGGAAGACTTCTCAACCGGCGTGGCAATCGGATCGGGAATCTACATCGATGAACATACGCACATAGAAGCAGTGCGCTACCCACGCGGCTCGGATACCATGAGCTTTCTTACTACCATCCTGACGGATGGGACTCCCGGTCGCGCGCGGATCATGCTTTGGCTGAAGAATACGCTGCTCGCCTTAGCCCGCCACCCGATTAGAACGTTGCGTTTCCTTCAGCCGTTTGGATTCGCAAAAGAGGCAGTGATCCTGCTTTGCATGCAGGCGCTCGATGGCCACATCACTATGCGTTGGGAACGGCCCTGGTTTTGGCCCTTTCGAAAATTCCTCGTAAGTCGTGGCAAAAAAGTGCCGACCTATATCCCACAGGCCAATGAGTTTGCGAAGACCCTGGCTCGAGTCGCACGCGGGACCGCGATGAGCATGCTTCCGGAAATACTCTTCAACGTTCCCGGAACCGCTCATTGCATAGGAGGTTGCGTAATTGCCGCCAATTCCGATCGGGGGGTGGTCGATGCCCAACATCGTGTCTTCGGCTACAAGAATATGTACATCTGCGATGGATCGGTAATCGGCGCGAACCTCGGCGTAAATCCTAGCCTCACTATCACGGCACTTGCCGAGCGGGCAATGAGCTTTATTCCGGCCGCTCCCGACCGTGCGGCGAAGAAGGTAGGCGTGTCATTAACGCCGCACCCCTGAAATCGTCGCAAACCCGCTCCTTCTATTTCTTCTCTTCAGGCGCCAAACGGTCCTGACGAGCGGTGCAAGGTCACATTCGGTTGCCACTTTCGTTCGTCCTGTTTTATGGGGACGTGTCAGTACGATCTCTGCCGCTTTGGATGAACTTCGCCGATTCACCTATGCTTCGTTGCAACCTCGCCGGAGTTGTTGGCAAGCCTTGGGAAAGTCACACTCTCGCACTCCTTAGGTTCAGCTTTGCGATTCGGAATCGGGAAGGGAGATGCGCAATCGAGTCAATAACGTTCGGGCTCTATACAGGGGATGAAAGGTTCACAGATGCCCGCATTCACGGGGGCGTAGGTGAATGACGAGGGCGGAAGAGAGAACCTGAGATGATCTTTGCTGCATCCCTTCAACATCAAAATTGTAGTAGCTTTGCATGGCATGCGCCGCGACAGGAATACGGGCGTTGTCGATGGCGGGACTCGGCGTACGCCGTCGTGTCCCTAGGAAAGCATTAACCACATCCCCAGATACTGAGCGGGTGAAGACAGCATGAAAGCGGCGCGAATCCATAACTTTGGTGGACCAGAGGTAATTGTCGTTGAAGAGGTCGCCGTTCCGGTTCCCGGGTCAGGAGAAGTGCTGGTGAAGGTTGCAGCGACCGGGGTGGGTCCTTGGGACGCTCTGATCCGCGAAGGCAAAAGCAAGGTGGCCCCGCCTCCCCCACTTACGCTCGGATCGGATTTGTCAGGCGTCGTTGAAGCAGTAGGGTTGGGCGTTACCGAATTCACGAATGGCGACCAAGTGTACGGCGTCAGCAATCCTCAGTTCTGTGGAGCAAACGCAGAGTACGCGATTGCCATCGCAACCATGATTGCTCTCCAGCCACTCGGCATTACGGACATCGAAGCGGCGTCAGTACCCGTGGTCGCCATCACTGCATGGCAGATGCTCTTCGACTATGCACACGCGGAGCCCGGTCAAACCGTAATGATTCTGGGAGCCGCTGGGAACGTGGGCGCGTACGCCGTCCAGTTCGCGGCGAGAGCAGGACTGCATGTGGTCGCAGTGGTAACAAAGAAGGGAACTGATTACGTCCGAAGTCTTGGAGCAGAGATTGTTCTCGATTCGCAAATCGGAACATTTAAACACAGCGCCCCTCCAGTTGACGTATTAATCGATACGGTCGGAGGAGAGACCCAGGAACGCTCGCTTGGTTCTTTGAAACCCGGGGGAGTTCTGGTCTCCGTCGTCTCTAGCGATCCGCTACCCTCTCGCCCGGATGTGCGCACATCCTTCTTCTATGTCGACGTGACTACGCAGCGCCTGAATACCATTTCAAAGCTGTTCGAAAGTGCAGAGCTACAACCCAGAGTTGGCAGCGTACTTCCTTTGAACGAAGTTCGAACAGCGCACGAGATGCTTGCTGGCTCGCCGCATAAAAGAGGAAAGATCGTCCTGAGGGCCTGATGTACGATCAGGGTAGAAACGCAGACGTGATGCTCACAATCTTAAGTTTGGTCCTGCTATGTCTCCGTAGTTGCTTTTTCCGAGGGGACTTGGCTAATTGATGGGATGATATGGTAGGCCCGAATGGACTCGAACCATCGACCTCTTCCGTGTCAAGGAAGCGCTCTAACCAGACTGAGCTACGGGCCTAAAGCTGCCTACTACCTTCGACATTTTATCAGACCGCTGGCAGCGAGCTCGTATCTGGCCCTCGCGTTCTCGCCCCGGTAGATCCCGCATCGAGCGATCTCACAGTATGAAGATGGACCTGCCACACCTGTCCCTGCAGTTGCAATCGCGGGCCGAGCCGGAGACAATCCTAACGTGAAGAGGAAAAGCGTCGGCAAACCCTCGAAGAACGTCGCTCACACTAGCAGTTTTACACCTAACCTCACAGCTGGACCATTCCAGTCGGGTGCGGTTGTGCTAGTCACGCTCAACAACCCACGCGAGAAGTTTTGGGGTAAGGTGTTGGCGCTTGATCCTGCGGGACTAAGCTTGTGCGGGATTGAACTCGCGTCCTTTGAGGACGCTACAAACATGTTTATTAGTGGCGAGCCACTCGCCGCCGCATCTCTTTTTATTCCCATGCACCGCGTGGAACGGGTGGAACTGGATTCTCCATCCGGCAGTATTCCTTCTTTGTCCCAGCGATTCCTTTCACGGACTGGCATAGAACCTCGCGTAGCCCTTGTCGGACCTCCGCTGGAAAGATCGGATTCGTGAAGATCTCACAGCTGTTCAGCGCGCCCAATCAACTCACGCTGCTGCGTATGGTCTTTGTTCCGTTTATTATCATCAACCTGGCGGACCAGCATTATTTATGGGCGCTTAGCCTCTTCATATTGGCCGGTCTCAGCGATGGTTTGGACGGGTTGTTGGCGCGCGCCCTGAAACAGCAAACCCTTCTCGGCCAGTACCTGGATCCCATCGCTGACAAATTGCTGCTGAGCACAACCTTTCTAGTCCTCTCCATTCTTCACAAGATTCCATGGAAATTCACTGTTGTCGTATTCAGCCGCGATATTTCGATTCTTGGCGTAAGTGCAGTTTTGTACGCCATTGCGGGGTTGCGCGATTTTCGTCCGAGCGTTTTCGGGAAAGCCAATACGTTTTCTCAGTTGGCGGCGGTTGTGTTCGTCATGCTTTTCGAGATTGATCGTTCCCGATGGGTGTATCTGATACGGTGGGCGTGCCTGCGCGCCACCTTTACCTTCACCATCCTGTCGGCGCTGCATTACATCTATCTGGTTGGTGTGCGGCTGCGCGCTCTGCATCCACACTCAGCGTCAACGGCGCCCCCTATTTGACCCTGTTTCTCAGCAACCCCTAGAATTGTCAATTTGCCGTACTGACCGAATCAACTCATCTATGCCTCTTCGTCTCTACAACACACTCACGAACGCAGTCGAGGATTTCAAAGCTATCCATGCAGGCGAGGTGAGAATGTATGCCTGCGGCCCCACCGTATACGACTACGGTCACATCGGAAACTTTCGAACATTCATTGCAGTCGACATTTTGCGCCGCCACTTCCGCCAGAGTGGCTACAAGGTGCATCACGTCATGAATATCACGGACGTGGACGACAAGATTATTGCCAATTCGGCGCGCGCAGGGCTGACGGTAAAACAGTACACGGCAAAGTACGAGAAGGCATTCCTGGAAGACGCCAGTACTCTCGGTATTGAACAACCGCAGTTGGTGCGTGCCACGGACCATATTCCGGAAATGGCAGAATTCATTGCCAGGTTGCAGGAAAAAGGTTACGCATACCGCGCCGATGACGGTTCGTACTACTTTCGAATAGCGAAGTTCCCAGCCTATGGCAAGCTTTCGAAGAAAGACTTTGCCGGCATGGAAGACGGCGCTCGTGTGGATTTGGACGAATACGATAAGGATAGCGCGCGCGACTTTGCGCTCTGGAAAGCGCCCAAGCCTGGCGAAGCGTCATGGGACACACCGATTGGGAAGGGCCGTCCTGGCTGGCACATCGAGTGTTCCGTCATGTCGATGGAAGAATTAGGGGAAACTTTTGATCTGCATGCGGGCGGCGAGGATCTGATTTTTCCTCATCACGAGAACGAAATTGCTCAATCGGAGTCACTGACCGGGAAACCTTTCGCCCACTTCTGGTTTCATGCCCGCTTTTTGCTGGTAGAAGGCGAGAAGATGTCGAAGAGCCTGGGCAACTTCTTTACCTTACGGGATCTGGTGTTAAAAGGTCACAAGCCTTCGTCCATACGCTTTCTGCTTGCGTCGGTGCCCTACCGTCATCAGCTGAATTTTACTTTCGACGGTTTGAAGCAGGCGGCGGTCTCCGTCGAGCGCTTGCGTAACCTCCGTATGCGTCTTGCTACTGCGCACTTTCCCGAGGGGTCAAAGCCGAGCATGGCCGCGTTGGCGCGCGAGACGGTCGACCGCATCAACGAAGCTTTGGACGACGACCTAAATACAGCCCAGGCGCAGGCCGCGGTATTCGAGATGGTCCGAAAAGTCAATGCGGCGGCCGACGCCGGCGAAATGAAGAACGATGACGTAGCTCCAATGCTCGGTGCGTTACAGAAGTTCGATGATATCTTCGCAGTGCTGGAGGATCAGGACGAGACGAAGGTGCGCCAGATTGTTGAATGGGCAAAGGCAGAGAACAAGCTAGAGAATGCTAGTGAGAAAGTTGTTGATCTCGTCAATACAGCGCAGCTTTCCGATGCGGAGATCGAGGCCGACATCGCGAAGATGAAACAATCTCGCCAAGCGCGCAAGTTTGCGGAATCCGATGCCATCCGCGCCCAATTGGCCGCGGCAGGAATCATCGTCGAAATTACCAAAGACGGAATTCGCTGGAAGCGGAAGTGATTGCGGTAGTACGCCGTCCATCAGCACGATCCAAAAAAAAATGTGGCCAGAGCGGCATTCGGCGAGGACGGAAGTCTCAGCCGTTAATCAATGCCATGGGTTCTTCAACGCTGGCTTCGCGCAGAAACTTGGCTGCTTCTTCCGGAGGAGTCGGATTGATATAGAAGCCAGTACCCCATTCGAAACCCGCCGTTTTGGTCAGCTTGGGCATGAACTCAATGTGCCAATGATAGTGATCGTTGCTGGGATCTTGCACCGGCGATGAGTGAATGACGAGGTTGTAAGGCGGGTTGTCGAGTACCCGATCGGCTTTGGTTAGCAGCGTTTTGATGGCTTTCGCGAGATTCTCGAACATGTGCGAGGACGAGTTCTCGAATGCTGATTCGTGCCGCTTCGGCAAGATCCACGTTTCGAACGGAAAACGCGGTGCGTAAGGTGCAATCGTGAGGAAATCCTCGTTTTCGGCGACGACCCGGGAACCGCTGTCAGTCTCCTGTCGGATGATGTCGCAGAATACGCAGCGCTCCTTGTATATGTAGTACTGCTTCGCGCCCTCGAGTTCCTCGACCACGTAAATGGGAAGAATCGGTAGCGCGATGAGCTGCGAGTGAGCATGCTCCAACGAAGCTCCGGCCGGTTCACCGTGGTTCTTAAAGATCAAGATGTACTTGAAGCGGCGGTCCTTTTTCAGGTCCAGGATACGGTCGCGGAACGTCCAGAGGACATCCTCGATGCGCTTGGCAGGCAGCGTTGCTAACGTGGCGTTGTGATCTGGCGTTTCGATGATGACTTCGTGAGCGCCGATGCCGTTCATCTTGTCGAACATGCCCTCAGCCTGCCGATTCAAGTTGCCCTCGATACCGAGCGCAGGAAATTTGTTGGGGACCACTCGCACGGTCCAACCCGGGGCGTCCCTCTGCGGCGGTGGCCCACCATTAGGATTTGGGCGGTATGCCTGGATTTCAGGCGGAGTCTTATTCTCGTTTCCGTAGCAGAAAGGGCAGAAGCCACCTTTGTTCTTCACACCTTCCCGCAGAAAATCGGTCGGACGCTTTGCACGGTCGGTAGAAATTATGACCCAGCGCCCCACGATGGGGTCTTTCCTCAGCTCAGGCAAACACTAAATCCTTTCACTATGGATGCCGAAACCCTCATTTTACGACATGCGGAAAGCATTCTTGAATAACTCGAATTTGGGCCGGCAGGTTTGTCGCTCCTCATAGTATACGCTGACAATGTCGAAGCGCCACTGGCACGATGGGGGGAGATGGCGTAGATATTCGCGCGCAACAGCGGACAGTTCGTGCCGCTTTGCGTGATCAACCGCAGCTTCGGCCGGCTTGATGTCATGGGAAGTTCGGGTTTTGACTTCGACGAAGCAAAGTACGTCGCCGTCCCAGCCGATGAGGTCAATTTCACCCCGGCGCCGATGAGAGCGGTAGTTGCGCGCCACCATCACATATCCGAGGCTGCGAAGATGAAAGTAAGCGTCTTCTTCGCCGCGCCGTCCGGTCCGCTGGTGCGCCGGAGCATCGTCCGGCGTACAAACACGATCCGAAACGGCGTCGATTGCATGGACAATCACTCGAATCAACCTGGCGCTCACATTCATCTTTAGGCAGTTCTCGTCTCTATCCAGGGTAGCGCCAGCTCGGTGGTTGAGAAGTGACGAGTCTCACATGCGCTTTCTAGAATGTGAGTCGGAATCCCGATTTGGAGTAGCTTGTGAGTTACTTGGACGAGCGCATCGCTTGACGTACAAGGGCTCTGTGACTCACGCGCAACTTGTAAAGCTGGCGGAGAGTTGGCTGAGATCTCGCCGCTGCTATGTCGTCCTAAGCGAACAGACCGCTTCTTCGGGCGAGGTGCCTGACGTGATTGGGTGGAGAAGAGATTGCCGTTCGATTGTCATCGAATGCAAGATCTCACGCGCAGATTTCTACGCTGATCAAAGGAAATTGGTCCGTCTGAATGCGCACCTCGGTATGGGCTCTGAGCGTTACTATTTCACGCCCAAAGAGATGCTCCGCTTCGACGAACTTCCCCCAGGATGGGGGCTGCTCGAAGCGTCTCACAAAGAAGTCGTGCGCTCGGTCCACAGTCGGCCCCGCAGCCAGCGATCTGAGGCCGGTCTGATTGCAGAAATGGAACTGCTGCTTGCCAGCTTGCGCCGCGTGGAAGTCCGCATCGAGCCGCAAACTATTACCGATTTTCTGAAATGGAAGAATCGGATGGCTGAATACAATGGAGGGCAACTCCCGCAGGGGCTCGTGCCGCCCGAGCAAGAACTCCTTTCCTAACTCGAGCGATTCAGACTTCTTCGTGCATTATGCTGCGTATTTCCGCAATGGCTGTGCCAATCTCCGCATCCAGTAACGTTAAGGATTGTGCTGCCTGCGCAAGGTTCAATGTATGTCCCATCTGCTCCAAGTCACGGGCCCTTTCGGAAGCAGTAGTCAGGCCTAAGTAACCCAATTCACCTTTTAGGCTGTGTGCGGTTCTCTCCACGGCTTCTGAGTTCCTGTCCGCCAAACCGCGGTGCAATTCCGCGAGCAGGTTTGGCGTTTCCTCCAGGAAAATGTGAATCACCTCGCGCAAAAGATTTTCATCACCATCCAATCTTTCAAGTGTTTTTGCCCTATCCCATATCGTCTTCGGGACCGGAGTTGGCGCAACATTTGTGTCGGGGGAGGGCGCCATTTGTGGAAAGAATATCTGGAGCGCCTCTTCTACGTCTTTTCTACTCACGGGTTTGGCAACATACGCGTCCATACCGGAGTCGAGACAGCGTTCCTTATCGCCTTTCATTGCGTGGGCCGTCATCGCAATGATAGGAATGCGCACTCCGGAGTTCTTCTCGTATTCGCGAATTTTCTTGGTAGCTGTGAGGCCATCCATCTCCGGCATTTGCACGTCCATCAAGACCGCGTCGAACTTGCCCGTCGTGGCCAACGCGACGGCTATTTTGCCGTTGGCGGCGATCTCTGTGCCATGCGCCATTTTCTCCAGCATGCGCTGGATTACCACCTGGTTTACAGGGTTATCCTCCACTATCAAAAGGTTCAGTTTCCGTGGAAGTCTTGGTAGGTCGTGCCTCGTTATGAGGCGAGGGCCTGAATCCTTGATGCCCTCGCCCAACACGGCCACAACTGCCGACAGCAGTTCGGACTTATGGACTGGCTTCATCAAGTATGCGGCGATTCCCAAGTTGCGGCATCGTGCGGCATCTCCGCATTGCCCTCCAGATGTCAGCATCATGATCAAAGACCGCGATAGTCGCGGGTCTTCTTTGATCTTCTTGGCTAGATCAAAACCATCCATACCTGGCATGTGGCTGTCAACAATTGCCAGGCGAAAAGCCTGTCCACCCTGGTCCGCGGTTTTCATGCAATCCACAGCCTCCATGCCATTGCGGGCGGTCACGACGTGCATACCCCAGCCGCTCAGCACCTCCTGTAGGATTCGCAGATTGGTCGCGTTATCGTCAACCAGTAATACGGGAACTTCCAGGAGTTCTGTCTCGAGGTTTTGAGGGGCGGGCAGTCTCAGGTTCGCTGCTGGTGTCAATCGAACCGTGAAGTAAAACGTGCTTCCCTTGCCGACCACGCTGTTTAGCCAGATCCGGCCTCCCATGAGCTCCACAAGTTGCGACGAGATCGCCAGTCCAAGACCGCTACCGCCGTAATTGCGTGTGGTACTGCTGTCGACCTGAGCAAAGGCTTCAAAGATAAGGGAGTGCTTTTCTGGTGGTATGCCAATTCCGGTGTCACTCACGCTAAATTGAAGCTCAAGGTCACGCTCGCTCCTGAGGGCGCAGCTAACCCGAACCACAATCTCCCCTTCATGGGTAAATTTGATCGAATTGGCGACCAGGTTAACCAACACTTGACGTAGTCTTCCAGGATCCCCGATGACGAACTGCGGCACCTCGGGCGCAACCTGGTACGCGAGCTCTAGTCCTTTCTGATCGGCGCGAAGCGATAAGGCCCGCATGGTTTCAGCCACGCTGTCGAGCAAATTGAATTCGATAAGATCTAAGTCAAGCTTTCCGGATTCAACTTTGGAAAAGTCCAGAATATCGTTGATTACGGTCAACAGTGACTCACCCGAAGACTTCAGCATGGTCAGGTACTCCCGCTGTTCCGGGTTCAATGCAGTGTCCAAGGTGAGTTCCGTCATACCCAGGATGCCGTTAATAGGAGTGCGGATTTCATGGCTCATATTAGCCAGGAACTCGCTCTTGGCCCGGCTCGCCGCTTCCGCCGCTTCTTTCGCAGCTTTGAATTGGGTATTTAAAGTAAGCAGTTCGGCGGTGCGAGCTGCCACCAGATCCTCCAAACTTTCCCGATGCTGGCGAAGCTCACGGGCGCGTTTCTCGATCTGCTCCAGCATCTCATTAAATTGCGTGCTCAGAAGACCTAGCTCATCTCTGCTTCTCACCTCCACACGAATCGAATAGTCACGGAACTCAGAAACTGCCTTAGCCATGTGCACGAGGTCGAGAACAGGTTGGGAAACCACCTTTTGAAACCGCCTCGCGATTAGAAATGCCAAAGTGAAGGTCACTAGCAATACCAGGCTCACGCTGATCCTGTAGGCTCGATACCGTCCCTGTAGCTTTTGCAGATCAGACTCGATATACAGCGAACCGGCGCCTTCACCGGCAAGCGCGACCTTACGAAACAAGATCAGGCGGTCGCGCTGGAACAACGTCGTGTCTGGCCGTGGCTCAGGCACTGACCATCGCTCTTCGTTTCCTTCCCGCACATACCTGGCTAGAACTGTTCCATCTGGCTTGTACGTACAGGCTCGCGTGATGTTCGGTTGGGCGCGGAGGGCGTGCAGCACCTCACGAGCGCCATTCGCATCCTCAAAGAGGAGAGCGGCTGTGGAATTTGCCGCCAGTACGTCGCCCAAGGTTTCTAGATCGTCCGCCATGGCACGTCGGATTTGTGCGATGTCATAAGTCACCATCGGAATAGCGACGGCAGCGGCGACGAAAAGCGCGATTGTCATGAATAGGCTGGTTAACTTCTGGCGCAGCGACATGTTACGAAACCAGCTCATGACGTTTCCGATTAGGCCTAGCTAAGCACTGCCTTCGCCAGGCTCAACAGCTTCGCGCTGATCTTCAGGCGCGCTTCATTGGCGGCATGCAGGTTCACTTCGAATCGCATGCGCTCATCTTCCACTAGCAACTCAATCATGCCGCCGGCGTCGACGAAGCCTTGGCTGTCCCCGACCGTCAGGACAGACCGTCCGCGCAGAGCGCTCAAGATCTCTTTCATATGCGCATTTTCCGAGGCGCTGATGAATACAACCTGGCAGCTCCGTGCCAGATGGTAGTTGGTTACGATTAGTACCTGAACCGGGTGCCCTTCGATCACTTTGCCGTCGGTTAGCTGTGTCAACTCGGAGCCGAACGGATTCTGCCCCAGCACACAAATCTGAAAAGTCAGGCTGCGCACCGATTCTCCCGGCCAATCTATGAACTTCGTGAAGTTGTAAACGAACGCGGCCTTCAATTGGTACTCGCTCGCCCTTTGTCCCGCTGCTTGTAGAGCAAAAATCGGAAGAAAAAGCAGGACAGCCAATTTCGACCAGCCTCCCTGAATCGATGCTGGTCCAACCTGCAACATCAGTGCCGCGCTCCCCAATGCCAGGTAAGCTTTATGCGAAAGCTTCGACCGTCCTGCTCGAGTGAATCTTGAGTCAGGTCTCCCGAACCAGGAGTGAAATATGTGCGATCAAGCAGGTTATAGATACTGGTTGAGAGATCGAGTCGTTTGTTAATGGCCCGGCCGAGCAGGGTGACATTGAACAGAGCATGCGCACCCGCCTCGTTCCCCTGCAGGGTCTTACGCGAGCTTTCGTATTGTGCATCCCCGCTTGCGAACAAGCGTCGCGACAAGAGCGGCACGGTTACATTCAGTTTGCCCAGGTGCTGAGGCGAATTCACCGGGAGTTGCCTGGATCTTTGATCCTTAGCTGCCGTGTAGCTGTAACTGATGTTGCCCGCGAGCCCATTGGCGAATTGTGTAGACAATTCCAGCTCGCTTCCCGCGGCCTGTACCTTGTCCACATTGCGAAAGATCAGCAATTCCGAACTCTCATCCTGCTGCAGCGAGATCAGGTCGCGAAGGTAGTTCCAGAAGACAGCTCCGGAAAGTCGCACGTGCGGTCCCAGTTGTTGCTCGCACACGGCTTCGATACTCCTCATAGTTTCCGGGCGTAGGTCAGGATTCAAGGAAAAGCCCGAGTTACCACCGCTGCCAGTTCCGTAATAGGCCTCGTAAACATTGGGAGAGCGAAAGGCTGTTCCGTACAGGAGCTTGAAGGTCGTTTTTCCCCACGGCTGGTAAATAAGGCCCGCTCTGGGATTGGTGCTCGCTCCGTATCTTTGGTAAAGATCAAAGCGAATCCCGATATTGAGCTTCAGTTGCGAAGAGATACTAAACTCATCCTGCACGAAGCTTGCTCCCATCCGCGTCGTCCGGTGATCATCCACGTACAGAGCGGGAGAATTAGTATCGTAGTTTTTCTGGTCCTGCTGAAGGTTGTAACGGAGTTCCGAGCCTACAGTGAGATCGTGCTTTCGCAGCAGACGATGCCGAAACTGCAACTCACCGCCCCATCTTTGTCCGCGAGCGTAGTCAATATTGGTTTGAGCTGCGGAGTATGGCCAAATGCCGTCGTATGCGTAGCGGTCGTAGTAAGTCCGGGCAGTCATCTGCCAGCTGTTGTGCAGCGTCGAACTGTAGCTCAGATCCAAAAACTGATGTTGGTCGGCGTTTCGCGCCCGAAAATCATTGAATTCGGTCCCATATGAGGCTGTGGGCAGTCCCTTATTGCGCCAGGTTTCGACACCCTGAAGAGTGAAGCCTCGGTAAGCCAATTTGAACAGTGTGTCGTGATAGCGGTCGTAGTCCAGCTTCCGCGCGATTCCGTCATTGGTCAGAGGGGTATCGAATTCAGGGAAATACAAGTTCTGTCCGGCACTATTGTAGAAAGTGCCGGAAAACAGCATTTCCACTCCTTTGGTAGTGCCGCCGTAAGTGGCGCGTCCTTTGTAGGTTTCGAAACTTGCGGGCTCGAAGGAAAACTCCCAGCCATCGATGTCCCGTGCCCGTTTGGTGATGACGTTGATAACTCCGAAGAAAGCGTTGGACCCATACAAGGATGAGCTGGGACCGCGAACGACTTCGACCCGATCAATTACGTCCACATCCACCGGAAACTCGGTTCCTAACATAGCTTGGTCATAGATGTTGTCGTTGATCCGGTGCCCGTCCACCAGCAGCAACACCCGAGTGTTGAAGTCACCCGGCGGTCCGAAACCGCGCACGCCAGCAAACCTGTAGCTGCGATCGTAACCCAAGTAAAAGCCGCGAACCGCGCCCAGAATGTCGGCGAGCGTCCGGAAACCATGCTTCTGAATTTCGTCTGCGCTGATGACGGTGACCGAAGATGGCGCGTCACTCGCGTTCTGGATGTGTTTTGAGGCGCTGTAGACTTGTACGTTCATCAGTTCTTCCAGACTTGCTTCTCCCAGATCTATGGCAGGCGATTGGGCCAGGCAAAGCGTATCCCCGACCATCAAAAAGACTGCGGCTGCGAGAAGAAGTTTGTGGTGAACAGTTAGCCTGCGTTTCACAGGTCCGGGCATGGCACGACCTTCTTCTGGTTGCCGCATGGGGAGAGAAACCGGGAATGAACGGCACACCTGGCCCTGGCCCGGTTTGCGGGCGAGAGCTACTTCGCGAATGTCTCCCTCAATCTCTCAATCGGTAGCTTGGGGCGGGACTTCAGTCACGAAAGTACTAAGAACGGTGTAATTCTGGTTCGACGCAGCGATGAAATTCGCAGGGTTCGTGAGGAATAAGAACACTCGTTGTATGGAAACAGGAAGTCGTTGTTCAGTTTCGAAAAGGGCGTGATGCCGGATCAGTTTAGACGGCAAAGCACTCGCTGATGGGGTGGTAACGTCGTGCGCAATGAACCTGTATTCATGCCGTCTCTTCCAAAACAACTCCCGGTACTGGTTTCCTGGCTCGCATAGTCGTAATCACGACGACACTGACCAGAACCAGCAAAGTGCCCGTTGTTGTGCGTAGATAAAGCGATTCACCACCTAAAAAATATCCGACGAGTACGGCCACGACTGGATTCACGTACGCATAAGTTCCAACCTTGGTTGGCGATTCATGGTGAATCAGCCAAACGTATGCCGTGAATGCAACGATTGAGCCGGGAACAACGAGGTAAAGCAGTGAAAGCCATGCTCCGCGCGAAACACTTGAAGGATGAAAATTGTGGAACTCACCAAGAACGCCGGCGGTGACGCTGAGCAACACTCCTCCCGCAAGCATCTGAGCGCCCGAACTCATGATTTTCGACGCAGGAAGCGCCAGCTTTCGGGTAAGCGCAGAGGCGAGCGACCAACTCATGGCTGCGACGATCAAGGCCAGTGCACCGCGAGCATCGATCGGCGCTCCACCCAGATTCAAAGAGTGGCTCATCAGGACTGCAACTCCGGCAATGCCGATGACGAGTGCCAAGGCGAGGCGCAACGTGAGCGTCTGAGTTTGAAGGAAGACGATTTCGGACAACGCCATGAACACCGGAATCATGGCCATCATGACCGCGGCAATCCCGGATGGGACACGCTGCTCCGCCCAGAACAGCAGTCCGTAGTCGAGGACAAAGATCAGCAGAGCGAGAAGAAGAGCTGAGATCCATTCACGAACGCTCGGGGAGCGCTCGCCATGTGCGAGCATCCAGCCATAAAGGATGACGCCGGCTATCAGGAATCGCATGGCGGCTAAAAGGAACGGGGGAACTTCGCGAACACCAACGCGAATTGCGAGGAAGGTGGATCCCCACACTAAGTAAATGATTGCGAACGCCAGTAGCGTCTTCCACGTGGGCTGGGTTCTGTGTTCCATGGCAGGTAGATATCATCAATGTACCAGCCGCGCTCTTTTATCGACTCATTGTTGCACGGCTAGGCCCGGCGCCAACACGCCTTTACCAGTGATCCAAGGATGGATCTCCGGTTTGAGTAGTCCGGCTTTTACGGTTGGGTCGTCCTGCACCAGCTTTGTGGTTTCGTCACCACCGACGCGGAAGATAGCGACTCCGTGGAGATCTCCCGGATTTTTGAATGGGAAGTGGCCGGCAATGGCGATCTTTCCCTGCACAATCATTTGCTGTACGAATGCGCCATGAGGCTTGAGCGTGTCCAGGAATCCTGGTTGCGCGGCATTCCACTTCTCGCCTTTTTTCATGAATACAAGCGTGTACTGTTCCATACCTTCCGGAGTTGAAGGCGGATGAATTGCGTCAGAGTCAATTGCCCAGGGCCCGTGCACCTCCGCTGCCAAACGCCCGGCTTTGATCGCTGGATCGCCATTAGCCCATTCTTGTGCCTGTGACAGTGACTCCGCGCGTAGTACGAAGATGCCGCGCAAAGAGGTGTCGTCGGTGAACGGTCCGGCTATGACTAACTTCTGTTCAGCATGCATCGTGCGGATGTTTGCCATATGTTCCTCCTGCAGTTTGTCGCCGGCTTCTTTGCTTAGCTGCGGAGGATTTTGCGGGCGTTTCAGGAGTACTAAGTAATATTTCGGAGCGGTCGCCTCCGAAGGCGTCTGCGTGAAGGCGAAATTTGTAATGGTCGCGAAAACGAGCAAAATTCCGGTCTTCACAAGTACCGTTTTCACAGTTGCCACACTTCTCATCTTTCCGTCTCCTTTAAGCTCTGCGACGACAAGACATTCCTGGAGGTGCGAAGGGAATTCTCACGCTCCCTTTCCGCGGTTGGCGAGGTCACCGCATGGCAAATGCCCCAAGGAAAGTTAGACAATGCCGGCGGAGAAAGGAAAGCAAGACCTAGCAGATACGAAGGTGGAACCTAGTTTTCGGTACGTACGGCTGGAAGACGCACGAGAAGTGGCCGGTGCTGTTGTCCTGCATGCGTATGGCGAGCGGGAACTGACGGGCTGCTGTCCACTGAGGTTGGAATTGGCGCCGGGCTTCGCACCCAGGCTGATTGCTTAACTTCCTGATCGCAATTCCGCAGTGTCCTGGCCGCGTTTGGACGAATACAATGATGTGTTTCAGTCGGGATTCGAGATCTCGTCCTTCCCCTCAAGCCACCATGGAGACATCAGTGAGAAAACTCGCTAAGTTCGCAGGGATTGCTGTGCTAGCGCTGCTTATTTTGGCGGCGATTGGAATAACTTTCACCATAGGGTGGCGGCCGTTTATCGGTCCGAAAACACGGCCGCTTACGGATCGTACTTTGGAGCGCACACCGCAGCGGCTTGAGCGTGGGCGTTATCTGGCGGTAGCCGTGAGTGGATGCATGGGTTGCCACTCCGAGCATGATTGGAAGAATCACGGCGCAATTTCGCCCGGCACGGAAGGCGCGGGCGAAGTGATGCCAATCGCAGAACTGCCGGGCAAGATAGTTGCGCCGAACATCACGCCGGATCCGGAGACCGGTGCGGGAACGTGGAGCGATGACCAATTAGCGCGGGCGATTCGCGAAGGCATCGGTCATGACGGGCGGGCGCTGTTTCCGATGATGCCTTATCAGGACTTCCGCAAAATGTCGGACGAGGATTTGGCGTCGATCATTGTTTATCTTCGTTCTTTGCCGCCCATACGGCGCTCCCTGCCTAGCTCTCAAATAATCTTTCCGGTTAAATACTTGATTCGGGGAGTGCCCCGGCCGCTGACCACGGCTGTCCCGGCGCGAGATTTGAGCGATCCCGTTCGACGTGGCGAATATCTGGTGACCCTGGCGGGTTGCGGTGGATGCCATACACCCCAGGTAAGGGGCCAGAATGTCCCCGGCATGAATTTAGCTGGCGGTTTCACCCTTACAGGGCCATGGGGAAGGGTTGCGAGTTCTAATATCACGCCGGATGCGAGCGGAATCGGCTACTACGATGAATCGCTGTTCTTGCAGGTAATGAGAACGGGATATGTGAAAGCTCGGGAGCTAAGCCCAATCATGCCAGTGTTCGACTTCAAGAACATGACAGATGACGATCTGAAGGCGATGTTCGCTTATCTGCGGACCCTTAAGCCGGTGAAGCACCGGGTGGACAATGCCGAAGAGGTTAGCGAGTGCAAGTTGTGCAGACAGAAGCATGGTGGCGGGAAGCTGAATTAGTCCAAAATGGTCTCACTGTCGACTAGAGGTTTCGTGTCCGAGCTTTGCTTGGCCGGAGGGATCCCTCCGTGGGTGATTGTCGACTCTTTTCCACAGACGTGATTCTTTTGAAGGCGAAGCGTCTCACTTTGAGGCAGCCCTGAACCTAAGCTGTAAACGCAAGGCATTGTGGTCACCGAAGGAGTAAACCACAATTTATCGCGCTTTTCCCGATCGAGCTTCTCTCCTCTTATAGACCTTTAACTTTAGCCTTGACAGTGAACGACTTAGGCGTAAGATGTGGTCAAAAGTGGTAGAAAGTGGTTCAGTAAGTAGGGGCCGTGGAGGCCAGAGGTAAACGAGAGGCGCGAGTGGGATTCGAAGCTGAAAACCCCAAAAACGGCCCCAACTTTCCCGACCTGATCGATGTTTTTGCTGCTCTTACCTCCCTCGTTCCGGTAGTAGCCGCAATCGGGCGGCGCCGGCCCCCAAGCAAGGGCAAGACTCATGTTTCGTGGCAATCACCCAACTCGCGTGGACGAAAAAGGACGGCTAAAGGTTCCCGCGGAATTCAAGCGGGTGATCGACGAGAAATACGGCCAGCAATTCTACATCACGAGTTTGGACGGAAAGGTTGCACAAGTTTATCCCTTCGAGGAGTGGGAACGGATCGAGCAGAAGTTGGCCGGGCTCTCCACATTCAATCCTACGAAGAAGAAGTTTCTGGACCGGGTGAATTATTACGGACAGGTAGTCGAGATGGATGGCCAGGGGCGCCTCCTGATCCCGCAGATTTTGCGCGACGCGGCGCAGATCAAAGGCGAGGTCGCGGTGCTTGGGAACCTGACTTACCTGATGGTCCGGAACCTGGAGACGTTCCGTAAGGAGATCGAGGAGCAGTCGTTCACGCCTGAGGATGAGAAGACGCTCGACGAATTGGGCATCTAGTGGGCGAGGGTTCAACAAACACCCCTCAGGGGGTTGGGCATGGCGCGGGTCATGTTCCGGTTCTTTTAAAAGAAGCGATCGACTTTTTAGCCGTCCGGCGTGGTGGGACTTATATCGACGCCACGGTGGGTCTTGGCGGGCACAGCTTCGAAATCGCAAAACGCCTCGGCGCACCGGGTCATTTGATTGGCTTCGATAAGGATCCTGCGGCGCTCGGAATCGCGGAAAGAGTCCTCAGTCCTCAGTCGGGTGTCGTCAGCCCGGAGCCAGCCGTTGGTCACTGGCCCTTAGTGATTCGCCGTGACGATCAGCTTGACCGGCCGAACGTCGAGCTGCGGCACGGAACGTTCGCTGATTTGGCGAATGACGAACGAGTAGCGACGAACGATCGGGTTGACGGGATTCTGGCAGACCTGGGCATGAGCAGTTTGCAGCTGGGGGATCCCGCGCGAGGCTTCAGTTTTCAGGCGGAAGGACCACTCGACATGCGGATGAATCCGCAAGCCGAGTTGACCGCCGATCAAGTGGTAAACCACTTCGGTGAGCGCGAGCTTGCCGACGTGATTTACGAATTCGGTGAGGAAAGGAGGTCGCGGAGAATCGCCAGAGCCATTGTCCGGTCGCGGCCGATACGAAGTACCGCACATCTTGCGGACGTCGTATCAGTCGCGGCCCGGCCAATGAATCAAGCTGAACGGCGAATTCATCCAGCGACGCGCACCTTTCAAGCTCTCCGAATTTTCGTAAACCGCGAATTGGACGACCTGCGGGCGCTGCTGCAAGCAGCCCCGCAGCTGCTCAAACCGGGAGGCAGGCTAGTGATCATCAGCTTCCACTCGCTGGAGGACCGAATCGTAAAAGACGGCCTCCGCGATGGAGTGAAGCAGGGTCATTACAAGCTGCTGACGAAGAAGCCGGTGACGGCGAACGACGAAGAGATTGATCGCAATCCCCGGTCGCGCAGCGCGAAGTTGCGGGCCGCAGAAAGAGTTTAGCCCCGGAAAAACAGCCGGGGACCCCGGCACGCGGTAAACGGAGCGTGTCGGGTCAAGGTTCGAGGCGGCATGGACTTCCAGGGTGCCGCCCGATGCAAGTGCCAGGTAGGGGCAGGAGAGAACAATGTATACGGGAACACTGATTGAACAGCTGATTGCGGCCGTTGAGCGCATTGAGTCTACAACTCGCGAAGAGCGCGAGACGGCAGAGTTGGAGCGTCTGTACCTGGCGGAGCCGTGCGAATTTGTAAAGTTGGAACAGAGTCTACTCGGGGTGGCGTAAATGGCAGCAGCGGCAGCAATGGCACGCGGCGTAGTTCCCTCCGCTCGACGGCAGTCTTGCTGGACGGGGACACCGGAAGTTTATTTCGGTAAAGACATCGACAACTCGCGCGTGGTCAAGGTTGACGATCCACAGCGGGTGCGGGAGATGAGAACGTTCAGCATCGCGCTGAGCGTTTTGTGTCTGCTTGTACTGTCGTACGCATGGCAACACTTTCGCTCTATCGAATATGGTTACAAGATCTCCGAACTCAAGTCCCAGCGCGACAGCCTGGTGGAAATGAATCGGGCGCTACATCTGGAAGAAGCATCGTTGCGCGACCCCGAGCGCATCGACGTGCTCGCCCGCAAGATGGGCATGGTCTCGCCACAGCCCGGGCAGGTCATTCGAATGGATACGGCGATGCCGGATGGCGCAGGCGATGTGATGGCGAGCGCGGCGGCGGTATCGGTAGTCTCGGCGCGCTAACTCTGTGCCGACACGGAGAGTCGACCGGAGGCGGAGACCCGTCTCCACACCAACTGATTGGCGGTCCCGCAAGGGCCGCCACGTTTGTCTGAGGATCGATTTGTGGCTGCGAGTTCTCCCCGCACTGGCGCGAATCTAAGGCTGTATTACCTCGGCGCTTTCCTCTTGTTCTGGTTTTCCGGTATCTGCCTGCGGCTGGTCTATCTCCAGATTTTTGAGTATGGCGAGTTCGAACAGCGCGCCAGCCATCAGCAACAACGTACGATTGAGATCTCGCCCAAGCGGGGAATCATTTACGATCGCGCCGGTCGCGAGTTGGCGATGTCGATCAGCGTGGATTCCGGTTTCGCCGTGCCCACCGAGATTCCCGATCTGGCGCAGACTATTTCGCTGGTGACCCGTATCACTCGCGAGGATCCGCGGGACGTGCTTGCACGATGCAAAGCGTCGCGGTCTTTCTGCTGGGTGGCTCGAAAAGCGGATGCGGAGACGGTAGACCGCATCAAAGCTCTTAACCTGAAAGGCATCTACTTCGAGAAAGAGTCCAAGCGGTTTTATCCCAAACGAGAACTCGCAGCCCAGGTACTCGGCTATGTTGGCATGGATGACGAAGGCCTGAGCGGCATTGAGCGCGAGTTTGACGAAGAATTACGCGGTAAACCGGGGCGCATGCTGATCCAGGTGGACGCTCGCCGCAAGAACTTCAATCGGATCGAGAAACAACCGGATTCCGGGCAGAACGTTGTACTCACAATTGACCAAAACATCCAGTACATCGCCGAACGTGAACTGCAAACTGCTATGGAGCAGACCCACGCCCATGCTGGAACCGTCATTGTCGCCAATCCACGTACGGGAGAGATACTTGCGCTCGCCAACCGGCCCACTTTCAATCCCAATCTTTCGCGCAAGATCACGCCTGAATCGTTGAAGGACCGCGCCGTCAGCGATGTCTATGAACCGGGATCAACTTTCAAGGTGGTCACGATTTCTGCCGCGCTGGAAGAGAAGATCACGAACCCCGACGAAATATTCGACTGTCAAATGGGGTCCATCGTGGTGAATGGCATGCGCATCCGGGACAGCAGACCCCACGGATTACTCTCGGTTTCTGGCATTCTGGCGCAATCGAGCGATGTGGGCGCGATCAAGATAGCCCTGCGCCTAGGTGAGGAACGCTTCTACAAGTACATCCGCGCTTTTGGCTTTGGACAGCAAACCGGAATCGAACTGCCCGGTGAAACACGAGGTCTGAGCAAGCCCCTGAACCGATGGTCAAAGGTCTCCATTGGCGCGATTTCTATGGGACAGGAGATTGGCATCTCTCCTGTCCAGTTAGTTGCGATGGTTTCCAGCATCGCCAATGATGGAGTTTGGGTGGCGCCCCGCATTGTCGCCGGGCGAACGGAACCTCTCAGCACCCCTCAAACGATCGCGTTCCAGCCAGGAACGCAGCGCCGTGTGCTATCTCCGCTTACTGCCGCGCAGATGAAAAGGATGATGGAAGGAGTTGTTTTGAGCCCACATGCAACGGGGCGGATGGCGGTTCTCCAGGGCTACAGCTCCGCAGGAAAGACTGGGACAGCGCAAAAGGTGGATCCCGGAACTCACGGATACTCACGCACAAACTACGTTGCCTCTTTTGCGGGCTTCGCACCTGTGAACAATCCTGCCATCACGGTCGCAGTCATTCTGGATTCACCTGTGGGATTACATCAGGGAGGTCAGGTTTCGGCTCCCGTTTTCCAACGGGTGGCTCAGCAGGTACTGGCTTATTTCAATGTCCCCCATGACGTCGAGTTGCCCGCGAACCGGCAGCTATTATTAGCTTCTCGAAAACTGAACAGCGAGGATCTGGAAGAGAGTTCGCCCGATCACCTGGGTTCAGCGTTGGAAGCGGCAGAAAATGCTGGCCCAGAAACCCTGGCCCGTTCAGCGCCGGGCAAACCTTCCCCGGTTGCCGAACCAGTGATTCCAGCAGCGCTACGGCAAACGCTCGCCCCGGCTAATGCTACTCACCCGCAAATGCTGAGTCCAAGCGCAACTAGCTCCCAAGCTCCCATCAAAGCTACTGCTAACGGAACTGTCGTGCTAGATGTTGAGGAAGGTGGAATCGCGGTCCCATCATTCCTGGGTAAGAGCGTACGTGCAGCGATCGAGGCCGCAGAGGACAACGGCTTGGAATTGGAGGCGATAGGCAGTGGCATCGCACACGAGCAGTCACCACAACCTGGAACCCACGTTGCGACGGGAGCCAAGATCGTCGTGCGATTCGACCGCTGACAACGCCGTATGCTCGCGCTCGCAGCTTGCCTTGCGCCCTTTCGGTCAGAATGAGAGTTCTATAATTCAAAAGAATGAACTTCCAACAACTGCTTGATGGGGCCGAAGTCTTGTCCCAGAGCGGAAACCCGAACGTTACGGGACTTGACTACGACTCGCGTCGCGTGAAAAGCGGCTCGGCCTTTGTTGCCATGCGCGGGGAAACTAGCGACGGGAATAAATACATTGATGCTGCGATCATCGCCGGGGCGGTCGCCGTCGTCAGCGACTCGGCCACCGAGAAACCGCGCCGCGATGTGGCGTGGGCTCTAGTTCCGCATGGACGCCGCGCTCTTGCCCGTCTCGCGGCAAATTTCTTCAAGCATCCGGCCGAGAAAATAGCACTCACCGGAGTGACGGGTACCAATGGCAAGAGCACCACAGCGTTCCTGCTGGAATCGATTTTAACTGCGGCGCAGCGCAAGAACGCCCTGATTGGCACGATCGAGTATCATGTCGCCGACAAAACTCTGCCCGCGCCTCACACTACTCCCGAAGCTTTGGAACTCAACGAGATTCTGCGAGATGCACTTTCAGAAGGCGCTACGGAAGCGGTTATGGAAGTCTCGTCGCATGCGCTCGCACAGCAGAGGGTGTTCGGCATTCCATTCGATGTTGCAGTGTTTACGAACCTTACACGCGACCACCTCGATTATCACCAGAGCATGGAAGAATATTTTCTTGCAAAACGCATTCTTTTCGAAGGCTGTGGCACTGAAGCGCCTCGGGTTGCGGTGCTGAACTCTGACGATGAATACGGACGGGCTCTGGTGAAGATCAGCAAGGCAAACCGTTCACAAGTGCTGACGTATGGTTTATCCGAAGCTGAGTTCTGTGCAGAAAAGATCCAGATTACCGGCCACGGGACTCGGTTTGATCTGGTGAGTGCTAACAGCAGAATGCCAATTTGGTCGCCACTGATCGGCAGAGTGAATGTTTATAACATCCTGGCCGCGGCCGCTGCGGCTTCTGCTCGGAATTGCGATGAACGATCCATCGTTCAGGGTGTCGCGAGTCTAGCCCGTGTTCCGGGACGTTTTGAGCGCGTAGATTGCGGACAGCCATTTTCCGTCGTGGTGGACTACGCGCACAGCGACGACGCGCTGAAAAATCTCACGGCCTTAGCACGGGAGTTCGTGTCGCAAAGCGGAAGCTCTGGACGAGTTATCACTCTGTTCGGCTGCGGCGGCGATCGAGATCGGGCCAAGCGTCCGTTGATGGGCGACGCTGCGGGGCGGGGCAGTGATTTTGTGGTGCTCACGTCTGACAATCCGCGGAGCGAGGATCCCCGGGCCATCATTAACGATGCGCTGGTCGGACTACAGCGTAGCGGTACGAGATATACGATCGAGCCAGACCGCGGCACCGCAATCAAGGTCGCCATCAGCGCCGCAAATCCAGGCGATATTGTGCTCTTGGCTGGTAAAGGACACGAAAAGGTGCAGGTCACTCAAGCTTCGTCAATCGCGTTCGACGACGTGGAAGTGGCCCGCGATGTTCTGAGCAAGGCGGGATACGATTGCGCGTCAGCGGCAGCAGCCGGAGACCGTCGATGAAGCTTCCGCTCGCCAGAGTCGCGGAGTATATATCGGCCACAGGTGAGTTCGACCGGCAGGAGATTGCGCAGGCATACTCGATTGATTCAAGGACCATCCGGCCGGGAGAACTCTTCTTCGCTGTGAAAGGCGAACGGCTTGAAGGGCACGACTATGTAGAGAAAGCTCTGCACAGCGGTGCTATAGCCGCTGTTATTCGCAAAGACCAGCTTGCTCGCTATTCAGTTCAGGCGAAGCTGCTTGCGGTGGACGATACGCTGGTCGCATTGCAGCGGCTGGCCAGTGCCGTACGGCGGGTCTGGGGAAAGCCGGCGATAGCAATTACTGGTTCAGTCGGAAAAACTACTACGAAAGATGCCATCGCGCACCTGCTCGCAACCAGGTATCTCGTCCACTCTTCCAAAGGGAATTTCAACAATCACTTCGGTCTGCCACTCGGACTCCTCAGGCTCGAGCCGGAACACGAGATCGCGATAATCGAAATGGGGATGTCGCATTCCGGCGAGATTGCCGCACTGGCCAGGATCGCTCACCCGGACGATGGCGTTGTGACGTCGATTGCCCCGGTGCATCTGGAAAACTTCGACTCGATTGCGGGGATTGCGAGCGCTAAATACGAACTGATTGCGTCACTTCCTGCTGGCGGAACAGCGTTTCTGAATGCGGACGATGAGTACGTTGCGCAATTTGGGCGAGATTTCAATGGTCACGTAGTTTTCTTTGGAATAGACGCGGCGACAGCCGATGTTCGCGCAGAGAATATCGAACTGTTGGGCCCCAGTGGAGCTCGTTTCGACTTGATAGTTGAGGGTTCGCGGTCCCCAATGGTTAGTCCCTTGCTCGGGCGTCATAATGTCTATAACGTGCTTGCGGCTTCCGCAGTCGCGATCAAGCGGGGTGTTTCTCTTCCTGAGATCGCCCGAGCTCTCCCATATCTTGAAGCAGGCGACAAGCGAGGGCAGGTTCTCCAGTTCGGCAACATTAGCGTCATCAACGATTGCTACAATTCCAGTCCTAAGGCGCTGGCTGCGGCCGTAGAAACGCTCTCGCTCATGCCAGGCAGACGTCACATCGCCGTCGCCGGAGAAATGCTTGAGCTCGGGCCGACTGGCGAGCAGTTGCATCGTGAATGCGGGGAATACATGGCAGGCAAGAAGCTTGACTTCCTGCTTGGTGTTCGCGGGTTAGCGAAACCCATGGTAGAAGCTGCGCGGCGGGCAGGAATGGCGGCAGACTACGTGGACACACCCGAAGAAGCCGGACAATGGCTGGCGCAGCAAACGCGTGAGGGCGATGTGATCCTGCTCAAGGCGTCGCGCGGCGTCAAGTTGGAGCGGGCACTGGAGAGTTGGAAGCAACATCGGGCGGACGCGGCGGGCGGGTAGCGCGGACCGTTCTAGCCGCACGGAGGCGAATTGCTCTATTGGCTACTGTATCTTAAGCTGTTCCACTACTTTCCGCCCTTTCGCATTTTCCGCTATCTTACTTTTCGCACCGCGTTCGCCAGCCTTACCGCGCTTTTCACAGGACTGATTGTCGGCCCCTTGGTTATCAATCGTCTGCGCGACTTTCAGATTGGACAATACATCCGCGAAGAGGGCCCTAAGGCTCATCAAAAAAAAGCCGGCACCCCCACCATGGGAGGGTTGCTCATCGCGATCGCTGTTGTGGTGCCCACGTTACTGTGGGCCGACTTGAGTAATCTGTTTGTCTGGATCGCAGTTCTTTCGACGTCAGCTTTCGCAGCTATTGGCTTCACAGACGACTATCTGAAAACGGTTCACAGACGCAACCTGGGGCTGACTGGCCGAAACAAGCTTTTGTTGCAGATCTTGACCAGCATCCTCATCGCAATTGCCCTGATCGCAATGCAAGCGCGGGGGATGTATTCGACGCGGCTTATTGTGCCTTTTCTCAAGCATTACCGTCCTGATCTGGTTATTGGGCGGCTGCTGGTGATACCACACCTCTGGGTCATCGCGTTCATTCCCTTTACTGTTTTCGTGGTGCTCGTGATCGTAGGTGCGAGCAATGCGGTGAATTTGACCGATGGACTCGACGGACTGGCGATTGGGTGCACCGTAATCGCGGCTGGGGCGCTGTCCGTACTCACTTACGTTAGTGGACACGCGGTGTTCGCCGGGTATCTGGAACTACAGCGCATGCCGCAGGTTGGAGAATTGACCATTTTTTGTGGAGCCATGGTCGGGTCGGCGATTGGCTTTCTCTGGTACAACGCGCATCCAGCCGAAGTTTTCATGGGCGATGTGGGATCGTTGGCCTTGGGGGGAGCGATTGGCACGGTGGCAGTTATCATCAAGCAAGAACTATTGTTGCCCTTCATTGGTGGAATTTTTGTCGTTGAGGCGCTCTCGGTCATCTTGCAGGTAGCTTCCTACAAGCTTCGTAAGAAGCGTATTTTCAAAATGGCGCCCTTACATCATCACTTCGAGCTGCTTGGCTGGTCGGAGTCCAAGATCATTGTGCGTTTTTGGATCGCATCCCTTGTATTTGCCCTGTTCGCGCTGACGACGCTGAAACTGAGATAGCAGCGGACTGCCGGATGTCGTGAAGCGCATTTTGGCGCTTTACTTATAGCAGCGATCCTTCTCTCCTTGCAGATTGGCCGTGGGTGTTTGCCCCTTTTTAGCCCTCCCCCGACAAAGCCCGAGCAACCCTCCGCGTGAGTGAAGGCTCCGTCATCCGCTCCGGGGGACTGTTTTTTGAGCTAACGACTTTTCGTCTACCGAACGGACCCCCACTTCACCCGCCACGGCGTGATAGAAATAGTGAGCCGTGGAACTTCAGAATAAACGAGTGTTGGTAGTGGGCTTGGGCAAGTCGGGAGTGGCGTCAGCGCTATTTCTGAGTGCGCGCGGCGCACGTGTCACGGTATCGGACAGCAAAACGGAAGATCAGCTGCGCCACGAGATCCCTGTCCTGCTTGATCACGGCATTGCCGTCGAAACAGGTGGGCATGGCGATCGCACGTTTCGAGGTCAGGACCTCATCGTGGTGAGTCCGGGTGTTCCAGTCGATGCCCCACCATTAGTACAGGCTCGAGCCTTGGGCGAGACGGTGATTGGAGAGGTCGAACTCGCTGCTCGATTCTTGCCAGGACCTATCGTGGCTATAACCGGGTCGAATGGGAAAACCACCACTACCACGTTGACGGGCGAAATCATGGCGGCTGGTGGGTTTCCGACCGCGGTAGGAGGGAACATCGGCACTCCTGCGGTTTCGCTAATCGAACGTGCAACAGCGGAGACTGTAGTCGTGTTGGAAGTATCGAGTTTCCAACTGGAGACGGTTCAGACGTTTCGTCCAAAAGTGGCTGCGGTGTTGAATGTTACGCCCGATCACCTTGACCGCCATCGCACCTTCAAGGCGTACGCAGATGCCAAGGCTCGGATATTTGAGAATCAGACGGACTCTGACTTTGCCGTGCTGAACGCCGACGATCCTACTTGCGTCGAAATGGCCAGGAGAACAAAAGCACAGGTCTGCTGGTTCACTAGAAAGAAAGAAGTTGAGACGGGGGCTTACGTCGACACCGGCCGAGTGCTGTTCCGCAATGAGGGCGCACGGAACGAAGTCATGTTAGTCTCTGAAATTCCTCTGAAGGGTGCGCATAACCTTGAGAATGTTCTTGCCGGGATTTGCGTGGGCATGCTGATGGGCTGTGCTCCGGACAGAGTTCGACAGGCGGTTCACGACTTCAAAGCGGTTGAGCACCGCCTTGAGTATGTGGCCACCATCCGTGGCGTACAGTATTTCAATGACTCGAAAGCCACGAATGTGGACGCCACCATAAAGGCTCTGGAATCATTCCCGGCTAATATTCACCTGATTGTGGGCGGCAAAGATAAGGGAAGTGACTACGCTGTGCTGAACGATTTGATCCGCGAACGAGTGAAGAGGGTATATACGATCGGGGCGGCCGCCAGCAAGATTGCATCCCAGATCTCCGGGGCAGCGGAGATCGTACATGCCGAGACTCTCGATGCCGCCGTGAAACGAGCCGCTGCGTCGGCTAGTCCTGGCGATGTAGTGCTACTTGCTCCTGCCTGTGCCAGCTTCGACCAGTTCAACAACTACGAGCATCGCGGACGCACTTTCAAAGATCTCGTGCTCGGAATTGCGTCTCAGGCGAACGTAGAGACGTGAAAAGATCAGAGTAATCAAACTTCCCTGAATTCCGCTGCGATCAGCAAATCTACGCAGCTCGAGATGCGAGATTGGCAAGGAATCAAGTTGTTCACCCCGATTCCAAATTCCTCCTTCTAAATTCATGCGCAGCGTCAGGTCTCCATGATGAAATAGTTCGTTGATGGCCAAGCGCGTTAGTGTCGATCGTTGGATGTTCACAGTTACCCTGCTGCTGGTATTCGTAGGGCTGGTCATGGTTTTCAGTTCTTCGGCGGTTATGGCGAAGGAGAAGTACGGATCGCCCTACAGCTTCCTGGTGAAACAGGCGGTCTGGGCATTTGCTGGCATCGCCTTCATGCTGGTTGGAATGAAGGTCGACTATCGCCGACTGAAGCACCCGGCAGTTGTCTTCTGCTTACTTGGAAGCACGACGTTGATGCTGATTTCGGTGTTCTTCCTGGACCGTGCGCATAACACTCATCGCTGGATTCACTGGGGCGGGTTCTCGTTCCAGCCCTCGGAGTTAGCCAAGCCAGCGCTGATCCTCTTCCTCGCCTACTTCCTCGAAAGCCGAACGAGAACCATGGACGACTGGCGCAATACCCTGTTACCGGCTGTCCTTCCGACATTGGTATTCCTGGGCCTGATTGTTTTTCAGCCGGACTTGGGTACCGCGATTGCTTGTGCGAGCATTACGATTTGCATTTTGTTCGTAGCCGGCATGCGCATGCGCTATTTCGGCTACGCGTTCCTCGCGGCGATTCCCGTGTTGTACGTGCTCATCTTTCACGTCAGCTACCGGCGGGATCGAATTCTTGCTTTTCTGAATCCTTACTCTGATCCGCAAGGACGTGGATTCCACATTATTCAGTCGCTGATTGCAGTTAGCACCGGCGGGTTAACTGGCCTGGGACTGATGGAAGGGAAGCAGAAGCTGTTTTATCTTCCAGAGCCGCATACGGATTTCATCTTTGCAGTTACAGCGGAAGAGTTCGGACTGGTCGGTAGCGTGTTACTAGCTGCTCTGTTTTCAGTGTTCTTATGGCGTGGCCTAAGAACGGCGGTGAAGACCGAAGATATTTTTGGACGCTATTTGGCGGTTGGGATCACCAGCATGGTGGTGCTTCAGGCCTTCATCAATATGAGTGTAGTTCTGGGCCTCATGCCGACCAAAGGCATACCTCTGCCCTTGGTGTCTTATGGAGGATCGTCGCTCTTCGTAACCCTGCTTTGCGTGGGCGTGCTCCTGAACATCACCCAACAGGCGGACTGAAGTCATCATGGCGCCTGGGGGCATGTCTAATACCGGTGAGGGTCCCTCTCTCGTGACTTGGCATCGAGTTCAAGGAATGCAACAAAGGTGTATGCGCATTCGTCCTACGCTCATGGTCTGTGTTTTTTGTTCGCTGGCGCTGCTCTCCTTTGCACAGGACAAATCGGCCGAGGGCGCCAAGGTTCTCGCACTGGAGAAGAAATGGACGGAAGCCTACCGGTTACGCGACATCGCTATTCTCTCGTCGCTGCTGGCAGAGGAGTTTGTCATCACGGTCGAGGACGGCAATACCTACGGTAAAGCCGGATATATAACTCACAGCGCCGATACTGCTGTGCACGTGCAACTGGCGGAGCTAAGTGATCTCAGGGTGCGATTACACGGCAGCGTTGCCGTAGTAACGGGTGCGTACCACGAAAAAGGAGAATCCAAAGGGAAGCCGTACGAATACCGGGATCGTCTGACAGATGTCTGGATGAATACCGGCGGTCGATGGCAGGTCATCGCGTCGCACTACAGCGTTCCTTTCAACCCATGAACTTAGAAGCGTCAGGAAGGATTTGAGAAGACCAGCACCCTGCTCATTCCCGCAAATCGGATTTCAAGTAGATTCCGGGAGCCGTCGCCCCTCTTCTGGTAAACAAAGGCATTTCGCTCGTTCTTGACACCCCGGTCCACCCACCTGCCGTCCGCTGTTACCACGAGATCATCGTTTTGCAAGAATTTGACTTTGGCATCCGGGACGTAGGACTCCCAACGAATGACAAATTCGCCGAGTGGCATCTCGGTTCCGTTAAGTCGGACAGGGGAACTCAACATGAAAGTACGCGAACCGCGTTCAAAGGGCCGAGGTTTGAAGCCGCGGGAGGCCAGATTATTGTGAACGGCTTCGGCCTCCTTCCGATCGAGATAGGGTCCCACCAAGACGTAATAAGACTTCTTTAAAATGCCGCTTTTCTTCGCGATCGAAGCAGGAAACCCAAGATGGCTTAGCTCGTCTGTCGCCTTGCGAGCCCAGAGTTGCTCTTTAAACTTGCCCACTTCAAAGTACATTCGCGCCGTACCGCTGGTGTTGGGTCCTGAGTCAACCGCCTGAACATTCGCCGTGCTTGATGTGTCGAGTCGCGGAAGAGGAGTAGGTTTCTCGGACAGCAAGCCGAGCAGCCGGGAACCACCGTTTTGGGACGGGAGTAACGGAGGGGCGATCACGCCCGGCAACGCGGCAGACCTCGAACCCGTGCCCACAGTGATGGCCTCACTGGGCCGGCGCGAAAAAGGCTTCACTTCGGGAGATTCCGCCTTCAAACGCGTTTCCTCTGCAGCCACCTTCTGCTGGGCGGCAGCAGCCTTCGCCGGGGCGACAGGTGTAGCCGTGGTCGGACTTGCGGCGGGATTGGATGCTGCCGGAAACTGCGATGCTCTTTGATCCTCTACGTGATACTGCCGCGGCACCGACGTCGAAAGTTGTCCTTCAGGCTTTGAGGCTAGCACTTGTCCTATACGGATGAGCGACTCGCCAAGCCGAGTGCGATTGTTGTGAACCAGAAATCCGATAGTAATCACAGCGGCTATGGAGAGCCCTAGCATCAGGCCGCCGGAAAATCCCCTCAGGGATCGTGTTGTCTTCGTTGCCGGCGAAGAAGCGAGTGCGGCAGCGGGCCCCGCAGCAGTTCCGGGAATGACTGCGGTCCTCCTGGGCAATGAACTAGGCCATTGCGCTGACGGGCCATGGGCCTCAGTCGTCGCTAGCGGAGTGGAGGGTTCACTGATCCAGTCTTCGATCTGGTCCTGCGCTTCCTCAGACAGGATGGAAAATTTCAAACCTCCAACCTTTTGAGCTTGGTCCATCCATTTCAGCTCGCCATCAGCCTCGATTCGGCGGTTCTGCTCCAAGAGAGAAAAACGCAGCTTCCCTTCGCGCTCGACAGGCGCTATGGAGTGAAAACATAGTCCATCATCGGAGACATTCAAGACGATGCCACCGTTGTTAGGTTCGATGTTGATGTAAGCGAGCCTTTCCATCACGGTGCGAGGGGTTTGGCGGCGTTCGGGGGTAGACATGGGCAACATAAAGGACCGCAGTAAGCTTTGAGGTTATTGGCCGAAATCGCGTAGCAGACGAGTCAGTGGCAATGGACAGCGGGCACTCCCTGCTGCCAACCGATGGAGCGGTACTATATACCCGGGCGGGTCAACGCACAATTGTTTTTGCACAATTTTCGGGGCAGACGCTAAACGACTAGTTTTCTAACACTTTGGATAGGGAGATACTGGGCCAAACGCCAGCAATGTTTGCAGGCCCCAGACCTGTCAAGAAAAGGTGGCGAAATTTCCGCCACCTTTCTTAGCTCCAGCAGGTAGATGATCGCGACCTGTTACTGTTCTTTCTTTTGCTCGGGCATCTTCGTCTTCTCGCTGGCATTAACTGCTGGCGACTTCGCCGCTTTCGCCTTGGCATTCACCGATGCGTCTGCCTTCGGCGTCCAGTAGTCAGGACTGGCGGCGGCTATTTCTTGAGGAGCGTTGCTGAGAGCTGGCAAGAAACGGCTGATGATTGTCTCGGAGTCTGCGACGGTATCGATATTGCTCTTCAAGAATTTTGCGTAGCCTTCCTCGCCTAAAACCTTCTGAAGAGGAGGAATTCCGTCGAAGCCAGCCATAGAGCTCTGGAGCATGGTCACATAGAAGACTGTGCCTTCTTGCCCGGCCACAGCCTGGGAGACGAGTAGGGGCGGAGACGAAGGGTCCTTCTCGCGAGCGGCTTTGATGTCTTGAAGCAGGCCCTCAAAGGCCGCGACCTGCCCGGGACGCACGTGCACAACGGTCGTCCGCAACCAGCGAGACTCCCCAACTAGTTTGGCGAGTGCGCCAGCATCGCTGGGGCGACTACTGCCTAGATCCCAGCGACGACGGCGAAGTTCGCCGCGAGAACTCACTATGCACTGGCTGAAGTCCTGAAATAGTTTGTCGGTGGCCGCCTTGCCATAAGTTTTCTGGATCGCACCAAAAAATTGTCCAGAAGCCTTTTCGATCTCGGCGTAACTGTGCCGTGTGCTGAGGAAGGTGACGCGGTCGCTGGGTCCATAGACGGTTTCCATGGTGATCCATGCATCCCCATTGTTCTGGCGGTTAGCTGCGACCATCTTCTTGGCGATGCTGTCGAATTCCGCACGCTTTTCCGGTTTTATCTGCACCGTGAACACATCGAGATAGTCTTCTTGTGCTTGCTGCGCATAGCTTGCAAGTAATGCTACGAACGACACGAATACGACCGACGCCCATAGATTCCTACGCTGCATAGCAGCCTCCTTGTTTGCCACGATATCCGGCGGGGGAAAGCTACATCCGGCCAGCCGTGGCGTCAACAGAAGGTTTTTGGGCAGGAAGGCTCTGAACTGGGCGACGTAGGCGCGGCGCTGGGGTCGGCCTCCCTTGCTTTACTCCGAGAAGCACCAATCAGCGTCCGACCAGCGGCTCAGAACCTAATCGCCTATTCCCGCTACTTTGCCGCGTAATACCGTTATCGACGCTTTTGGCAGGATGAAGGTCGCCTGTGGGCTGCCCTGGATCCAGCTTGCGACAGGAGGATTGTTCGGATCGGCATGACTGTTGGGCCCGTCGTTCTTCCAGACGTACTGCTCGCTGCCAAAGGTGATTAGGGTAACCAGTCCGGAAAAAAAAGATTGCCGCTTCCGTGCTGTTTCTTCAAACGAGACTCGCACCGTGTGTGGGTTCGACTCGTCACGATTGACGAGCATGATGGACCAATTCCCATCCGGCCGGCGCACCGAGTAAGGCGTAACCAGCTGATTTCCATCCGCGTCTTTTACATCGAGCGTAGAAGGAAACATCTGGTGTAGTCCGGAGCGATGTTGGACCCACTCACGGTTAATGATCTGCGCTGCGAAGAATAGGGCGGTATAGCCATTGATGTTGTACTCTTCGTCGGAAACAAAATTAGACCAACTGGCCCATCCCAGGCAGCTGTTCTGCAGCGGTTGGGGCTGAATCGGAGAGTGAGTAAAGAGGGCACCGCCGCCTTCGAAAAACGAACCGACATTGTCCGCCAGCCACAGTCCGGAAAAGATGGTGCTCATAGGTCCCGTTAGATTGGCCGCCAAATGATCTTCCGTAATCATCAGCGGAACGTTTTGCGGAACACCGTCCTTACGCCAGACTTGCAGGATGTGTTTTGTGAGTTGCGGCTCCACGTAGAGAGATTTCCACGTGATGTCGCAGGGCTCGAATGGATAATGCTCAAAGGAAACAAACGCTAAGTCGCCGATTCTATTGTGTGCCTTTAAGTAATCGACAAAGCGACCCATCCATGAGACTCGACCCTGTGCGTCGGGCCAGAGAGTGATGTCTTCGTTGACACCCTCGAAAATGGGCCCGCCGAGTTTAAGCTTGGGATCAACTTTGTGAATCGCGGTCGCCCACTGTAAATAAAGTGCAGCGTAATCTTCCGGCATTGCGTGCTTGCCGTCAGGCTCTTCGCCCATTTCGATGTAGCCGATAGGGTATCCGCGCTTTTGGATGTAAGCGATCTGGGCAGCGGCATCTTCCGGCGTGCCGTAAAGCATCGTCACCGGAATCATCGCGGGAAGATTGTTCGTGATACCGCTGGTAAAGAAAAGGTCAAAGCCCACGTGCTGGTAAGCGCCGGTAGCGTTCACGTCACCAGCCGAGTGCCAAGGGTCAATCGAGGACGAAGTGTACGTGGTCGCACCATCGTCGAAGTTCTTTTGAATTTCGGCAAAAGATCCGCTTGCGTCAACGGTGCCGGCGCGAATGTCGCGAATGGCGTATCCCACGCAATTTCGGACGTCCTCAGCTCCATGTTCATCGCAGGTGTTCGAGGAAACTGTCATCAGAACCCGAAGGTAACGCGTGGAAACGGGAGCATCAGCAAGCTTGAGTGTGGTAGGGCCGCCTTTACCATTACCGATTTGCCCGGCGGGAAAGACCTTCCATTCGCCTTTTGGACCGCCGTCGAAGTCGAGCGCATTTTTTCCCACCCAATATTCCACCTGGTAAGTCGTAGCGTAGGGATTTTCCCAGCCAATGCGGATCGCATTCACCGGCTTTTCTGTTTTGAGATCAACTACGACCCACTGGGGATGAAGTGAGTCAGTCTCGCCTGTAAACTTGCTGGTCAGGTACGGATTGCTTTTCCAATAACTCAAGTTCGGCCCCTGTACGGGGCGGTCGCCGCTGGTCGAGAATCCGCGATGCGGCAGAGCATAGGCGAGGATGTACCGGATAGGATCTTTCAAGTCGGTGCTTCCGGTGAAATATCCACTCCTATGGGCGGCATCGCTCCAGGAACCGTTCTCAGTCCAATGCCAGGCAGCCATCCGAAGCTCAGTGTTGTTGCGATAACTGATGGGCCCCCAGCCGGCCGCGAGAGATTCCTGAATGATATGAGGCGAAAAAACGTAGTCGATATCTTTACGAGAAAGGACGTCGATGGAACTCCCCAAAGCGCTATCAGGGTCGAAGGAGTTCAGAACATGGCGGGGAGTGACATCCACGTGGACGGTCGCAACATCGGCCGTAGCCTGAGCGAAGGCAACGCTCCCACAAAGCACCAGCAACGCTGCAAGGAAGAATCGCGCCAGGTATAAATTCCGAAAAGCGATCCTGCCACAAGTAGTCTCCGACATCATTCGTGTCTCCGGCGGAATGATAAGCGGAGCAGAGCGAATCTTGTTCGAGATAAATTCACTGTTTTCACAGAATGGAAGAATGTGGCAGATTCATGTAGCTGTTGAAAACAGCCGTGAACTCATGCGCCGCGGCTCCCAAAATGGATTTCATCAGGTGGGAGGGCATGCTTGCCGCGTGACGCCACCGGGAAACGCGACTATAGTGATCCGCAATCATGAGCACCGAATCGTTGACCGCTCGCGCGGAGATACCGAGCACGCAGTTCAGACAGCCGAAGCTCGCGCGCCTGACCAGCGTTGACGTTTACCGCGGGCTTGCCGTGGCGGGAATGATCCTGGTGGATAACCCTGGGAGTGACGAGGGCGCCTACTGGCCTATCAAGCATGCTGTCTGGAATGGATGGACCCCCGCCGATTTCATCTTTCCGTCTTTCATGTTTCTGGTGGGCATTTCGATGGTGTTCTCTTTCTCGGCACGCCTACAGCGTGGAGAAACGCGAAGCCACATCCTGGGGCACGCGTTCAAAAGAACCTTGATCCTGATCGCGCTGGGTATTTTTGTTAACGCAATGCCAATCTACGGTCTCGATCTTCATACCTGGCGCATGGAAGGCGTATTGCAGCGGATTGCGGTCTGCTATTTTGTTTCCGCTATTCTCGTGCTCTGGTCGAATGCACGCTGGCAGATTGTTGCGCTGGCTGCCTGCCTCCTGGGCTACTGGGCGATTCTGCGCTTCCTCCCTGTGCCCGGTTTCGGCGTTCCTGGACGCGATATTCCATTCATGGATCCGGAACGCAATCTTGTGGCCTGGCTCGACCGCACGCTCTTTCCCGGCCGCTTGTACAACGGTATGCGCGATCCCGAGGGGATCATCAGCAACCTTCCGGCAATTGGGACCGTTCTCCTCGGAGTATTGACCGGGCAATGGCTGCGATCGCAAAGAACAGATCGCATGAAGGCTGGGGCTATGTTGGCCGTGGGAGCTGGCGCTGTCATAGCCGGACTGCTCTGGGATGCGTGGTTTCCTATTAACAAAAATCTCTGGACCAGTTCATTCGTGTTGCTCACGGGTGGGTTTGCGCTGATGTTCCTTGCTCTTCTCTACTGGACGTTAGAAATCAAGAAATGGCGTCGCCTCTGGACGATGCCGTTTCTTGTTTTCGGAATGAACGCGATTTTGGGGTTCGTGGCAGACTCACTCGTGTATGGGCCGGGGTATACCTTTACCGCAATGGGCCCAGCTGGGAACCGCCTGAATTGGCATGAAACGGCCCAGGCATACTTGCAAACGTCCGGGTTGAGTGTAGCCAACGCTTCGCTGGTCTATTCGATAGTTGCGGTATCGTTCTGCTGGTTTCTCCTATGGCTGTTCTGGCGAAAGCAAATATTCGCGAAGATTTAGTCGCGCAGCGTACATCTGACGGTCTGCCCTACGCGGCGCGTCCTGACTGTCTGGCGGTTGTTGCCTCGGCATTCTTGTGCAATCCTCTTCATGTTTCGTGACGACCGATTCCTTCCAGCGAGAGGTGAGCGATGCCGTGTAGCCCTGAGACTTTGAAGCATGTTCCTCTTTTTGCGCTGCTGGACGATGAAGAGACGGCGGTTCTGGCGGGGCAAGTAGAAGTTAAGAAGTTCGCACCGCGACAACGCATTTACAAGATCGGCGATCCGGGCGGACGCGCCTACGTCATGGTTTCCGGAAGGGTGAGAATCACGACGGTTGATCAGGATCATCAGGAGGTAATTGTCGATGAGCCATCCTACGGCGAGTTTTTCGGCTTTGCCTCCATGCTGGATCAGACTCCTCACCAGACAGATGCAACGGCGGTGGAGGAGACGATCTGTCTGGAAGTGGATCGGCACGACATTTCGGTTTTATTAGAACGCAAGCCCATGGCCGGAATGGACATGCTTTCGGTGCTCGGGAAACAGTTTCATGCCTCACAGCAGTTGGTCCGAGTCAGAGCAAATCGTCACCCGAACGAGATTATCGAAGCGGATGCCACCTTCGGCGAGAGGATCGCCGATACCGTTGCTCGCTTCGGCGGCTCGTGGACGTTCATCATCACTTTCGCAGTGATACTCAGTATTTATACTCTCGTGAATACGTCGTTAGGTAGAAGGGCGTGGGATCCTTATCCGTTTATCCTGCTTAACCTCTTCCTTTCAATGCTTGCCGCCATTCAGGCGCCGGTGATCATGATGAGCCAAAATCGGCAAGATACGAAGGATAGACTACGCGGCGAGCTTGATTTTGATGTGAACCGCCGGGCTGCAGCCGACATCCAGGGGTTGGCTCGGAAGCTGAATTTGCTGGGTGAGAAGATCGGCGACGTGGAAGACCTAGTGCGCGAAAGGGTCTCCGGGAACGGCTAGCGGAACTCATGAAACTGTGTTTCATACTGCACCTCCGAGGAGTCTCATGAAACGACTGCTGTGGTGGTTGGTGCTGTTCTCGTTCGCATTAGCGTTGACCGTGACGCTTTCGGCACAGGAAGTTGCCTTGACGTTTGATGATCTGCCGGCGCACGGGCCGGTGCCGGAAGGATTGAGCCGGGTGGAGATCATAAAGTCGATTCTCAAAGACCTGAAGGCAGCGCACGCGCCGCAAGTCTACGGCTTTATCAATGCGGGGAAGCTGGAACAGGCGCCGGCGGACCTGGAGGTACTGAAGCTGTGGAGGGCAGCAGGATTTCCGCTTGGCAATCATACCTATACGCACCCGAGCCTCAATAAAATTAGTGCGAAGGATTTTGAGCAGAACATTGAGAAAAATGAAGCGGAGCTAAAATCGCTGATGGACGGGAAGGATTGGCATTGGTTGCGCTATCCATTTCTCGATGAGGGCGACACGGTTGAGAAGAGGCGCGAAGTCCGAGCTTACTTGAAGAATCACGGCTATCGGATTGCGCAAGTCACGCTCGACTTCCAGGATTGGGCATGGAACGATCCTTATGCGCGATGCGTGGAGAAAAAAGATGACAAGTCAATCGAGCAACTCAAGAAGATGTACGTAGATACAGCTTCGGAGTTCCTCGATCTGGACCCAAAACTAGCGAAGCTTGTCTATGGTCGAGACATCAAGCACGTCTTACTGCTACACGTGGGAGCCTTCGAAACCGTCATGCTGCCGCGCCTAATGGAGTTACTGAAACAGCGCGGATACAAGCTGATCACGTTGCCGGAAGCGGAGAGTGACGAGGCTTACAAGAGCGATCCGGATGTCGTACTGACGGAAGGCGGGACGCTTTTGGAGCAGATGATCGTAGCCAAGCACCTGCAGATGCCGCAGCACGCACCTGTGCCGATCACCGAGTTGGAATCCATGTGCCAGTAGCATTCTTAGCTGATCAAGTCCTAGGCACTGGATCGTAGATGGGCAGTATCGCTTTGCCTGAGACACTCTCTCCAAAGTAGCGCCGCTGGAAATAGAGAGCGACATTTACCAGCGCAATCAGGGCAGGCACTTCCACTAATGGCCCAATGACAGCGGCAAAGGCTGCACCCGAAGCGATTCCGAAAACACCCACGGCGACAGCAATCGCTAACTCGAAATTGTTGCTTGCGGCGGTAAACGACAGCGTTGCGGTCTTCGCGTAGTCTGCTCCCAGTTTTCTTCCCATGTAAAAAGAAATCAGGAACATGACAACGAAGTAGATGAGCAAGGGAATCGCAATGCGAAGCACGTCCAATGGCAGTCGCACTATGTACTCCCCTTTCAGCGAGAACATCACCACGATCGTGAAGAGCAAGGCGACTAGGGTGATGGGGCTGATGCGAGGAACGAAGTTCCTTTCGTACCACTCCGGGCCACGCGCGCGTACAAGAAAATAGCGGGTTGCGATCCCAGCGATGAATGGAACACCCAGATAGATAAAGACACTCCTGGCTACGTCGCCGATCGAAACATTTACGACCGAGCCATGCAGTCCGAACAGCTGCGGCAGCTTGGTAATGAAGACCCATGCGTACAGTGAGTAGAACAAGACCTGAAATACGGAATTGAACGCGACCAGGCCTGCGGCGTATTCAGTGTCCCCTTTAGCCAGTTCGTTCCAGACGATAACCATAGCGATGCAGCGGGCTAGACCTATCATGATCAGGCCAGCCATATACTCCGGATAGTTCCGCAGGAAAATAATGGCTAGGGCAAACATCAGCAGAGGCCCGATCACCCAGTTCTGAATCAGGGAGAGTGTAAGAACCTTCTTATTTCGAAAGACCTCACCGAGTTCCTCATAGCGGACTTTGGCCAGCGGAGGATACATCATCAGGATGAGTCCAGAAGCAATGGGCACCGACGTTGTTCCGACGGTGAAACGATTCAGAAAGGGGACGATTCCGGGTACAAGCCATCCTGAAACAACCCCGATTACCATCGCGCTGGAGATCCAGACGGTTAGATAACGGTCAAGAATACTAAGACGCTGAGTCGCGTTCATATCAAAACCTCGCAGTAGAAATCGCGCCGTCCTTATTGCCTGCCTATATCGTCGAGCTTCTGTTTCAGCGCCGGCCGGTTGAGACGGGCAAATGGCAGGGACAAAAAAAGGCTGATTCTGCAGTCCAACATGAAGAAAGCCTCACGATAAGCGCGCTGAACTTCGCCCTCGCTCCCAACGACCGCTGCTGGATCCGGTACCGCCCAATGGCCGGTAATCGGCTCACCCGGCCATACTGGGCAGACCTCGCGGGCGGCGTTGTCACAGACGGTAAATACGAAGTCAAGCTTGGGAGCATCGGGTAGCGAGAATTCCTCCCAGGACTTGCTGCGCAACCCATCTTTGGGGACGTGCGCGATTGCCAGCTGTCGCAGTGCCTCGGGTCGAACCCTTCCGGAAGGATGACTTCCAGCACTGTAGGCCGTGAAATTCGGCTGGCCCTTAAAGTTTAGAATCGCTTCGGCCATGATGGAGCGGGCCGAGTTCCCGGTACACAGGAATAAAACATTGTAGTGAGGCATAGCTCACGACTAGTTGCAGCAAGTCGGACCACAGCATGGGCCCGCTGACTTCGCTGGCTTTACTGCGCGGACGAAGGCGCTCATAAACTTGCCGTCAACATAGGGAGCAATCGCATTAACATCGATACCTTCCCGGTTGAGGAATTCCCGCGCGTCATCCACGCGATAAATGCGAGTGGGTTCAATCTCGATGTGCTCGAATCCTGCGGCGGACAGCTTGTTCCGGTACTCATTCTCTTCCAGCGCGCCGGCGATGCAGCCAACCCACAGCAGCACACTCTTACGGATGTCAGGCAACATCTCTCCCCGTGTCACAACGTCAGAAACGGCGAAACGGCCGCCGGGCTTCAGCACACGGAAGGCTTCACGCAGAACACGGTCCTTATCCGCAGACAGGTTGATCACGCAGTTGGAGATGATCACGTCGACAGAATTGTCCGGCAGGGGTATGTTTTCGATTTCGCCCTTCAGGAATTCGGCATTTTCAGCGCCCGCCTTTCGTTTGTTCTCATTGGCTAAGGCAAGCATCTCGTCGGTCATATCGAGGCCGTATGCTTTGCCGCTCGCGCCGACACGGCGTGCAGAGAGCAGGACATCGATGCCGCCGCCGGATCCCAAGTCGAGCACTACTTCACCGGGATTGAGTTTGGCCAGCGCGGTGGGATTCCCGCATCCGAGTGACGCCAACAAGGCTTCTTCCGGAATCTGTGCGGCCTGAGCTGCGTCGTAAAGGTTCGCCGTGATCGGATCGCAGCAGTTCTCGGCTGTGGCAGGCGCAGAGCCGCAGCAGCTACTGCCTCCAGCTTTCACTCGCAGGGCGGCCTGCCCGTAGCGCTCTTTTACCACCTCTTTGATGTCCGTGCTCATGAAAGATTCTCCTACTTGCAGATTTGAACGATTTGTTCGGGCTTGACCGCCTTGTTGCGCGTACAGCACTCGGCATAGAGGAAGCCCAGGAGTTCCTGCAATGCATGAGTGTTGGCTGTGTAGCGCAAGAATGTGCCCTCCCGCTGCACTTGCACCAGGTCTTCGTTTCGCAGCTTGTCAAGATGGTGCGAGAGGGTGGAGTTTGGAATTGCGAGCTCCTCCTGTATTTCACCCACGACCAAACCTCCAGGATGAGCAGAGAGGAGAAGCTGCATGATCCGCAGACGCGCCTCAGTGGCCATGGCGGAAAACATGTCGGCGTACTTGGTGACACGTTCGCTGGAATTTGTGGATTCTGCTCCTCGCATATTTCTATATTACTAGAAATATAGATAGAGAGTCAAGCCAGAATTTTTGGGCTGCCCCGCAGAGTAGCTAATTGAGAGAGTGTTCCTTCTTAAGGCGGCGAAGCAATGAGGTGGGATGAATCCCCAAAATTCTGGCAGCATGGGTTTTATTGTTCCCAGTAGCTAGCAGCACTTCCTGAATGTAATCATCTTCCAACTCGCGCAGACTCACCAACTGCCGCCCGGTTGGCGAAACGCCATCTTCGGTTAAGGGTTCCACGCGTCTGACCGACTCTTCATGATCTCGAACTTCTTCGGGCAGGTAAGAAGCATCGATGTCACCTTCAGGCGACAGGATCATGGTGCGTTCGACGACATTCTTCAACTCACGGATGTTTCCCGGCCAGGAGTAGTTCTGCAACAGTTCGGCCGCCGCGGCTGTGAATCCGGTGAAACTCTTCTTGAGTTCACGGTTAAAATGCTGCACGAGTCCGATCGCAATGGGCAGAATATCCTGCTGCCGCTCGCGCAATGGTGGAATGACGAGTGGCACGACGTTAAGACGATAAAAGAGATCCTCGCGAAAACGCCCCTGCGTCACCGCCTCTTTGAGATCGGCATTCGTGGCAGCAATGAGGCGGACGTCTACTTTGATGGTGCGAGTTCCGCCCAAGCGCATGAATGTGCTTTCTTCAAGGACTTTCAACAGCTTGGCTTGAACGCTGGCCGACATGTTCCCTATCTCGTCGAGAAAAACGGTTCCTCCATTGGCGCGTTCGAGCAGGCCCTCTTTGCGGCGGCGCGCATCGGTAAAGGCACCAGGCTCGAATCCGAATAGTTCACTTTCAAGCAAAGCGTCAGGCAGCGAAGCGCAATTCAGCTCAAGCAGCGGCTTATCGGCACGCGGACTCGCGTAATGGATCGCTTTGGCGAGCACGCCTTTTCCAGTTCCGCTCTCGCCGAGAACAAGAATAGTTGTGTGGTCCGCCTCCGCAGCTTTATGGGCCACCTGCAACATCTCGCGCATGGCAGGATTAAACGTCACCACTTTTCCGAAATCATAGCGACCCTTCGCCGTCTCTACTGTGTCGCGCACGCGCACTCGAAGCGACAGCATTTCCGAAGCGCGATGTAGCGTGGAAACCATGTCAGCGAAATGAAAGGGCTTTATCAGGTAGTCGTAGGCGCCCAGCTTCATGGCTTCGACCGCCCGGTCTACCATGTGATACGCGCTCATCATGAGTACAATGGCCGCGGGATTGGCGAGTTTGATCCGTCGCAGGACTTCGACGCCGTCGATACCCGGCAAGACGATATCGAGCAGAGTGAGGTCGGGTTTCTCGTCCTCAAAAATCTTCAGTGCTTCTTCACCTGAGGTGGCGGTGAAAGCTTCAAAGCCCTCCTCGTGCAGACCCCGGCTGATAGTGCGTAGCGTGAGAGCCTCATCGTCGACAACTAATACGGAATAGCTCATAAGTTCAGTGAATCATTACCTCCGCTCCTTCATTTTCGGCGGGAGTATCTTCCTCCTGCCGTACGGGAACAGTGATGGTGACCGTAGTGCCGTGCTGCGGAACGCTGTCGACGCGAATGTCGCCATGATGGCTGCGCAGGTAAGCCTGGCTGATGCTCAGGCCGAGACCGGTGCCTTTGCCTCGCTTGGTAGTGAAGAAAGGTTCGAAAATGTGCGGCAGGATGTCTGATGAAATGCCGTGCCCGGTGTCGGTGATGCGGATCTCGAGACTATTTACATACGTGAGCCGATTCCCGGAGATGGTAATCCGGCCGCCTTCTGGCGTCGCCTGAGCTGCATTCAACAGCAGGTTCATGACAACTTGCGAGAGCTGGTTGGCGTCGGCCCGAATCAAAGGAAGATCATCCGGCACCAGGTTTTCGAGTTGCTTGCCTCGCAGCAGAGGCTGATTTTCGAGAAAACTTAAGGTGTCGGCGATCAGCCGCTGCACTGATATCTTGCTGAGCACGAGTGGTCCAGGGCGGGCATAGTTCAACAGTCCCCGCAAGGTTGCAGAAATCCGTTTGGCGCCGTCTATGCACTGCGCGATCTCAAGCTTTGCCTCCTGCTCGGTGGTGGACTTCAGTTCAAGTTCCAGGTGGGAAAGAATTCCAAGCAGGGGATTATTAATTTCGTGGGCGGCGCCCAAGGCAAGCTGAGCAAGGGCAGCATATTTCTCGTACTCGGTGAGCTGCGCCTGGAACTGGGTTTTTTCCTTGTTGAGTTCGCGCTCTTCGTAGAGGCGGCGAAAGAGTTCTTCCTGTGCAAGATCGCGCTCGCGTTCACGTTCTTGGCCTAACTGTCGGGCTTCCTTCAATTCAGCCTCCAACCGGGTGGAGTCCTGCCTCTTCAGACGGCTTATTACCAGTGATACTGCGAGGAAGGCCACGGCTAGTGGGAGGATGTAGACCAGTAGAATGTGCTCTCGCGCGGAGAAGCCTAATGGCAGCAGCAGCATACAAGGCGCCGACGGCGGAGCCGAACACTGCCTTGGAAGGCTAACGACACCTCGACTGGGCAGGCTCATCCAGCTACCACAATGGAACGGGAAGCAACCCTCTGGCGGTGATTCGGGTCACCTGGATAGGTGCGCGGTGGCACAAGCACCGGGTTCAGAAAAAGCTGGACGGTCCGCTGCCAGCGGGTCGCCAAAGTGCGTCGGGCAGTACGGGACGGCAAGCCGGAACGCTTTATTGCTTCTCGTCTTTGTGGCGCAGCCAATCTATAAACATCTGTTCGATAGGTTTATCGTAGGTCATCAGGACGTGGCGAACCGTATGGCCGCTAACGAAATGGCAGACTTCCTCAGCTAGGTTCTTTGCGTGATCTCCTGCTCTTTCCAGCGATTGGGTCATAAAAATCACTTGCAGACTCTCCTGCCGTGGGGCGTTCTCGGGATTTTCAATATGGCGCAGAAAGATCAGGTTTCTCAATCGGTCCATTTCCGCATCCGCGCGCAGGACTTCAATTGCCTTCTTCACGCTGCGAGTTGAGAAGGCTTCACCAACGTCGGCCAGCATCTTCTCCAGCAGCGTTGCCATGCGCGTAAGTTCGTGCGAATCTTGCGGTTCGATTCGCTGGCCGGCCGCGAGCGCGCTATTCCCGAAGCTGAGCAGAAGATCCCCGATGCGCTCAAGGCCAATCATAATTTTCATGCAGGCGAGTAGTTCGCGCGCGCCGCTCTCAGCGACCTGAGTGATTGCGGCGGTGACGCCGGCGTCGATCTCGAGGTCCAAATCATCAAGTTCCTTTTCGCGATTGCGTAATGAATTGAAAAGCGCTTTCGAACCGGTAGCAATGCCTTCGGCTGCGGCAGCTGCGGCATCTTTCGCCACATCACAGGCGTGCACCGTCCGGGCGACCAGATGAAAATGGGGAGAAGTAGGATCTGGCGTTTTAAAAATCGCGGTGCTCATATAGGAAGCCATCCTTCTTGCGTCTGACCGGCTCATTCTCCCCGGCGACGCGGCCACGAGAGGCTTACGTTCTCACGTTGAGGATAGGACCAATAGGTGAAGTGAGAGGTTAAAAGTTAGTGAATTTCGTAGCGGTTGACTCGAGAACGCGTACTACGCGTGTTAGCTCTTCATGGAATCCGCAATGGGTAAGGTGAAGAGAAAGGTCGAGCCGTGGTTTAAGTCGCTTTCTGCCCGGATCTTGCCCCCATGAGCGAGCACGATATGCTTGGCAATCGCGAGTCCGAGGCCGGTTCCGCCCGATTCGCGCGAGCGCGCCTTGTCAACACGGTAAAACCGCTCGAACAAGCGTGGCAGGTGTTCTGAGGGAATGCCAGGGCCGAAGTCCTGCACATAAAACTCGACCGTCTGGTCACGCCTGCGTGCACCTAGAAGGAGTTGCCGCCCCCCCGCCGCATACTTCAGAGCATTGTCGATAAGATTTGCGAAGACTTGGTGAATGGCTTCGCGATCGGCGCAGACAGCGTCGCTGCAGTCGTGTTCAATCCGGAGCTCAACCTGCCTTTCGCGGGCTATCTCACGAAAGCTCTCGACTGCGTCCTGCAGCAGTTCTGTCGGTGAAACGGCCTCCGAATCGAAACGTGTTTCGCCGGACTCCACTCGAGCAAGCGTGAGCAGGTCCTCGGTGAGCCGGGACATGCGAAAAGCATTTTTGCGGATGATCTCCAGGAATTCGCGGACATGGTCCTTGTCTGTCGCGCTGTCGAGCAAGGTTTCGGCATAGCCTTGAATAGAAGTAAGGGGGGTACGCAGCTCGTGAGAAACGTTAGCGATGAAGTCGCGGCGTGTCTTTTCAACTCGTTCCGTCTCGGTAAGATCGCGGAGTACAGCGACGGCGCCCCCACCTGGCATAGGTGCTGCAGTCACATCAAACGTGCGCCCCGGGATGATTGAACTGGCGCGAGCGGCGCGTGCGCTTTTCTGGCTTGCGGCATCATGTACCGCCGCCAGGAAATCCGGATCTCGAACCGTTTCGATGAGAGGCAGACTTATGCGCGCGCGCTGCACTAAGCGGTTCATGCCGTGATTGGCCCACTGTACACGTCCATCAGCCGCAACAGCGATAACCGCATCCTGCATGCTGTTAAGAAGGGTCTCTAGTTCCCGCTGGCTGTTCTTCAGCGCGGCGAAGCTTTCCTCCAACCGGCGGCCGGTTTTGTCGAGAGCGGCAGCGACATGGCCGATTTCATCGGACGAAGATTCGGAGATACGCGCGGAGAGATTTCCCGCCGCGATGTTATCAGCAAATTCGACGATGCGCTGCAGACGCCGAGCGGTTGACCAGGCAGAAAATCCGGCCAGCATCAAAGCGCAAGCAAAAGCCAAAGCAGAGCCGATGACGAGGGTTCGACGCAATACCGCGGTCGCGGCTTCGACATCGGAAAGCGGGTAGGCGAGTCGGACCGCCCCACCGGAGATCGGCGCAGCCACGTAAAGAAAAGGAACTCCCAAGGTGTGGCTGCGTCGGGTCTCGGTGCCCATGTTGCCCGTGAGAGCGGCCACGAACTCTTTTCGCCGAGCATGGTTTTCCATGGTCTTCGGGTCGGCTTCCGAGTCGGCGAGGACGTTGCCTTCATGATCAATGATGGTGGCGCGGGCACCGGCCGCTTGTCCCTCTTGAGAGGCAATGTCCTGCAGGGAATGCTCGTGGTCAATCTCGACTCGATGAGCGAATAGCAAGGTCTTCTGATTCAAATTCCGTTCAATTTCGGTCGTAAGAGAGCGTTCCCATGCACGTCGGACGCTAAAGTCCAAGGTGAGTGTGGCCGCCATGATCACCAGCACAAAGGCGGCCAGAAGCTTGAAGAAGATCCGCTTTCTCACTTGGGAACCTCGAAGCGATAGCCGGCTCCTCGAACCGTCTTCAAATAACGGGGATTTTCGGGATCAGGTTCGATCTTTTCGCGGATGCGGCGAACGTACACATCTACGGAACGAGGCGTCACAAACGCTGTGTCGCGCCATACCGAATCGAGCAGTTGATCGCGCGTAAATACCCGGCCAGCGTGGCGGGCAAAGTAGTCAAGCAAACGAAATTCGGTTGCCGTGGTGGTTACCGGCCTACCCCGGACGGACAAGACCATAGCCCCTGGATCGATTTCTATATCCGCGATCCGAATGGGAGTGGGAGAGAGCGGGCGCTCGAAACGGCGCAGCACAGCTTTGACGCGAGCGATCAGTTCCCGGGGGCTGAAGGGCTTGGGAATGTAGTCATCTGCCCCCAAATCGAGCCCGAGGACACGATCGGCCTCGCTGCTTTTCGCGGTCAGGAAGATGACCGGTGTCATCGCCAGTCCGGCGTGTTCCCGGATCCGCCGGCAGAGGTCGAGGCCATCATTTCCCGGCACCATAATATCGAGCAGAAATAGAGCAGGTCGCGCCCGCTCAGCCTCCGCCAAGACGGTAGTTCCAGAAGAAAACAGCCGAACCGAGAAGCCGTCGGCTTCCAAGTGATGGCGCACCAGGCGAGAGATATCCGGATCATCCTCCACCACAAAGATGATTGCCTTCACGCCCACATTGTACTTGGGACATAGGTACTTTGCTCTAAG
>Ga0207657_10000221_pt1 | contig 59396 bp, 50 predicted proteins | sample KBSC33metaG_FD_184316 | JGI IMG/M metagenome (GOLD analysis project Ga0207657, IMG submission 184316) | Corn rhizosphere microbial communities from Kellogg Biological Station, Michigan, USA - KBS C3-3 metaG (SPAdes) (version 2) | ecosystem: Host-associated > Plants > Roots > Rhizosphere > Soil ... | reverse complement strand
CAACATCGCGAGCGAGGGATCCGCAGGCAAATCAAGCGACGGCGTGTCATCCAACATAGCAAGCACGAATCCGCGCACCAACACCACTCCCTCAGGGAAAATGGCGTCTCCGCTCCCGGACGAGAAAGTGAGTGACCTAGACCGAGAGGTATTTGGGCCGAGGCGCGTGTACTCCATGACCCTTAACATGCCCAATCTGAATTCGTCGGGAGGGAGTTGGGTCATCCGGTTTTCCGAGCTAAAAGAAGAAAGCGCAAAAGGAGAATTGTTCGCGCCGGAAGCCACACACAAGGTCGATCCCGGATATCCAATCGAACTGATTCGCCAGAACGTACAAGGCATGGTGACACTTCGGGCTGTAATTCACAGCGATGGACGCGTGAGTGATGTGAAGGTATTGAACAGCCCAGACGAACGCCTGGACACATATGCGCGAGCTGCGTTCGAACAATGGCAGTTCCGTCCAGGCATGAAAAATGGAAATGCGGTTGCGCTGGAAGCCGTGGTGACCATTCCATTTCGAATCCGGAAGGCGTTCTAGTTTTAGATCTTTCCGCTCGCCGCACCTATGCGGGTAGGAACTGGAGACGAGCGGATTTCGAGCTTCTTATCGATCTCCGCGTAGATAGCTGGATTCGCGCACACTTCGTAATAGCGCCGCTCTGTCCAACGTTGCAACGTGAACGTTCGCAGATCAATATGCGCGATACGGCTTTCACGCACTGCGATCTTCCTGAAAATATCGTTGCCCAGAGGCACGAGGCCGGTAAAGAAACGGCTGCCCTCTTCATCCCACAGTAACGGCAGATTGACCGCACAAGGAGAAATCGAAACTTCCTGCTGGAGTTTGTGGAAGGCCGCCTCATTCATGCAGATGCCGCCCACATTGAAGCGCAAAGTGAAGTCTTCAGTGTTCCCGCCTGCATCGGAATCGCTGACAGTTTGAAAGGTAAAGACGTGGAATGGACTCTCCAGAGTCTGCATAGCCTTTCGGACACGCTTGTTGCATGACGAGAGGCGATCGCTCTCGTTGACCGCGTCGGAAATCATGATGCGGCGATTGCCGTCCATCAGGTAGAGCGGCGCTGCTTCCTGATAAGAAATTCCAATTCCCAGTTCGAGGTTAGGCAATCCCGACCGAGCAAGCGTCTCGTTGTATCCGCGCACGATGTCGATGATTTCCCGGGCTAGGACGCATGCACGGCTCACCGCCATCGCAGGTTCTCCCTCACGCTCCAGCAGCGCAAGGATAATGGCATCGCCTTCCAGGAAAACTTTCGTCGCTCCGTATTTGGGTAAGAGCTTGTTGACCGGATCGTAGAAATTGAGACTAAAAAACGACGCTGGGTTGAGATCCCGCTCCATCAAGGAACGCGTCAGGCGTGAACTGTCTCGAATGTCGGCCTTCAGAATGACGTGGTGAAGGATTTTCTCTTCTGTAGGGCGTTGTTCATCGGGCAGGAGGAAGTCATAGAGCGTTCCGTTAACAGCGCTAAGTTCTCGGAGCTTATCGTTACCGATAAGGTTTACGCTGTCTGTCCCTGCATTCAAGGCTTCGAGCCGGCGAAGATCGCGATGAAAACAGATGAAGTCCCGAAGAAACCGCACTGCGACCTTTGCGCGTTCGGTCCCGCGACAGCTGGAAGTGCGTTCCACGGCGGCGTAGAGGCTATCTGGTGTCAGCTTCCCGTGCTCCTCGATCATTTTCACAACGCGACTGCATTCCGCGCGAGACACCAGAGCGTTCTTTAGCTGCTGCGGGTTGATGCGAGGGGCGTACTCGGAAAGCAACGGAACGGCCTCGTACGACGCGACAACCTGCTCCAAGATCTGTTCGTTCTCGAGTAGGTCGATCCACGATTCGAGTCGAATACGCCGAAATTTTGCCTGAGGCGACGACTCATCGTGCGCGTCGCCAAGGAGTTCATGGGCGTTCTCAGGCGCGTTCAACCACGAGTCAGTGATGGCCTCGTCCGTTTCAGCGATATTCAGCGATTGCAGGAAGTCGCATGCAACGCGGCGAACATTCGCGAATCGATCGACATCGCGATCAAAGTTCCCGAACATGACATAGTGCTGCGCTCCAAGGTAGTCATCCCTACCGTCTTCGCTGAAAACGAGCGGGTTCAGAAACAACTGGTATGCCGAATTATCTACTTCGCCGAAAAGGGAGCGGCGCATGCGCGCCAACGTTTCCTTTTCGATCTCGCGCAAAATTTGAAACAAATCCTGGCCGGTCTTACGGATCGTGATCTTTTTTCGAACCTGGTAGGACGCTACGCGTTCCCGCTGGGCCATCGCCGCCTGCTGACGCAAACCGTCAAGACTCTTGATCATCATCCGGCACTGTTCGAGTACTTGCGAAAACTGGTGATGGAGCTCGGCGCGCAAGAACTTCAGAATGGCCAAACGCCCTAGAACATCGACCGAGAGGCTGCCTTTCATTTTCGCCTTAGTCAGGCTCGCGATAAGCATGTCTGCGAGCAGAGGCTTTAACTCGGCGGCATCCGTACGCGGTTGTGCTCGGCCGGGGGCGGACTTTCCTAAAAAATGACTGGGCGCAGCGGATACTGCTGTCTCCATCGAAAGAAGAGTGTCGACTTCCCCGTGGCGCGCAATGCGATGCGCGATTTGAAGGCGCGCAGATTCCACAAACTTCGGGCTCAGATAGACGTCATGGCGTAAATTGTCTACCCCGACTTGGAGGGTCTCTAAGGAAAGGGAAGGCACGTACGAAACCAGGTGGGGCGGCTCAAGCTCGCCCGGAGACTGACCTAGCCGGAGGATTGGGATGCGAGGTATGCGCACGGCGGATAGCTGCGGACTCCACTCCGCTATTGGTGACGAGCAAACGAATGCGCAGCAAGCCCAACAGCGCTTGCGACGGTTCCAAAGCCCGGAACCTTCTTATTTCACAGTACTTCCAGACTTGAGGCTAGCACGATGCCAACGGCGGACCAACGTTACCCAAGTTACCGCATAACGCACTCATTCTAAATAACTTACCGTGCTCAGAACCCAATCCTAGGCCAAATTGTCCAGTTCGCCTGTTTCTAAAATGCGTGGGCTTCAATTATCTTCGACCGCAGGAGTTCGTCACCAAACATGCCGACTGCAATTCATGAACCCACACGCATCCAAGCGGCTGGAAACAAACCAAAACTTATCGATGAATTCATCGGGCGCATCAACAGCAAAGACTCGCAAGTGAGCGTTGCTCACATGCGAAGTCCTGAAGGTTGGGAAGAACCGGGTCAGACGCCCGAGTTTGACGAGTACACGATCGTGTTGAAAGGGATGATTCGCGTCACGCACAAGGATGGATCGATCGATGTTCGCACAGGCCAAGCCGTGATCGCACACAAAGGTGAATGGATCCGGTATTCCACTCCTGAGGCAGGAGGCGCGGAATACATTGCTGTATGTGTGCCGGCGTTTTCGATGGAGACGGTACACCGCGATGAACGACACGACAGGGATGGCAAGGCACTGAGGTAACGGTCGAGATGAAGCATGCCATCGTCGGTGCAGGAGGTGTGGGCGGGCTACTCGGGGGCGCACTCGCGCATTCCGGAGAATCGGTCGCAATGGTGGTGCGCCCGGGAACTCGAAACAAGTATCCGGCAAGAATACATGTCGACAGCACGTTTGGAAAATTCGACGAGTCAGTGGAGTGGACCGAGAGCGTCCCCCAAGCTGATGTCCTATGGCTCGCGGTGAAGGCATTGCAACTCAATGACTCGGTGCGATTGATTGCGGAAGGAGCAAGGCCTCCTCTTATTATTCCGTTGCTGAATGGAATCGACCACGTTGCGTTTCTTCGCGATCGATTCGGGGAGCACGCTGTGTTGCCAGGAACGATTGCCGTAGAAACTGAACGGACTGCTCCGGGACACATCGTTCACCGATCTCCATTTGCGAAGCTGAATCTATCCGCACGCGGACGGGGAATGCTTGCACAGACGATGGATCAACTTCGAAAAATCGGTTTTACAGGCGAATTCATCGACAATGAGTCGACGCTCATGTGGGGCAAGCTCGTTTTTCTCGGACCCCTTGCCCTTTCGACCACAGCCGCCAACAAGACGATCGGCGAACTGGTTTCGAATCCCGAGCTTTGGACAAACTTGCAGGCGTGCGTGCGCGAAGCTTGCACGGTTGGAAGTGCGGAAGGCGCGAAGTTGAACTTCGATGTAGTCATCAAGGCGATTCTGGCGTTACCGGCGTCGATGAAAAGCTCGATGCAAAAAGATGTGGAACAGGGACGTCTGCCGGAGGTCGATGCGATTGGTGGGGGAATCGCGCGCGCTGCAGACCGACACAATATTCCGGCACCGGCGACGACACGATTGATTGAAACAGTGCGCAGGCGAGCAGGGATGGCAGAATCAAGCTAGGTCCATATGCTGAGCGCCGTAGCTATTCCCATTCGATCGTACCCGGCGGTTTCGACGTGATGTCGTAAACCACACGGTTCACACCGCGCACTTCATTCACAATTCGATTCGAGATGATCTTCAGAACTTCATAGGGCAGTGGCACCCAATCTGCAGTCATTCCGTCTTCCGAATGGACGGCACGTATGGCGCACGTGTAAGCGTAGGTGCGCTGGTCACCCATTACACCGACCGACATCACAGGCAGGAGCACGGCAAAGGACTGCCAGATTTTCTGGTAAAGCCCGGCCTTCTTGATTTCGGAACCAACAATGTCGTCGGCTTCCTGAAGAATCGCAATCCGGTCGGGGGTAACTTCTCCCAAAATACGCACGGCGAGGCCAGGACCTGGGAATGGCTGGCGCTGAAGAATTTCTTCCGGCATGCCGAGATCGCGGCCTATCCGGCGAACTTCGTCCTTGAAAAGGTCCTTGAGCGGCTCGATCAGCTTGAGTTTCATTTTCTCCGGCAGCCCGCCGACGTTGTGATGTGTCTTGATCGTCTGCGACGGACCGCGGACCGATCGCGATTCGATGACGTCCGGATAGAGTGTTCCCTGCACCAGCCACTCTACGTTGCCTTCTTCTTTCTCGATGCGATGAGCTTCTTCATCGAAAACGGCAATAAATTCGTTGCCGATGATTTTTCGTTTTGTCTCAGGATCGGTCACGCCCTTCAACTTATCGAGAAAGCGTGCACTTGCATCGACGGCGATAAGATGAAGCCCGAGTTTGTCGCGCAGGGTGTTCTGTACCTTCTGAAATTCATCTTTGCGGAGCACGCCGTTGTTCACGAAAACGCATGTCAGTCGAGACTTGCCTTGACTATCGCGCATAGCCCGATCGACAAGAACCGCTGCGACCGATGAATCTACGCCGCCCGAGAGCGCGCAGATTGCGCGGCCTGAGCCCACTTGCTGACGAACCGAAGATACAGTTGCATCGATAAAGAGCTGCGGGGTCCAGTCCGCTTTCGCGCCGCAAATCTTGAAAACGAAATTTCTTAGGATGTCAGCGCCAAGCTTTGTATGGTGCACTTCTGGATGGAATTGCACGGCCCACATTCTCTTGTCAGGATTTTGGATTCCAGCGAGTGCGCTGGGAGAACGTGCCATCAATGTAAAGCCCTCTGGCAGTTGTTCGGCTTCGTCTCCGTGAGACATCCAGACAGCAAGAACTTTTGGCAGGCCTTCCAATAACTCGGAGTCAGCTGTTTTCTCCACGGTCGCGTGGCCATATTCGCGCTTGGATCCGGGCCGCACTTTGCCTCCCAGCGCATGCACCATGAAGTGCAGTCCATAACAGATTCCCAGCACGGGCTTGCCGATTTCTAACACACGAGCATCGGCTTGCGGAGCATCGGCGTCGTAGACCGACGACGGTCCGCCAGACAAGATGACGCCGATCGGCGAATAGCTGCGGATTTCGTCGAGGCTCGCCGTACAAGGCAAGACTACGGAGAAAACGTTCTGTTCACGGATGCGGCGCGCAATGAGCTGGGTGTATTGCGAACCAAAGTCGAGGATGACGATGGATTGGTTTTCCACTGACGAGTCTCTCAGATTGGTTGAGTAGTGTAAAGCGAGGAAACCAGATTTGCCACTTAGACAGTTCTGCAGACGTCAGACGTTTGGGTCTGGAAGGTGCACTTTTTCTCGCGTTTCCACTTCACTAAGGATGTCGTCTTCAGGCGGAAACGGCATGGAAATCTGCTTCGCGTTGAGGGTTTCAGCGGCAGGCAATGGCGTTGGCGCCATGTTCACCGGTGTTTCCGCCAAGCAATACCACGCAGCCATACGTCCGATGTGAACTGAATCAGCGGCAATGAAATACAGCAGACCTAGCATCCCCAGCCCGGTAAGAACAAGCAGGCCGGGCAGGAATTGAGCCAGGCCTAGCACCATCGACGCAGCCGTGGTACCGATGAAGAAAAGTGTCAGATGCGCAAGTCCAAACCAGAAATTGATCGCCCATAGCCCGCCGGCCCGCTCTCGCGAGAAACGCGTTGCAGCGGCCAGTGCGCTAAACGAATCTTTTCGGTCGCGAACAGCGAACACGGCAGACAACGATAGTGTCCAATTCACCACGAGCCATGCGACGCAGACGAACGACAACAGAACAAGTGTGAGGAAAAATGCCAACGCTGGCTTGGGACTCTTGGGCGTCGAAAAGTATCGCGGAATGACGAAAGACCCTACCAAAGCAATCGAGGCGGCGAGGCCGACCGTCAGCCGCAGAAAATTCAATCCAGCAAGTGAACTTAGTGCTCTTCTGTGAGGCGTTGGGGGCTCCTCGACCTCAGTGGGTGAAGATTCACGCAGGTGCGAGAAATATTCGCGGATGGAGGCGAGGCTCGCGGAACGCCCCAGGGCGGCGATCAGTGTCCAAGCAATCGATAGCCCCGAGACGGCGACGATCCCACCGAGTAACAGTCGAACACTGCTGCCTTGAAAAATGTGACTGATAGCTCTGCCGATCAATGTAGGTTGTCCCGAGTTGAGAAAGAAAAGATCGCGCGGCCCAACTGGCAAAGTGTCGAGGTACTCAATGAGAAGTGCGCTCAGGAGAAAGGCGCCCGCGGCCCAAAAGCTCCATCGCCAAGCGACCTCAGCGAGCGTGAGCGAAGGGCGGCGCAAGATTATGCGAAACCCTTCGAGCGTAGGCGAGCGTTGCATCATCAGGAAACTATTTCACAACGATACTTACCAATTTCCCCGGAACCACGATTTTTTTTGCGATCTGCTTTCCAGCAATCGCGCTTTTCACTTTGTCGTCCGCGAGAGCTGCGGTAAGAACGGCGGCGTCTTCGGCTCCAGCGGGTACGACGACGCGGGCCCGCAGCTTGCCGTTAATCTGCACCGGGATTTCAATTTCTTCTTCCTTGGCGAGAGCGGCGTTGTACTTTGGCCATGCTACGCGGAAGATGCTTCCCTTCTCCCCGAGCATCTCCCACAACTCGTGCGAGAGATACGGCGCGAAGGGAGCGAGCAAGAGCGCCAAGCTGCGCTGCACCTCGGTGAGGAGTGATGCCGGCACAAGGCCCTGTGCAATTTTCTCTTCAGCGCCATAGAGTGTATTCACAAGTTCCATGATCGCCGCAATGCATGTGTTGAAGTGCCAGCGGCCCTGAAAATCGTCTGTAACCCGCTTGATGGTCTGGTGAAGCTTACGCTGAATCGCACGCGCTTCCGGCGATAATGAAACCTCTGTCGATGCGGCAGACGCCTGGCTCGCATAGCGCACGAAGAAGCGATAGACACGCCCAAGAAAGCGCTGAATCCCGTCGATGCCGGAATCTTGCCAGTCGAGATCGCGATCGGGGGGTGCCGCAAACAAACTGTACAGACGGGCGGCGTCAGCGCCGTAACGGGCCACCATCTCATCGGGACTCACCACGTTGCCCAGATTTTTCGACATCTTCGCGCCATCTTTGATCACCATGCCTTGGGTGAAAAGACGCTCGGCAGGTTCATCGTTCTTCACAAGTCCCATGTCACGCATGAACTTCGTCCAGAAGCGCGAATAGATGAGGTGGAGGATTGCGTGTTCTACCCCGCCAATGTACTGATCAATCGGAAACCAATAGTCGACGATCTTGCTGTCAAAAGGAGCTTTGTCATTTCGCGCGTCCGCGTACCGATAGAAGTACCAGGACGAATCGACAAATGTGTCCATGGTGTCGGTCTCCCGACGAGCGGCTCCGCCACACTTCGGACACTTCGCATTTACGAACTCCGGAACTCGGCTCAACGGTGAACCACCCGTCAACGTGATGTCCACATTGTCCGGCAAGATCACCGGCAACTCGCTCTCGGGCACCGGAACAACGCCGTCCTTGTCGCAGTACAATATCGGGATGGGCGTACCCCAATACCGCTGGCGTGAGATACCCCAGTCTTTGAGGCGATAGTTGACAGTAGCTTTGCCGAAGCCGTTCGCTTCAGCATGCTCCGACATCTTTGCGATCGCTTCTTCGCAGCTGAGCCCATTAAACGGCCCGGAGTTCACCAATACACCGTTCATCGTCGTGAACGGAATTTCGGGTTCAACGACGGTCTCTTCCGGGTCTCCATCGCGAGGTACGATGACGATTCGAATATCCAGCTTGTACTTTTTGGCAAACTCGTAATCGCGCTCGTCGTGCGCTGGGACGGACATTAGCGCCCCGGTGCCATAGTCCATGAGAGCGTAATTGGCAACCCAAACCGGAAGCGCCTCGCCGTTGTACGGGTTGCGCGCGTAACGCCCTGTAAACACGCCGTGTTTCTCGATTGCGCCGAAATCGCCAGCTTCTTTTGCTTTACGTTGTTCGGCAATTAACTGTGCAACTTGAGCGCGTAACTCGGCATTTGCTGATGTGATATCCGCAACGATTGGGTGCTCGGGCGCCAACTGAACTGATGTCGCGCCATAGATTGTGTCGACACGAGTAGTAAAGACTTTGATCTTAGATCCCGCAGGGCCTACGCTTCCCCCTAGTTCGAAATCAACAAAAGTACCTTCGCTTCGCCCGATCCAATTCCGTTGCATGATCCGGACTTTTTCGGGCCAGCCGTCAAGTTTTTCGAGGTCCTGCAGCAATTCGTCTGCGTATGCAGTGATCCGCAAGAACCATTGTTCAAGTTCCCGCTGTTCGACCAATGTGTCTTCGTGACGCCAACAGCGTCCACCGACTACTTGCTCGTTCGCAAGCACGGTGGCGCACGCCGGGCACCAGTTGACCCGACTCTTTTTTCGATACGCCAAGTCTTTTTCAAACAGTTTTAGGAAAAACCACTGGTTCCAACGGTAGTACTCGGGTAGGCAGGTTGTGACTTCACGAGACCAATCGTAGGCAAATCCAAGGCGCTGCATTTGCGCCTTCATGTTGGCAATGTTTGAAAGCGTCCATTGTCGCGGCGGCGTGTTGTTTTTGATTGCTGCGTTTTCAGCGGGCAGGCCAAAAGAATCCCATCCCATGGGATGGAGGACGTTATACCCATTCATCCACATGTAGCGCGCGAGAGCGTCCCCGATTGAATAGTTGCGCACATGTCCCATGTGCAAGGCCCCCGAAGGATAGGGCAACATTTCGAGCACGTAATATTTTGGCTTGGTGGAACTGGCCTCCGCCGCATAAAGCGCGGGATCGTGCTGCCATTGTTCAAACCATTTTGTCTCGATGCGCTGTGGATCGTACCGCTCGTCCCGAGTCTGTTTTTCTTCCTGCTGCGTCATAGGTGGCATGGCGGGTGATGAGGTAAACCTCTATTTTACAACGATCGCCGCGTTTCTTTCGGACACCGCCCAGAAGCGAACCTACGGATTTGTTTCGCCTTCACGGTGACGATACACTGAATGTTCCGAGGTGGATTCATGTTAGTCGTAATGCAGGCACTCGCTACGGACGAGCAGATCCGGGCTGTGTGCGAGAAAATCGAGAGCCTGGGTTACAGAGCCCACGCTATGCCCGGCGCGCAGCGCACTGCGATCGGCATTACCGGCAACCGTGGGGAAGTAGAACCCGGCACGTTGGACGAAATGCCAGGCGTCCAGGAACTCATCCGAGTCAGCAAGCCGTACAAACTGGTCAGCCGCGACGTCAAAGACGAGAAAACAGTCATTAGTTTTCCCGGCTCCGACGCGACCATCGGAGGTAAGAGTCTCGCTATCATCGCGGGGCCATGCGCCATCGAAAGCAGAACGCAGGCCTTCGGCGTTGCTGATCGCATTCAGCGATCAGGAGCACAATTTTTTCGGGGTGGCGCGTACAAACCGAGGACATCCCCTTACTCATTTCAAGGCTTGGGTGAAGAAGGCCTACGGATCATGGCCGAAATCCGCGATCAGTATGGAATGCGAATCATCACCGAAGCGATCGACAACGAATCCCTGGCACTGGTGGAAGAGTATGCGGACGTCATCCAGATCGGTGCCCGCAACATGCAGAACTTCTCTCTGTTAAAACGTGCGGGTCGCTCGAAGAAACCTGTATTGCTAAAGCGCGGCATGTCGGCGACGCTTGAGGAATTTCTGATGGCGGCCGAATACATCATGAGCGAGGGCAATTACAACGTAATCTTGTGCGAGCGCGGCGTGCGAACCTTCGCGGATCATACGCGAAACACTCTTGATTTAAGCCTGGTCCCGGCTGTCCAGCGTTTAAGCCACCTGCCGATCGTGGTCGATCCAAGCCACGGCACTGGAAAGCGTAATAAAGTTACGCCGCTCTCGCGCGCTGCAGTTGCGGTGGGCGCAGACGGGTTGATCGTGGAAGTGCATTGCGATCCCGACAAGGCTTTGTCAGACGGAATGCAGTCGCTTTATCCGGAGCAGTTCGACGAGTTGATGGCGCAAGTCCGGCAGATTGCGCCGGTCGTCGGGCGCACAGTGGATGAGCCGCGGGGGCACGCCGCGAAGCCAACCGCAATGCGCTCCATGGCGTCGGACTAGTATTGCTTCGCACCAAGTGAACCGGGTGCGAGAGTTACGTTGTTCTGCGTAGGACTTCCAAACAAGTTGAGAAAAATCCTCGTCACTATTGTCTTGTTGCCGATTCTCGCCGGAGTTGGCTGGTGGTATTTCCGCGAGCAATCGTTGCCCAACTATGGCCCGGCATATCGCGAATATGCCTACATTACGAACGGTAAGAGCAATACTGTTACGGTCATTGATCTGCGCACATTCCAACCCGCTCGGACGATTCCCGTTGGATCAGAACCCACAGGCGTTGCGGCGAACAGTAAAAAGAACGAGGTCTACGTCGCGAATGCGGGATCAAATAACGTCAGCGTCATCGACGCCGAGCAAAACAAAGTGGTCGCAACCTTGGGCGTTCATGGTCGACCTTACTTCATTGACGTCTCCGCTGACGGTAAGCGTGCATACACAGCAAATTCAGCCTCGAATAACGTCTCGGTGATAGATCTCGACAAGCGTGCAGTCACCAGCAACATTCGAGTCGGGACCGCTCCAGGGCTGGCGCGAGTCACTCCCGACGGGCGCACGGTTGTAGTCAGTAACCGAGAGAGCGACACTGCCTCCATTATCGATGCGACGAAATTGCAGGTGCGCGCCACGCTGCCGATTTGTCGTGAGCCCGGCGACATCGCAATCCTGCCGGACTCTAGCAAGGCTTTTGTGGCATGCTCGGGCTCGGGACAAATTGCATCTATCGATTTGAAGTCGGATAAAGTTCTTGCGCTACTGGACGTGGGACAAACGCCGGTCAATCTCGCATTAAAACCTGACGGCGGTGAACTCATCGTCTCGAACTTCGGTTCGGGCAGTATGTCCATTGTTGAGACGACGACAAACGAAGTTGGGGGCAGCTACCTGATTGGAACTCAGCCCGTGCGTGGAGTGGTGAGCGCCGACAACTCCCGCGTTTACGTAAGCAATTTTGGATCGAACAGCGTCGCGGTCTACGACATCGACATAGGAAAAGTCATCGCCGTTTTGCCGGTTGGCAGCCGTCCAGACGGCCTAGCGCTTTCGCAGAGCCAGAACTACCTGCTTGTTCTCAACTCTCAATCGGGTGACGTGACCGTGATTCAGAAAAGAAAGGCGCGCAAACTCGAGCCAACCGAATATTCATTGCTCACAATGATTCCGGTCGGTGTTCAGCCAAATAATATCGTCGTGAAATCATTCGTGATTACCAAACACCCCTGACAGTCGGAGCGTCGTTACTCAAACCCGCTGCTTCAACCCTAACCACGAGCGTCTTGGCCCGTCTAAACACACACCGCGAGTGTTAAGTGTCTATCAGAGGGCAGGTGTGGGGAAGATTCGGACATTATTGGCAATCGGTGCGTGCGTCTTTGGGGCATCCACAATTGTGATGGCTGCACCTCCAGAATTCAGCGCTATTTCCATTCCGCGCGTGACGAGTGTTCCCACGATTGAAAGCTTTCTCGACATGAAGCCAAGCCCCGAATGGGATGGAAAACTGGCAAAGGTCGCAGGTTTTACCCAACGCATTCCGACGGATGGGGCTCCCTCAACCCAACAGACCGACGCCTATCTTGGGTACGATGACAAGAACTTATATGCAATTTTTGTCTGCTTCGATACCGACCCACAAAAACTAAGGGCTCGTCTTTCTCGTCGCGAGGACATCATTGAAGATGATTCGGTTGAGATCATGCTCGACACGTTTCACGACCATCGTCGAGCCTACGCTTTTCTGGCCAATCCGCTCGGAGTGCAAGCCGATGCGCTCTGGACCGAGGGGCAAGAATTTGATTTCTCTTTCGATACAGTTTGGAATTCGCAAGGCCGGGTGACCGAGCGCGGCTACGTTGTCTGGATGGAAATCCCTTTTCGAAGCTTGCGGTTTTCATCGAGCAATCCACAGACATGGGGGATACTGCTCAATCGCGGCTTGCCGCGAAAGAACGAAGACACATTTTGGCCCCCGTATTCGAGCCGAATTGCAGGCAGGTTGAACCAGGCTGGCACAGCCACCGGGCTTGAGCGAATTTCACCTGGTCGAAATTTTCAGCTCATTCCGTATGGCATCTTTCGTTCCTATAGGGAACCTGATCTGAGAGACCCGGACAATCCGACGTTCTCGCAGCGAAATGCGTACGGTCAAGTTGGCCTCGACGCGAAAGTTGTGCTTAAGGATAAGTTCGTTCTCGACGCGACTGCCAATCCAGATTTCAGCCAGGTTGAATCTGACGAGCCTCAAGTCACGGTGAACCAACGGTTCGAAGTATTGTTTCCGGAGAAGCGGCCGTTCTTTCTTGAAAATTCAAATTACTTTGTCACTCCTTACAATCTGGTTTTCACCAGGCGCATCGAGCAACCAAAGTGGGGCGTGAGACTCACGGGGAAAGACGGTCCCTGGACAGTTGGACTGTTGGGCGCGGACGACGTAGCACCGGGACTGGATGTACCCAAGTCAGATCCCAAGGCCGGCAAACACGCATACTATTCAATTGCTCGCATCAGCCACGACATAGGGTCGCAGTCGACAATCGGCGTTCTATATACCGATCGCGAATTTGCCGGCAGTTTCAACCGCGTGGGAGGAATTGATGGGCGTTTTCGCATCGGCAACAACTGGACTGCTGATTTTCAAGGCGTCGCCAGTTCAACCAGACAGGTGGATGGCAGCTACCTCGCTGGTCCACTCTTTACGGGCGATGTCTTTCGGCAGGGCAGAAAGCTCAACTACGAGTTTCATTACAATGATCGCGCCGATGGTTTCCGAACGGAATCTGGATTCGATCAGCAGTCGGGCATTCGAGTGTTAGACCAGATTATCAACTACAGCTTTCGCCCCGAGGGAAAGCACCTCATTGCATGGGGCCCGATATTCGAACATTCCGGCATTTGGGACCACGCTGGAAATCATCTGAACTCAGGAATTTTCCCTGAGTTGAAATTTGAATTCGTGGGCCAGACATTCCTGGCTGTCACCTACGCGCTCGAAACCGAACTGCTCAGACCGATCGACTTTTCGGTATTGACCGACAATATCGAATTCAGGCGCCATACGACTGTCGTTGCCTTTGACACAGGCTTACTGAGGCAAATGACGTTCCACGCCGATTACCGCTGGGGCTCGCGCGTCTTATATGACTCACCGGTGGGAGAACCGCCGTCGTTGGCGGGCCGAACAAGTGCCAACATCACCCTAACCGTTCGGCCTAGCCGCTCTCTTCGCATCGACAACACTTACCTGCTGTTTAGACTGCACGAGCGCAAAGGGTCGAGTGGGATTTTTAACGACCACATCATTCGCAGCAAATGGAACTACCAATACAACAAAGAATTGTCATTTCGGTTCATCGGTGAGTACGACGCGTTATTGGCAAATCCAGCGAACACCTCACTGAAGACTTCGAAGCGCTTCAATGCAGACTTCCTAGTCACGTATCTGCTCCATCCGAATACAGCTCTTTACGTCGGCTACAACAGCAATCTAGAAAACGTGCTACTTCCGCTGCAATCGGATCCCGGCGCGGTGAACGGTCTCGCACGCGGTAGAAGCTTTCACAATGATGGCCGCAACTTCTTTGTGAAAGCGTCGTACCTGTTCAGATTTTGAAATAGCTGCTTTACGGCTTTCCAAGTAGTTCCAACACGGCGGCGGTCTCCGCGGTAATCCCCGTCTTCAGACTCGGTTCCCGATCGGGAGCGAAGTAGGCGGAATGAAGCCCCGGCAACTCCTGTCCACTTTTGTGCGCGGCTTCGAGTTTTTCCTGATTCGCTGCCCCAACCCAAAAATCGAATGCTGGAACCCCCGCTCGTCCGTATTCAGCGAAATCGTCGGCGGCCATCGCAGGCGAGGTCAACTCTACGTTCGAATCACCAATGGCGCTTCTTAATGCTGCGACCGTCCGTTCCGTGAGTTTGGGGTCGTTGTATACCGCTTTGACGGTTTCAACCACCTCGACAACAGGGGCCTTTTCCGCTCCCGCTGCAGCGGCTTCTGCTTTCGCGATGCGAGCGATGCCGTCGATGAGTCTCTGCCTTACTTCGTCTTTGTAGGAACGAACTGTCAGTTGAAGATGAGCTTCTTCAGGAATGATGTTGCTTCGCGTGCCGGCATGGATAGACCCAACGGTTACAACCGCGGGATCAAACGGGCTGTTCTCGCGCGATACGAGTGTCTGCCACGCGAGTATCGTTCGCGCTGCTATGACGATGGGATCAATTGCAACTTGCGGGGCGGACCCATGGCCGCCGCGGCCAAAGATTGTTACCTCGACTGCATCTGAATTGGCGAGCGCAAATCCGGAAACGTAACCAATCTTCCCAGCAGCTATTCCACTCGAGTCGTGAACGGCGATGGCAAAATCGGGCTTTGGGAACCGTGTGTAAAGACCCTCTTTCAACATCGCCACGGCGCCTGTGACGGTCTCCTCTGCAGGCTGGCCGACATAAATAAACGTTCCGCGCCAGCGATCTTTGTTCTGCGCCAGCAAAGCAGCCGTACCCATGCCGATCGCCATGTGCAGGTCGTGACCGCAAGCATGCATGACCCCGACGTCAGCGCCCTTATCATTTTTGCTTTTGACTTGGCTTGCGTAGGGTAGTCCAGTCTTTTCCTCGACTGGAAGCGCGTCTAGTTCTGCGCGAATCATCACGGTTGGCCCCGAACCGTTTTTCAGAACGCCGACCACGCCGGTTCCTCCAAATCCGGTTGTCACCTCATACCCGACCTTACGAAGCTGATCGGCAATTTTCGCAGCGGTCTTTTCTTCGTGAGATGAGAGTTCTGGATTTCTGTGGAGGTCCAGATAAAGCGCCTCCATCTGGGGGTAGATGGCTTCGACTTGGGCCTTGGACGGAAAGCGCGACGGGTCTGCTGCGCGGACAGGCGAATACGAAACAAAAACAACGAGAGCGATGACGAGGCAAGAATTGGTTATTTTCACGGTTGGCTATTAAACCACAAGCTCCTTTTCGAGAATCGGAGATGCCCAAATATCCTGTGTTTTCAATAGGTTACTTTTGTTACTTCGGTGGTTCTATGGCCTTCGGATAGATTGCCGCACCGCTTGCCGACACCTATAATCGATCCACTCTGGTTTAGATTTCTCCGTCAGGTTCCGGGTAGCAATAAGCGGGGGTGAATTGTGTCTCCGCTGTGAGGCTAATTTCCCGGTTATGCGCAAGCGCCTGAAACATGCCCTGATGGCTATCCCCATAGTCGCGACCTCCTTTTCCTTCACGCCCTGTCTTTACGGCCAAAGCTCCGCATCGGCCGTCATAACGACAACGGATGAAAACGGGCGCAAGATATACGTCAACGATATCGCGCCGCCAGCACCCATTAGACGGTCGACGGCAGGGTTTTCCGCGCGAAGGTCCGGGCTTGTTTACTGGAGTTCCACCGAACGTCGTTGGAAACCCGTGCCATCGGCGAACGGGGCCACGATGAAGGCAGCCCGTTCGGCTGCAGCCGAAGTTGACCAATATTTGGGTGCAAATTCCAACCCCGAACTCCGGGGCGCAAACTTCACAACCGTAAGCTACGACAGAAGCAAAGCCTTTACAGCAGAACAGATTGACGCCGCAATCACGCAATCGGCAGCCAGGCACAACGTAGACCCTAACTTGGTGCGTTCCGTGGTCAAGGTGGAATCAAACTTCAACCCCAACGCCGTTTCCAGGAAAGGCGCCATGGGCTTGATGCAACTGATGCCCGGGACGGCGCGATCCCTCAATGTCACGAACCCTTTCGACCCTGAGCAGAACGTAGACGCAGGCGTTCGTCACCTTAAGAAGCTCTTGGAGAGCTTTGGCGGCGACGTGAAATTAAGTCTGGCGGCTTACAACGCTGGGGCCGGTGCCGTTGCAAGAAGTGCCGGAATTCCTCGTTTTGCCGAGACCCAGAACTACGTTCGGAGGATTACCAGCATCTATTATGGAGGGTCGGATCCAAATTCCAGGATTTTGGGCAACCCGATTCTCAATCCGGTGCGTGTGCAGCGAGACGCGCGCGGAGTTCTGTACATCAGCAATACCGATTGAAGCATCGTATAAAGTGGAAACAGGTAACGACCAGGCTGGTACGGGTAGGTAACGTTGACAATTCAGGCTTGTAGCCAACGCATCTTGCGCTGGAGCGCGGTCGGTGTCTTGTCGCTGCTCCCGGCTCTGCCTGCCCATGCTCGCACCCGACATACCGATGGTTGGGCTCGCGAGAAATTCGCCACTGCGGAGAGAATGCGGGAGGCCCTCAATGGCCGCCCAGCGAATGAACGCGCACGCCGGGAGTATCAACGTTCAATTGATGCTTATCGTCGCGTCTACTACGGCGCACCCTCATCGAGCAAGGCTGATCCCAGCGTCGTAGCAGCCGCCGAATTAATGGTCGAAATGGGTCGGACCTTCGACGATGACAAGATTCTGCGAGCCGCAATCGACCAATACAGGTTTTTACGAAAAGAGTATCCAGGGAGCAAGTTCCGCTTCGGTGCACTGTTCACGATTGGCGAGGTGTACAAGGAAGACCTGGACGATCCCGTTCATGCAAAAGCCGTGTTCGAGGAGTTTTTACAGCGGTATCCGCGAAACCATCTTGCAGATGATGCCCAACAAGCCTTGATCGACATCTCGCTCGAGGCAACCAAGAAACTAGAAGCCAGCAAGAAGGGCGACAAAAGCCAGCGTTCCAAAATTGCCAAGAATCAAAGCCGCGGGGAAGATTCCAAGTCTTTGAGCCAGCGCGGGAGCGCTCCGCGCGTCACAGGGATCCGGCACTGGTCAACACCGGACTACACCCGGGTCGCCATCGACTTGGAGCAAGACATCAAGTTTGACTCCCAGCGTATTGACCACCCGGATCGTATTTTCTTTGATCTGCGCGACACGAAGTTGGCTTCGACACTGGTTGGAAAAACGTTCGAGGTGGACGACGGACTCCTCAAGAAGATTCGTGTCGCCGAGTTTCAGCCAGGGCGAACGCGGATCGTACTTGAGGTCGAAGACCTTTCTGAATATAACGCCTTCTTGTTGCCGAATCCTTCCCGGCTGATCATCGACATTCATGGGAATCAGGCCAAACGAGCAGTTGCCAGGGTTGGGGGAACCAAGGATCGACAGGACGAACCGAATGAAGCGCGTTCGGCGCAGGCCGACGCCGGCTCGCAAATCGATGACACTGCTGACCTGAAAGAAGTGAAGGAGGCTGCAAAAATCGACGCAGCGGCTATCTCCAAAGCCCAGAAAGCAGCTAAGCAGTCGGACTCCGTTGCCAGCGCCAAGCCTGCCATTCCCAAACAACCCCAGAAAGAAATCCCAAAGACCATCGTCGAAGCGGATGATGATGATGACGACACAACGGTCGCGGTCGTTAAGACAACCGTGGCGCGCCCCGAGGTACCTCGCGCCCCGGCAAAGGGCCTTCCCGAGGCTATGGTTTCCGACCGCAACGTCGCTGCGAAGAAAAAGAAGAGCTCAAAATCGAAGGATGATTTGGCCACCGCTGACGCTCGCGAAGCTCGCCCAACGGCGGCGGGAGATCGATCGCTCATCCGTGCACTGGGTTTGAAGATTGGGAAGATCGTGATTGATCCTGGCCACGGTGGACACGACACGGGAACGATCGGCCCAAACGGATTGCAGGAAAAAGATCTTGTTCTAGAGGTCGCGCGACGGCTCGGCCGAATGCTCGACCAGCGCTTGGGCGCCGAGGTTGTGTACACGCGTCAGGACGACACTTTCATTCCTCTCGAAACGCGAACGGCCATCGCAAATCGGGAACGTGCGGATTTGTTTATCTCCATTCATGCAAACTCGAGTCACGATCCTGGCGCGCGTGGAGTCGAAACGTACTATTTAAATTTCAGTTCCTCTCCCGAAGCGTTGGAAGTAGCGGCGAGAGAGAACGCGGTATCGGAAAAATCCATCTATGAACTGCAGGACCTGGTAAAGAAGATCGCACTCAAAGAAAAAATCGAAGAATCACGCGAGTTCGCGTCGGACGTGCAGCAAGCGCTTCACAATGGACTTTCGAGCCGGAGCTCAGGAATGCGAGATCGCGGAGTAAAGAAAGCACCGTTCATCGTCTTGATTGGAGCTAATATGCCTTCGATCCTTGCGGAAGTCTCTTTCGTGAGCAATCCTTCGGACGAGCGCAAGTTGGAGACCGCTGAGTATCGGCAACGTATCGCCGATTCCCTTTATCGAGGCATTTCCAGATACGTCAGCGGACTCAGCGGTATTAAGGTCGCCAGTCGCATAGCAAAAACAGAAGGTCAGTAGCTCACTTTGCCAGCCGCCGGTCCTCTGGAAACTTTCCTTGCCCATCTGTAGTCTAATAACGACGGGGTGTTAAGCACCTATTCCCGCTCTCATGAAGAATTTTTGGCGTGTCCCGTTCTTGCTGTTCGCAGTTTCATTCTCCCTCACAGCGTTCGGGGCTGCTGCGCCCGCAACGACCGTTCTTCCTCAGCAATTCGCCGGTTGGCAACTTAAGGGCAACGTTCGCTCGAGCAACAATCCAGAGGAAGCTGACGGCGCGAACGCTGCTGCTCTCAAGGAATATTTGTTCTCCGGGTTCGAGTCTGCGACATACGTTCGGGATGATGGCCGCAAGCTGACAATTCGATTGGCGCGATTTCAGGACGCATCCGGGTCATACGGAGCGTATACGTTCTATCGCGAGCCTCAAATGCTCGACGAAAAGATTGGCGATCAAGGATCATCTCTTAACAATCGGGTTTTGTTTTATCGCGGAAGCAGCCTAGTAGACGCCGTGTTTGAGAAACTCACTGTGATGTCTGCGGCCGAATTGAGGGAACTTGCGACGCTCTTACCAATTCCGGCAGGCAACGCAGCTCGATTGCCGATATTGCCCGGCTATCTTCCAAAGCAGAGGGCAATCAAAAACTCTGAGCATTACATCGTTGGACCTGCAGGGTTAAGCCACATAGGAGCCCCTCTTCCTGCCGACATGGTGGATTTCAAATCAGGCGCAGAAGTCGTTCTCGGGAAATATTCGACCAGCGCAGGCGAAAGCACTCTCATGCTGATCGAATATCCTACTCCGCAAATTGCGACCGATCGACTTCGACAGATTGACGCTGCGCACCCGCAAACCTCGCAACAGACGGGCGTTGCAACGTTGGTTGACTCGGGACCGCTATACGACAAACGCACGGGGCCGATTATTGCGATCGCAACTGGACCCCTATCGCAAAGTGAAGCGAAGGCTCTACTGGCTTCGGTCAGCTACGAAGCCGATGTGACGTGGAATGAGAACACAACAGTTACGAAGAAAGACAATCTGGCAAATTTGCTGGTCAACATTATTCTGCTCTGCGGAATTCTGATTGGTTTTGCCCTAATTGCGGGTGTGGCGTTTGGCGGTTTGCGTATCATTTTGCGAAGAATTTCTCCGGGCAGAACTTTCGGAGATCCCGACGAGGTTGAGTTCATATCTTTGCATCTCGGCGAGGGCAGGTCGGAATCTGTCTCCAACAGGTAAGTCAATCAATCGATTCACTTTATAGACGTCGAACCATGAAATGTGCCGGAAATGGCAAATCCAACGCGTTGTTAACACATTTTGTAAAAGATTGAAAATAAAGGTATTTAATTCCCAAAAATCCCTTGACACTCCGGATTTAGGACTCATAAGATTTCGCCAGAAAGTTTTGACGGAACGAACACCCTCCGTTGGAACTATTCTCCCTTGAAGAGAAGGTCGCCCACGTTGCCGGGCGGCCTTTTCGTTTACTAGGAATTTAATACTTGCAAGCCTCTCGCCCCGCCCTACTCTCCAGATCTTCGCCGTCGTTCACTCAATGTTTGGGTTTGAGAAGTTGGTGCTGCAAAACTTTCAGCCACAATAAAAATACAAGATTCTCCCGATTTTGATACGAAGACGCTGGCGGGAAACTAGGTTCACCTAAGGGACTGAACATGAGACGCTCTGCACAGCGACCGACACCGGCAGCGAATTTGCGCTCCCTAATTGGCGCAAACTGTACCGTCAATTTTTATGATGCAAGGCGACCCGGCACCATTGAAGACGTGGTAGGCATCGCAACCACGGGAGTCAACGCGAACGAATCTTTACCTCTCAGCCAATTCAAAATTCATTTGCGCGCGGGCGAGCTTGTCACTGTGCCAGGCTCAATGCTGAGCAACATTCGCAGGAGTCATTAACCCTTCTGAGATAGCACGGGCACAATTCTGGGCAACCACACGAAGGCACCGATTGCGATGCCAAAAATTAAAAAACTAAAAGCATCGTCTGAAACGTCACAAGCAATTTCCGGCCAACTGAGAGGGTGGAAGGAGATTGCAGACTTTCTGGGTCAGCCCCTCTCGGTAGCACAACGGTGGGCCAAGACGGGTATGCCAGTTTCGCGCGATCAGCGGTCCGTCACGGCCACAGCAGAAGAATTGACGAAGTGGTTGGGCCGCGAGTCAGGAGAACCGGTTCACGTCGCCGCAGAAAAAGCGGATCTGTTCGCGGAGTTGAAACGCGGCCTCGCATACGTTCGACACGATTCACATAAGACCAAATAGCAAACGCTCCCCTCGCCCGGCAGAATCGGCGCCCGCGACCAATTTCTCGTTTTCATCGAAGCAAGGATCCAGCATCTTGGCGTAACGACCAGCCGCAGGCATGCTTGGACCGCTCGCTTTGTTGTAAACTAACTCCTGTTGATCAAGTCCTTTAGCCGACGTAGCTCAGTTGGTAGAGCAGCCGATTCGTAATCGGCAGGTCACCAGTTCAAGTCTGGTCGTCGGCTCCAACCTAACCCTGACAATCTCGATTTCAAGCTCTCGCATTCATTGTCAGAGACAGCCGTCTGCGTTCATACCTCTTACGAATTGGACTCGAGGTTGCTCAGTTGGCCTTCTTGGTTTCAATAATCGCCAGCTTAGTTGTCTTTCCATTCGCTCTTTTCACGGACATGGATTTGCCGCTGACCTTAGCCTGAATATCCTTACCCTTCACCCAATCCAAATGGCTTTCAGCGGGTGTTTTTGCCCGACAGGTGTATAAGGTATCCCCAATTTGAATAGTCAAATCATAACGATCCGTTTCCGCTGACAACGGGGCGTCTGTGCCAGAGTTGGCAGTGGGGGTGGCGGCTAGCTTTTCAACCGCGATGATCTTTCCAGATTGATAGTCTGATGCTTGGGCCTCACACAACAGAGACGAGAGTGCAACACACGCAACGAGCAAAACAATCCGAACAGACTTCATCATTTCCTCCAAATCACGTGGTCTGGCGAGTCCATCAAGAAGTTAATTAAAGGCATGCCATGTGTGGCCTGTCAGAATTGACAGACCGGCTAGGAATTAACACGGCAGTAACATTCGGATGAGATCGATTCAGCCGCCAACCACCTAAGGTGGAGAAACCACGCGTTCTCGTATCGCGAATTTCACCAGATCGGAGTTTGTTTTCAGGCCAAATTCTTCCATGATTCGGTACTTGTGGAAGGCGATTGTTCTTGGAGTTACGTGAAGGAAGTCGGCGGTTTCCTTCATGGTGCGCCCCTCGGCCAGCAGCTGCAATACCTGGCGCTGACGCGGAGTCAACTCCTTGTCATGATCTCGACGCGGATCGCGAACAAACCGATCCAGTAGCTGCTGCGCGACTTTTGGGGTTACGTAAGATTTGCCTTTCAACACTTCGCGGATGGCCTTAACCAACTCCGATCCGGCGGACTTTTTCAATAGGTATCCCGAGGCCCAAGAGCGAAGCGCTTCGGAAGCTACTTCACAATCCTCATTCATGGTAAGAGCGATGAGCTTCGTACGCGGCAGAAGGCGCTTCAGTTCCCTTCCCGCGTCCATGCCGTTCAACAGAGGCATGCTGATATCAATCACAATGACATCCGGTTTTAATCCGGGCGCAGTCGTCACCAGAGTCCTGCCATCACCGACCGTACCTACGATCTCAAATTCGAGCTCCAGGAGTTTCCGGAACGCTTCGACGACCATTGTGTGATCGTCAGCCAACAGGACGCGCGGCTGCCCCATTTGTTGCCGCCTTCCCCGACAGTCTCACCAGCTTTGAGACCAAGATCAAATGCCGTTTACCGTTTCACTCGCAAACTATAAGCGCAACGGGCACCTTTAGGACCAGAAGAATAATGCTTTCCCCACCCTTCCCATACTGGTAAGAGTTACAGTCGAACAGGAACGATCGCAATGAGTCAAACTCTCGAAGCGATTCGAGAATCAAGGGGGGTATACCAGCCGTTGCGGTCATGAGATCCGATTGACCAGACTTCTATCCCCGAAAAATTGCTGAAAATAACACTAAGAGACCGAACACACCAACCAACCCTGCGACGACTTCGGCCATAGAACGCCGCCCATGCAGTTGGGCAGCTAGAACGCGCGTGTCTCTTCGATGCGCAATCGTCGCCATCACCAACGACACCAGCCCAATACTCACCATGATGAGTGCGAAGTGCCGTGGGGATAGCAACCCATGATGTGCGGGACCCGCCTTCTCCACTTCATACTGGAAAAATTTGTAAATGGTGAAGCCAAAACTGATCATTGACGTTGCGGTTCGGACCCATGCCATCAGGGTGCGTTCGTGCGCCAGCCAAGTGCGATCAACCGCGAGTTCTGTGCTGTCTGGCTTCAGCGGGACCGTGCTCATCGAACTGCCTCACTTCCCCCAAGTGTGGTCATCGGACGTGGAAAAATGGAGCGCAGGGTGCGCGAATCTCGTTTCCGCGGCTAAGCTGCAGCCTCCACTGCTTTTATCTTGTCGGTTTCCGCTCCGTTAGGCTCGTAGTGCTCAAGGTCTTTCTCAAGGAAATAGTTCAAGAAGGTGCGAATGAGGCCAATGGCTGCCAGTTGACCAATGTCAGTCCACGTGGGTGCGATTGCGGTACGTATAATATCTGCAGCCAACTCGAATTCCAGTCCCAACAGTAGCCAGACTCCGAAGCGTAGCCAAACGTCTTTACGCTGACCTCGCTTCGTGCGACCTGTGACGACGGCTCGAATCGCTCCGGCGCTAGCTTCGAGGGCGCCATAGGCAATGATTAGCGCTGCCACGCACTCTATCCCCACAGCCAGTAATTCGGCGATATGCTTGAACATCTCTTGCATGGGTTTGCCGGAACTCCGATTGAGTGAAACCGCGATTTCGCTTACTTCGCAATAGTCCAACTGCTGTCGGGGTCATACTCACTCATCTTCCCCGCAACTTCTGCAGTCTTTTCGCCCAGGTCTTTCTGATAAATCACTCCATCTTGGTAACGATGGACGCCATGACACCGTTCACTCGATAGTCAGATGGATACGCAACCAACCCGAATCCGCCACTCATTTTCCCATCGACGAGGTAGGGTTTTGCGCCCCCTTTGGCGTGTGGTCCTTGTCCAGTTATTAGAAGATGGTAGAGATAACCGTGATAGGGAGTACGCCCTTTCGACGTGTCGTACCCTTCCTCAGCGGCTCGAGCCAACAACGGACCGGCAGCACTTAACGGCTCCCCTTGCTTTACCTCCCAGTACAAGCCGTTCGGTTTACCGGGCTCGCTGACTATGCGTTGCGCGTAGGTCCGAGGACCTACATCATCATGAGCACTGGCGGCATAGTCGTGCTGGGCAGCGACCACACCTCTACACATGCCCGTTGCCGCAATCTCCTTATGGACAATTCGGCGATCTAGGATTTCATCTTTCCCGGCTGCACCGTCGAAGTACCATTTGCCCCTCAGCTCGGCGAGTGGAATGGGAAACGGCCACTCCTCTTGTCCAATATCTAGCGTCAATTGGAGAGGGCCTGATTTAGATAACGAGTGTTTAAAATCGTATTTCTCGATGAAACGTTGGCGTTCGGCCTTGTCTGCAACCTCATCGCCGGAGGAAATGATCTGCTCACTGCCTGGTCCGAGCATTGCGAGAAGTTCTGTGCTATTGCCTGACCGAATTGCTCCGACAAAGGCTTGAACCGCCCCTTTGAATGAAGAGAAGGTTCTCTGGCCAGTAGCTTGCGCTTGTGCAGCTTGAGCGAGAAAAACCACAACGGCAATAAGCATCGTGCACATGACAGAGCTCATGGCCTTGGAATCGGGCAGTGTCGAGTTGTTGGCCATTTGCACTGCTCCTTTTTGCGAGCGTTGGCGGGTTTTGGTGAACCGCCCACTAGCGATTTCGACGGCTCGCGCCGTGAGTCGCTCCCATGCTGGCACGACCCCGATTACTCGCTTGGTGTTCAGCCTTTGCGCTTCCACCACCGCCGAAGGCGCTCACGTTGTGGCTCTGGGCACCAGAATTGTAGGACGATTGGGATCGGGTAGCAGTGCTTGTCGCCGGAGAGGGAGCGGAGTATCCACGGTCACCACCACGATTCATGTTGGGCGGTGCCGAATTGCGTGCAACCGTATTGCTGTTCGCGGCGCCCGCTCGATTCGTCGCTCCCAAGGTGTTCGCGGCCTTAGGACGATCCACGTCTCGATTGCTGGCGAGATTCACCGCATTAGAATTCTGGCGATATTCAGGATGTGCGGTGCCTCCGAGGTTAGAACGATTGCCGTTGCGCGTGGCCATCTGATTTCCCGAGCTCGGATTTCGGACATTCGACGGTACTGCGGTGGCCATATTAGCGCCGGGCCTTTGATTGCCAGCTTGAGGACGGGCACCCAAATACGTGCTCTGACCTTTCCAGCCAGGCTGGGCTGGACGAGTGGCGGCGGAACTCACTCCTCGATTGACGTTAGTGTTATTGAAGCGGCTGTAATAATTGTTGTTGTTCACATTGATGTTGACATTGCGGTTGTACTGGCTCCACTGATAGTTGGCGGGGGGACGGTAGTAAGGTGCTGGCCGGTATCCCGGGTACACCGGGCGGTATGGCGGCGGATAATAAGGTCTACCTCCGTAGTACATTCCGCCGTAGCCCCATGATGGATACGGATAGTAATCATTGTTATCGCTGATCGCGTGGCCAACTGCCATGCCGATCCCGAACGACAACAGTCCAATCCCGACCGCAGCGCCCGTGCTGACGCCTGACTTCTTCTCTTCCGTGGTGGTAGTGGTGTTCGTGGCAGCGGTCGCCGGCGCCGGAGCCGCTGGCGCCGGATTGTTATAGATGGTGACAGGGTTGTACTGCGGAACATAGACCACTTTCGGATCGGCCGGCTTGATTTCTACGTACTGCTGCCCATTTTCAGTCTTCGTTGCCACGGTCATCTGTGGACCCGAAGTTAGGTTTCCCACCTGCTGCGCCTCGGACCGCTTTCGCTGAATCGCGGCCATCACGCCCTTCGGGTCGCTCGTGAAAGCTTCTCCAAGCTGTGTGGTCCAGTCCATCTGTTGGCACATGTTGTCGACGACCTGGGGAAAATTCATCAAGTACTGCATGGGTGGGCCGAAACCCGCCTGCTTAGCAGCGGCGGTAAGGGCGTCCCCTTTCAAAGCTTGGTTTTGAATTAGCCAATTCCCCCCATCAAGCACTTGCTGCGGACTGCCTGCAGCCGTGAGGACCTGCCCCAGAAGTTGGTCGGGGTAGAGCGCAATTGGCGCAACCAGATCGTCGACCGAGAGGGCTGAGGGCTGGCTGGGGGCCTGATTTTGCAACCCTTGGTTGGCGGTCTGGCCATTCGCCGCCGTGCTCGTTTTGCTCGACTTGCACGCAAGCGTTAGGTCCAGCGTCAGCAGCAGCAGAGACAATGAAACAGCAGTGCATACGCGCGGAACGGACTTCATGGACTCCTCCCGAATCGAGCACATCGGGTACAAAGTGTTTACCGCCTATAAATGTTGGCTGGGTTGAAGCCGCGGTGAAACTGTCAGATGTGACAGACGGCGGGTCACGAACAAGAATCCTAACCAGCTTTTGTACGGCTTTACATCCACTGCCAGAAACGACGGATGTTTCTATGAGCGGTCGGGTGCCTCACCAGGCTCTTGGCCCGAGGCCGCGCCAGCAAAAATGTTATTAGAAACATTTCGATAAGGTCGACGACCGGCAAAACTTGCCCTACTGGTAGAACTGACAGTAGCCATGAACCAATCGTGGCGGTAAATTGTCTCCCTCTAAAAAGTGGGAAACACTACCCTTTTCACTTGCCCGACACTTTCGTCTCGGCCAATAGATTTACAAACGTTGACTTCGTGAGGTCAAAATGTCTCTTTCCAGCCGGCCTCGAGTGTTGATCGCAGACGATCACAACCTCATTGCAGAGGCCTTCAAGACACTGATTGCAAGCAATTTTGACGTGGTTGCAACAGTTCATGATGGGCACAGCCTGATCGCCGAAGCTCTCTCCCTTCGTCCGGATGCAATCCTGACGGATATCGGCATGCCTATTCTGAACGGACTAGATGCAGCTTGGCGAGTCAAACGAACCTTGCCCAACGTCAAGATCATCTTTGTCACCGTGAACCCTGATCCAAGTCTGATCGCAGAAGCATTCCGACGTGGCGCATCGGCTTATTTATTGAAGACGTCTGCCGCGTCCGAATTGGTAACAGCGATCCGTCATTCCTTGCAGGGTCGCGTCTATCTTTCTCCATCGCTAGCGACCTCGGCTTCCGACTTGCTCAATCAACTTGAGGATCCAGGCTCGACTCGGGACAGACTGACGGACAGGCAAGTAGAAGTGTTGCAACTGCTCGCCGAAGGCAGATCGATGAAAGAAGCCGCCGCTCTCCTGGATCTTACGACCCGCACGGTGGCGTTTCATAAATATCGAATTATGGACAGTCTTAGTCTTCACAACGATGCGGAAATCGTTCAATACGCTATGCGCGAACACGTATTGTTCTCGTAATTGCGCAGACTCGACTCGGTCAAATGAACCACACCCGATTCATCTTCCGGCCTGCCACGCTTGACAGTTATTCGAAGGCTGGAATTCACCTATCTGCTGATCAGGAAACACCGACGCCGATTACGACTTACGGCAAAAGACTGATGACAGGCCCTTCATCTAGCCGAACAACAGGATGGTTGTCCATCACCGAGCAGGCGCTCTGGGTTGCCGGCATCGTTTTACTACTCTTGTGGCTGGGCGCTCGATCGCATTCACTCATTATGTCGCGTTTTGGCCTGTGGCAATTTCAAGGTGTGAGGACTATTTCCAGCACCGAAGGAAGTAGCACCATAGGTCTTGAAGGCAAAGCGAGAGTTGATTTTAGTCTGTGGTCTTCAAAACGGATTCAGGCATTTCAGGAGAGTGTCGCTCGTACGTTTAAACAGCCAATAGCAGTGCTACGCATCCCAAGTATTCACCTAACCGCTCCTGTCTTTGAAGGAACGGACGATCTCACGTTGAATCGCGGACTCGGTAGGATTGCCGGCACCGGCACGCCGGGCGACGGAAATCTTGGAATTGCAGGGCATCGCGACGGGTTCTTTCGCAGCCTGAAGGACATTGCACCCGGCGATCCGATCGAGATCACGACACATTCAGAGACTGACACCTACGTGGTCGAGCGGACCGAGATTGTTTCTCCCGATAACGTTAGCGTTCTAAATCCGCAACCGAAAGCTCTGCTCACGCTTGTCACCTGTTATCCATTCTATTTCGTCGGGGATGCGCCTCGCCGCTTCATTGTTGAGGCATCGCTCCAAAAGCGCGGGAACCATGTAGTGCGAACTGAGCCGCCGAGCGCAGAAAACCAAGGGCAGCGGTAATAGGACAGGTTTATGTTGCGTGTTTTGCCGAGAAACATGTTGTTGAATAGTCACCAACTCTTGTTTAAGTAAGCAGGAGGAAGCAATGTCGTCTCTGTCAAAGTCTGAATTCGTCGGATTAAGTGTGCCGGCACGCACCCCTGCCTGCCTGCTTTTGTGCTCAGACATTAAAAGGCTTTTCTTGGCACTTAGAGTTTTTCTCAGACGGCAGTAGCAACGTCTGTAGACTTTGAGAACCCTACTGCGCCGTGTCGGATTTCTAGTGCCTAACGAAATCCTTGCTAATCGCAAGGGCATTCAATTTGACCGCCCTCTCCACGAATCCCGACGACCACCACACGCTCACGTCAAACAGTTGACAGTCTGCACTCTGGTGGTTCTATCAGTAGCAACCTCTCGTAAAGAAGAGTTCACTATCGATAGTACGAAAGACCGCGCGGGGCAGACCAATCCGTCATGGCGTTGCCATTTCATAAGCCGACAGTGGTCATAGCTGACGATCACAACGGTATTCTCACAGTAGCATCGATGCTGCTGGGAGGGGAGTTTGAGATCTTGGCCACCGTTGGCGATGGTATGAAAGCAATCGAAGCGGTTGCCGATCTGAAGCCGGACGTCTTAGTACTCGACATTGGTATGCCAGGTACTAACGGCATCCAAGCCGCTCGGCAACTCAAGCAGCTTGGTTATACTCCGAAGGTGGTTTTTCTCACGGTACAAGAAGACGCCGACTGCGTGGAGGCCGCTTGCTCGATGGGTGCAAGCTATGTCCTGAAGCCACGAATGTACTCTGACTTACTTGCAGCAATCAAAGAAGCATTGGCGGGCCGGTTGTTTTTTTCCATTCCCCTCCATCCTCTGGGAAACCCGAACTCTGCATGAACAGCCGCTGTTCAGACTCGCTCGTTTCTCAGCTCCAAAGGGTGTCCCTTTAGCTCCAACCCCTACCTGTCACATTTGACAGTTAGCGTAGCTCGTTGAAGGGCCTACATTGCGATTCAAAAGGATCGCCATTTCGATGATGGCAGGCGTTCCAAAGAGTTTGGCACAACAACGACGAAACTAGGTCCGCAAGAAAGGATTTGGCATGAAGATTTCGACGCTAGCGGCGACCATCTTTTGTTTGTTTCTGGTCCTTGCGGTATCGGCATTCGGTCAACAACCACAGCCTGCCGCTGCAGACGACTTGAATTCTCAAATCGAGTCCTTACGGGCCGACACGCGTGCAGACAAAGTGGCAATCATCACTGAAGCAATGAAGTTCACCCCACAAGAGTCATCGGCATTCTGGCCGATTTACAAGAAGTATGAAAGCGACCTTGCAAAGCTCAACGACGGCCGAGTCGAGTTAATCAAGTCGTATGCGCAAAAATACACTACTCTCACCGACGCAGATGCCAAGCAATTCGCTGAACAATCGTTTGATCTCGAACAACGGCGCGTGGATCTGAAGAAAAAATACTTTAAGGAATTCAACAAGCAGCTGCCGGGAACGACGGTCGCCAAGTTTTTTCAACTGGAGCATCGGCTCGACTTATTGATTGACTTGGCCATTGCTTCTCAGCTACCCGCACTGCTAGCCAAGCCACCAACAAATCCAGCACCTGCACCGCAGTAGCGTATGTTTTCTAAGAGTTCTGCACTCAGCGAGGCATCCGTGTCTCGCGGCTCACCAAACTCGGCACCCTGCGTGAAACTGTTCAGGTTGACAGTTGTGAAATCGCTTGGCGCGGGTTGAGTATTTCAGGCAACACAAAGCACGGACTGCTTGATTTGCAAGTCGAGGCTACATCAGAAGGTTCGAGATAAATGCGACAGCGCTAAAGCGGCTTGTCGTCGTACGCGCATTAACTGAGTCAGGGTTTAACGAGTGCGTCGGCAGAAGTTGCGGCGCGGGGAGATTCTCATAAAAGCTGCGGTTCTTGTTGGGATGGCGGCGGTCATCTGTCTTGCCATATCGATGGATGACACGCTGTGTGCACAAACTGCATCCACCCCTCCACCGGCGAACGCCGCCACCCCTACCAAGACGCCAGCGCAAGCAGTCGGCTTGTATGTTTACCCCACTAAGGAACAAGACCAAGCCCAGCAGGCGCAGGACGAGGGCGAGTGCTATACCGCTTCGAAACAGCAAACGGGCTGGGATCCAGCTGCGCCCGCGCCACCGGCTCAAGCCGGGGACGCTCCCAAAGGGGCGCCGTAAAAGGTGCAGCAGGTGAAGCAGCTTTTGGCGCGATTGCTGGCGATGCGGGAGAGGGCGCTGCCATTGGTGCGACAGTTGGCGCTGTAAAGGGCCGTCGACAACAAAAAAAAGCGCAAGAGCAGGGCGAGCAACAGGCGAAGCAGACCGCCCGGACTCAACAATCGCAGCAACTCGATGGGTTTCGCCGGTCGATGGATGCTTGCCTCGAAGCCAGGGGATATACGGCTAAGTAAGAGACATCGCGTTCTGTCACTCTTGACAGTTGTCGATATGAAGTCCTCACCTTATTTTTCATTCCCACGTTGATAAGCGCTCGTGTGGGAGTTCACAATGGCACGCACGTGCAGAACATCGCCAGCTTTTATTCTTCATGTACGGCTTCAGTTGCCCGTAGTCGCTTTAGCTTTTTCTTGCGTTGCATGGGCGCAATCGGACTCACTGGCAGCGTTCAATACAACACTCGAAGGTGTTGTTGCTAAGGTCGCTCCCGCGGTCGTCGAGGTTCAGGCCACAGGACAATCGACGCGCTTCGGAGATGGGAACGACGATGACAATTCCAACAGCACTCCATCAAAATCAGAACGCTTTATAGGCTCGGGCGTCATTCTCGATTCTTCGGGCTACATCGTTACGAATGCACATGTCGTAAGCGGCGCGAAGAGCCTCACTGTGAAACTGGACAAGGATGCAACTCAAGGGTCTCGTCCGGATGAGACGAGTTCAACGACATTTCCTGCCCGCCTGATCGGAGAGTTTAAGGAAGCCGATCTCGCAGTGCTCAAAGTTGAAGCAGCACAGCTCCCAACGATTTCGTTCAACACTAACGAGAATCTTCGCCCCGGCCAACTTGTAGTTGCTCTCGGAAGTCCTGCGGGCCTGCAGGGGTCCATTTCCATCGGTGTTGTAAGCACAGCGGGAAGACAAATAACCCCGGACGGTCACGTTGCATATGTTCAAACGGATGCAGCCATCAATCCCGGAAACAGCGGAGGCCCACTGGTGGACATTCGCGGCCAACTTGTGGGGATAAATTCGTTTTTCATTACCCAAGGTGGAGGCAGCGAAGGATTGGGATTTGCCATTCCTAGTCGGCTCGTCAAATTTGTTTACGAAACGATTCGAAGAACCGGGCGCGTGTCCTGGGCCGACATCGGAGTGCGAGTACAAGGGGTAACGCCAACTTTATCGCTGGGCTTGCGCTTGCCGCGCGATTCAGGGGTCGTCGTCTCAGACGTCATCCCTGGAACGGCAGCGGAACAATTGGGAATTAAAGCCGGAGACTTTCTAAGCACAATAGACGGGCAGCCCGTCGAGAATCTTCCCAAATATTACGAGGTGATGTATCACAAGGGTATGGGCGACAAGGTTGCCCTGAATCTCATACGAGACTCGCACCGGATCAGTCTAGAAATTCCTATTACTGCCTCGATGGGCGACGTTGATCACGCCGCCGCCGAGTCCAATCCACCCAGCAACCTGGTCCCAAAACTGGGAATTCTCTGTTCCGAAGTGGGTACCATGCCGCGCATCGAAACTGCGCAACTGCGATCTAAGACTGGGGTTTTGGTCGAAGCCAAGGCGGTTGGCGGCGACATGCAAGCGAACCTGATGGCTGGCGACGTCATTCATTCCGTGAACCTCACGTCGATATCGAACGTCGCCCAGCTGCAAACTGTTCTCGACCAGGTTAAGTCGGGTACGCCGATTGTCCTTCAGGTAGAGCGTAAATCTCAATTCCTTTATGTTCCCGTCGACGAAAATTGAATGGTTGTGACTTTTGAGTGACGTCGGAAGAGCAATGTTCGATGTTCGAAGAGAACGTCTTTGCTCCCAGTATCGGAAGGGACATTGTCGATGACTGCATCAGGCACGCTGCCCCGGGCCGGGATAATGCACTCTAAGTTCTTTGCTGGAATTCCCGACCATGACCAGCAGTTGATTGTTGGGATAGCTCAGGAGCGTCACGTTTCGGCGAAGGAGGTCGTTATACAGTGCGGTGACAAAGCGAGTTGCCTGTTTCTTTTGTTTGAAGGAAACATGAAGTACTACAGGGTGACAGAAAGAGGCGAAGAGTTGATTCTTTGGTGGCTTACACCAGGCGACGTCTTTGGCCTGGCAACGATCCTTAAAAATCCGCCCAGATACATGGGCAGCGCAGAATCGAAGAAGGAGTGCAAGTTGTGGGTGTGGGACCACGCCTCGATTCGAAAACTTTCCGGTGTTTATCCACAGCTGTCGGAGAATGCGCTTCGCATCACCCTTGGTTACCTTGCCTCATACGTCGACCGCCATACGGGAATTGCCACAAAAACTGCCGAGCAACGACTCGCAAATACACTCCTTCAGTTGGGACATCGCACGGGCCATGCCCATGCCACCGGTGTTGATATCGACATCACCAACGAGCAACTCGGAAGTCTCTCGGATGTCGGAATGTTTACGACCAGCCGTGTCCTGAGCAGGTGGGAACGCGCCGGTACGATAGCTAAAGCACGGGGCAAAGTATGCATTCACGCCCCGGAAAGACTGCTTAAGGACTAGCGCTCATCCGTTCCTCAGTCGCCACAAAGTTCTCCGAAAACTCTTTGCTCTGGCGCAAAGAACTCTCTCGCAAGTGCTGCTACATTTTGCTTTCTTGATACCAAGAAAGCTTTCTTCGCGCCAATCATGCCCACCTCTCTCCAATCGAGGGCCCGTGTCGTCATCGGTGACGACAACGACACGACGCTTCAAACAATATCTCGCATTGTCCGCGTGCAATTCGATGTTGTCGGAACGGTTCGAGATGGTGAAACAGCGGTCAACAGCATTGAACTTCTGAAGCCAGACGTCCTGGTTCTCGATGTATTCCTGCCAGCCCTAGATGGGATCCAGGTTGTACGGCGGCTCAAAACTCTAGGATCACCGCCTCAGGTCGTAATTCTGACCGGGCTCGAGGGCCAAGCCTTTGTTGACGCAGCGATGATTGCCGGGGCCAGCGCTTTTGTCTTCAAACGAAGAATGGCTGTCGACCTATTACTGGCAATTCGAGAAGTATTGGCAGGACGTATTTTCGTATCCGCAGATTATCCCGAGGACATCGAGCAGCGTTCTAAATGACAAAGCGGAGAGTCCTGCGATTTCGCGAGACGCTTTTCATCTACATAACATTCGGTACTGATGCAGACACCACCCTTCGGTGCCAGTCGTTCCTCCTTCAGTGCCATGTGAGGTGGCCGGAGGTTGGTACATAATTGAAGTCACGATGGAACCCACTCAATATGGAATGACCACGCAAGCAAATCGGCCTGCTGGCCATAGCGCTGCGCAAGCCAGAACAACTATTCTTCTGGCCGACGACAGTAGCGCGATGCTGTACGAAGTATCCACCTTTTTAAAAGCCGATTTCGATGTGGTTGCTACGGTTAGCGATGGCGCGGCGGCCGTGAAGCAAATCGCAGACCTGCAGCCCGATGTAATCATCTTGGATATCGCGATGCCCCTCCTGAATGGGATTGAAGTGGCACACGAGATTAGGCGCAGAGGATTGTCGCCGAAAATTATTTTCCTGAGCGTTGAGCAGGACCGGGATTATGTTGACGCGGCGGCTCAGATCGGCGCCAGCTATGTCGTTAAATCACGAATGAGATCGGATCTGATACTAGCCATCAAGGAAACGCTGGATGGTCGTATTTTCCTTTCAGTTCCCTGCCAGTCTTAGGTCCATCAACCGTAGAGGTATAAAACTCTAAGCGTCGACCCAAGGCCGTTGCTAGTCTCCCTGATACCTTTTCAAGGTAGAGCGCACTCTTTTCCACCTGTTAGCTTCCACTCAGATGATCACCGTTCTTCGTGACCGTCAGGTCATGTCGTTCACCTCGGCAGAAATACTGTGGCGTGATGTGATTGCACACACGATCATGAATGCGACGACGGGAAATTCAAAATTCTAAGCACTTTGTCGATTTCAATCCTCAGAGGGACAGTGGCAAAACCCACTCGAGAGACACGCCGATCAAGATTGGGATCTCAATCCAAACTGTTTAGTCCGGGAAAGAGTTTGGAGAACGCATCCGACATTCAAGCACTGTCAGAGTTGACAGTTTGGAGCAAAGAGGCGGCGCGGCTATTTTACTGAGAGGTGTTTAGGTTTACCCGAGCCGGCGCGATCTACCGCGGCTACTTTCCAAAACATCGAGCCGGAGAGATGGAAAATATCAAGAACGGTTCGAGTGACAGCGAACAATGAAAAACCGCTCCCGCAACCCTTGTCTTCCGATGTGGTTGGTGGTTGTCTGCTTGTGCGTAACCAGTGTTGCCCAAATCTCACTTCCGCCTGGGCTCGCGGTCCCCGATAGTCAACCTACAGCGTCAACTCCCAAGGATCCTTTCGGAAGGCAATCTCCTCAGAGTGCAGTACTGAATTTTCTGAGAGTCGCACATCATGGTGACTATGTTGTGGCCGCAAGATATCTCGAACTCCCAGGCCCAAAGGAGAAACGAATTGGCCCCGAGCTTGCGAGAAAACTTCTCAACCTGATGGACACTAGCCTGTTGGGCTCCGTCGCCACACTGAGCACATCGCCAGAAGGCCTTTCTAGCGATTCGTCAGATCCAGATATCGAAGTGCTTGGCCGCCTTGTAGTCCATGACAATGACGTGCCGTTTCACTTGGTACGAACCACTGAAAAAGATATCGGACCCGTCTGGCTCGTTTCGTGGCAAACTGTGCAGCAAGTACCGCAGCTCTACGAATCTGCTCGCGCTCCAATTCTCGACCAATATTTCCCTGCCGTTCTCGCGAACAATTTTTTATTCGGTATTCCCGCAGGGCGCTGGATCGCATGGCTTCTGACCATCCCCATAGCACTGGCAGTGGGGTGGCTCCTCCTTCGGTTGGCCCGGTGGCTCTATCAAGCGAAAAAGCGCGATGTTCCCTTTCAATGGAGTGATCTCGGCAAGCCCACCGCCCTAATACTTGCGATTCTGCTTCATGGCCTTCTTGTGATTCTGATTGGAATGCCCTTGTTTTACAGGGTGTACTACTTCCGTTTTCTCGCGGTGCTGCTGGCAATTTGTGTAGCCTGGTTCGGAATTCGATTTCTGGATCGATTGCATAGAAGTTCCGTCTTTCAATCACGTGGACGAGAGTCTCAATCATTTCTACAACTGGGATACCAACTGTTGAAAGTGGCTATCGTAGTCGCTACGGCCTTGGCCGTTCTGGCGATAATGGGCTTCAATACAAAAACAATGCTCGCTGGGCTTGGAATCGGCGGCATTGCGGTTGCTTTGGCAGCGCAGAAAACTCTCGAAAACCTGTTAGGTGGCATCACGCTTGTGATGGACAACACTCTTTTTATTGGAGACGACTGTTTGATTTCAGGCCGCTACGTGACGATCCAGAACGTTGGACTCCGCTCGACTGCAGCCATGACACGCGAAGGCACCGATATTTCATTTCCAAATGGAATGCTCGTTCAAAACAGCATCGAGAATTTGTCGCGACGAAACAGGTTTCTGATTCTTACAACGTTGGGTTTGAGCAGTCGGTGTTCCCTTGAACAGGTGCAATACGTCATCGCACGGGTACGTGAGATGTTGTATTCCCATTCCCGGGTGGAGCAAAGAACCGCCAGATTTCGTATGACGGGCGTTCAAGGTCTTGCATACAACGTCGAACTCTTCGCTTACGTTCTGACCGGAAATTATGCCGACTTTGCGGCAATCCAGGAAGATATCTTTTTTCGCATCACGAGGATTGTCGAATCGGCAGGAGCGTCATGGGCAATTCCGGGACAACTTTCGTTTCCTACACCGAACCAGTTGATAGACGAAGACAAAGCTGCAAGCGCCCAACGCGTGGTTCAGCAATGGCAGGACAAGAGTGAGAGCCCATTCCCGGACTTTTCAGACGATCGTATCGCGCATCTGCGCGGAAGTATTTCTTACCCTCCGCACTCATCCGATCCTCCAACCAAGAACGAGAACCCGTTCAAAAAAGCGGTGTAATTACGAACCCCAGCCGTTACGGCGCTCCAATCATTCCCTTGTTACCGGTCTATGCTTATTTGTTCAATTTATTTGTTTGTCAATGCTGTTGGGGGGTCCGTTCCCTTGCGGCTCAAGGCGGCGCATCATCTCCGAGCCCTGACCCTGCCACCACCGCTTCGCTGGAATTGCTGCGTCCGCTGCTGGCCGCGTTGTCGAGCTTGCGCCGAATTGTCCAGGCCCTGAGCCGTTTCTGATGACAGATTCGCGGGAGCGGTGCGGGGCGACGTGCTGCCAGCAGAGTTCGTCGGGATCCGACTGGCTTGAGATGCTTCGGAAACTGAACCAGAGGTTGAATGCGACGATGCGGTTGGGTTGGCCGCTCGAGTCGCGGCCTGTTGGGATCCCGCGCTGGATCCCACTGAGTTTGATTGTCGCGACTGAATATTCTGCTGGGCCTGTTGTTTTGCCGCTGTAGTGTCGACTTGGTTCCAGCTTCCGTTGTTGTACTGGCTCCAACTACCGCTGGAGTCCTTTTTGTACACATTCCCATCGTGGCCGGCGTAAACACCGTTGGTCGTGTTTGCTACTGTTCCGTTGGCGCCGTGAAAGCCAACACCAGCTTGGCCGGATGATGTCTGGTACCCAAATCTCGTTCCCTGCGAAGTCGTGACATGTCCAGATCGTGCCCACTGATCACCGCGTGTGGCAACGGAACCGCCCCACTGCGCGTAGGCGTTATGTCCCTGCCTTGTGGCGCCATAACCTCCGGTCCAAGGATTGTAAGAACTGGCAGCCGTTCTTCCTCCATACCATCCTTGAACACTCGCCGACCGTCCGTATCTTCCGGTGGCGGGGTTGTACCATGCTGATGAGCCCGCGGCTCCATACGGTCCGTACGCCGCACGACCCGCTGCCCATCCTCCCGTCGCGGGATTGTACACAGCACCCACCCCGTAGGTTGTCGGCCAAGGCCGATAAATCGGGTACGGATACATAGGCCCGTGATAAATGTATGGCGGATAGTAATAACCTGTCCCATACGCGATGCATGCTCCCGCCGCCATGCCGATTACAAACATGCCGAGATACCCGCCAGTAGTGCTGCTCTCGACCGTCGTGGACGTTGGGTTTGTCTGCGTAACGTATGTGACGTTATAGACAGGAGAACTTGGCGGGATCGTGTAAATCTCTTTTGGTACCGAGTCCGCTGTCTTCCACGGCCCGTTTGCGGTAGTTGACATGAACCATACCCCTTGAAAACACAGATAGTAAATGTCACCGTTCTTGATTACTTTGTCCTGAGTGTTGGTTGCATATTGAAGAGATGTGCTCTCGATGGGTTTGAACTGCGGGTCGCCATCGTAGGTGACTTTTGCCTTTGCTTCTGCTTCTGCTCGGTTGACGACTGCTGTGGTTGGGATCTGCGCTAGCATCACCGCATCAGATGCCTGAATCGTACCCGGCACCGAAGCTAGCACTCGCTCTTTAGCAGAACCTACTGGAATCTTCGCAAAATCTGCGGGCAGATCGCTGCCGGCATAGCTCCACGGTCCTTCCAGAGTCTGAGCACGAAACCAGCGTCCCGAGAGTAGGACATAGTATTGCTTCTGACTGTTGTCGACGAAGACATCGTTGTCGCTATTCGCGGCGTAAACCAATGAGGTATTTGGGATCTTCGAATAGACTGGCGCACCCTTGAACAGAATCAGTTCCGCAGGATTACTGCTGAAGAAAACCTGAGGAACGGCACCTGACGGAGGCGGGGGTGGCACCATTTTCTTCACGTCATCAAAATTCTGCCCCGCTGGCAATTTCGCCATATCTTTCGGAAGAGTCTGCGTTTGGGCCCAAGGTCCCTTTAAATCTGGCGCCGTCATCCACGTTTTATCCGATAACAAGTAGTAGTTCTTCTTATCTTTATCGAAAAACAAGTCCCAGTTGGTATTGACCACGAATTGGAGTTTGGTCTTTTCAATTGGCGAAAGTACTGGCTCTCCTTGAACCAGAAGCAGAACTGCCGATTTTGTGCTGTAGAAAATCTGAGGCGGTTCGTTCTTCACAGCAACCGCCGTTGCTGTAACCTTGCCGTGCTCGAGATCGGCCATGATTCTGTCGACCGAGATGGGTTCGCCGCCCTTCGGAATAAGACTCCGGAACAATTGCTCCATCGGAACCGCGGCGGTCGCATCGAGAGACGGGAATCGAACCCCGGTGACAGTGATGTCACGAAAGAAAACTGTACGAGAATCTTTGTCAACTAACGTGCCTGCATGGAAGCTCGCGACTCCCAGAACATCCTGTTGCGCACCCTTAGGACGCAACGAAAAGGCTGCCCTCGCGATTAGCTCCTTATAGTCTTTCCACTCATCAATTTGGGGCTGGTAGTAGACGAGGGCTGCTCCATCTTTTGACACTTGTCGAGGCCAGCCAATATCTTGGGTCGCTGCGCCAGTTGCTGCACCTAAGCCGAACTGTGAGAGTAAAGCTGCCACGACGAGGGTCGATGCGATCATCTTTCGCTCTGTGAGTATTCGGAACTTATTCCGGCTGTCGCGCGAGTGGAAAGACACCGTCGCCTCCTGCAATGAGTGATCGGACGTAGTGACAGAATTCGGAAAGACTAAAAACGGGTGGTGACCCTACGGAACTGGCAAATGTGACAGGGCGCGCCTTCGTTGTAGTGCACTGCTTCCCAGAGACCCTCGTTCGCTGGTTTCAGAGCATCGCCGTGCCAGTCGCGTGCGCCGAATGGGTGCGCAACGAATCAGGGTGTGAATGTGAGCACTGGTAGACTTGACAGTTTCCGGCAACTCTTTCCTTTCTTAAATTGACGTCGACCTTGGCGACCGCCATTCACGCCTCCTAACCGCCTGTGGTAGGCCCAGGTTGAAGTCACGGTTGTTACCGTCAGCACATATGGACACGGAAGGAGAAACTAGTATGAGGTCGGGAAGAATGCGGACGATATTCGAGTTAAGCCTTGCCTGCGCGCTTGTGTTGGCGACGGCGTGGGCACAAGATACCACGAACACGAATACTGCCTCAGGCCAACCAACAGTCACAACTGAGGTAAAAAGCGCCGAGGTTGTGTACGTGTCTGGGAACGACCTCGTCGTGAGGGCCGATGATGGTCAAGTCAAGCATTTCGTAGTGCCCGACGACAAAACCGTCACGGTCGACGGGAAGGAACTCACCGTTCACGATCTACAACCAGGCATGCGTCTTACACGCACAATCACGACAACCACCACCCCCAAGACCATCACAACGGTCAGGACAATCAAGGGCAAGGTCTGGCATGTAAACGCACCTAGCACAGTGATCTTGACTCTGCCGGATGGCACCAATAAGCAGTACAAGGTTCCCAAAGGACAGATGTTTGAGATGGATGGCCAAAAGCACGACGTTTTCGCGCTTAAGAAGGGCATGCTGATCTCGGCCACCGTATTGACAGAGAGTCCTGAGGTTGTAGCCACTAGTACCCGCGCTGTCACAGGCACTCCACCTCCCGCGACTCCTCCGACCGAGGCGGCGATACTGATCGAAGAACCCGTCGCCGTTCCAGCAGCGCCAGCCGCAGCGCCATCAGCGGCCCCGGAAGTGGCCCAAGCGACTTTGCCCAAAACCGCTAGCAATGTCCCATTGATTGGCTTGCTTGCGTTGCTTTGCTTCGCAACGTCAATCGGCTTACGTGCGTTGAGATCCTAGTGCTCATCTGACTGTCGTCAACCGAGTTGCCCGCCTTCGCCAAAGAGGCGGGCGCTTATTTTCAATGAGGCGGAAGCTTTCCTGGCTTTTCGCATGCGCTTGCGGATTGCTTATTCGTGCGCCTTCTGCCGGAAAAGCGCCGCACATACGGTCTCTAGTTAAGGAAACATTGCCTACGACCACTTCAGTCGCTTCACGGGTTCAGTCGATCCGTGGTCGAAAGGGTCGCGTTAGCAACCGGGCCTAGGGCGGAATGTCTCGTTGTACACGTTCAGTATCGTTCCATTCCCCGACCTATGCGGAGTGCTGGATTCATTTCACGGCATGAACTCGCACGCTCACTGCCGCGACTCTCCGCCTTCATCCTGTTATTGACTTGGTGTTCCTCGTTGGCCCAGGAACTGGAGCCACGCGCGTATTCCCCATCGCCGGTTGGTACTACTTTTATGTTGATCGCTTTGGGGAGGTCAACCGGCGACGTAACGTTAGATCCTTCCATACCGTTGACGAACGTGAGTGCAACTCTATATTCGTCCGCGTTGGGCGTCGGACGAACGTTTGACCTTCTTGGCCGTCAGGCTCTAGTTACCGTGGCTCTGCCCTATGCGTGGGGTGATATCTCCGGCGAAGTCCAAGAGAGGAAAGGCACAATTAGCAGGTCCGGCCTTGCTGATCTTAAAGCGCGCTTTTCGGTAAACTTGTATGGCTCACCCGCGCTTTCGCCCAGGGAATTTGCCAAAGCGCGTCGCCGAACGCCCCTTGTCGGTGCCAGCTTGAGTATGAACGCTCCGTCCGGTCAGTACGACCCTGCCAAACTAATTAACCTGGGTACCAATCGATGGGCATTCAGGCCAGAAGTAGGGATTTCCATTCCTGTAAAGAAACTTGATTTGGATTTTTACTATGGCGTCTGGCTCTTCTCAGACAATTCACGGTTCTATCCCGGCACAGCAAGCCGTACCCAAGACATTCTCAGCGCTGCCCAAGCCCACGTCAGTTACACTTTTCGACGAAATTTGTGGTGCGCCGTCGACTCGACTTGGTACGGCGGCGGCGCCAGCCACATCAACAATGGCCCAGCAACAGGGCGACAGAGCAGCAGCCGCATTGGAGTAACGGTGTCGGTCCCCCTTGCGAATCGCCAGTCCTTGAAGATCGCCTACAGTTCGGGGGTTACCGCTCAGGTTGGCTCGAGTTTCAGTACAGTCTCCGTTTCATGGCAGCACGTTTGGTTTGACACGCGTTAACGTATCACTGGCGTCACTGATTCTCATCAACCGTATGTTGCCGGACTGGGGCGGGCGCTGTCATTTTTGACAGTTCTACGGGTCAATTCAGAGTGGTGTAGTGCCTGTCCATGGCCCTTTCGCAGGTTACCGACATGCACATCGTCCCGTTGACTAATAGTTCGTCTGCTCGGTCCTCCCCGACCGACAGTATGGTGTGGATTCCAGGAGGAACGTTCCTGATGGGGTCCGAAAAACACTACCCTGAGGAATCGCCGGTGCATGAAGAACGCGTCGAAGGATTTTGGATCGAGAAGTACGCGATCACAAATGAGCGGTTCGCACAATTTGTCGAAGCTACGGGGCACGTAACTTCGGCCGAGCGCCCGCCAAATCCAGACGATTACCCGGGCGCGAAGCCGGAACTTCTTCAACCGGCGTCCGTGGTTTTTCTCAAGCCAGATGGCCGGGTTGATCTCCGCAATCACTACAACTGGTGGTCATACGTTCTCGGCGCAGACTGGCGCCATCCCGAAGGACCAAAGAGCTCGATTGCGGACCGGGCGCAGCACCCCGTCGTGCACGTTGCATACGAGGATGTCGAAGCCTATGCAAAATGGGCGGGAAAAGAGTTACCGACCGAAGCGGAGTGGGAGTTTGCGGCCCGAGGTGGACTTAAAGGATCGACCTACGCCTGGGGAGAAGAGCTCACACCAAACGGCAAGGAGATGGCAAACACGTGGCAAGGAGAATTTCCTTGGCAGAACCTTCTTTCCGATGGCTACGAACGCACTGCGCCTGTGGGCCAGTTTCCCTCAAACGGATACGGCCTTTTTGACATGATTGGGAACGTCTGGGAGTGGACAACGGATTGGTATTCCCCAAAGCATCCCCAAATAAAAACGTGTTGTGGTTCAGTCGGCCCTAAGGGCGGCGACCGTGAACAGAGTTACGATCCGCAAACACCGGGGATACGAATTCCACGCCGAGTGATTAAGGGCGGGTCCTTTCTTTGTGCGATCAATTATTGTCGGCGTTATCGTCCCGCGGCGCGCATGGCACAGCCGATCGATACTTCGGCCTGCCACGTAGGCTTTCGTCTCATCGACAGAAGTGCGCGGCCGCCGATATAGCTACGGGTTCGTTGCCGACTTGGGCTTGGTTCTAGACAGGCAACACCAAGAAGATGGACTTATATCTGGCACCGTGAAGGAATCCCACCCAACCAAATATGCGCTCGAAAGCGCTACGTTGGCATCAAAGAGCGCACTGCTATCGCGGTACGAAGGAGGAACATGCGGACTCGTTTCGTAGCAATCTCGACTGCTCTCGTGCTGCTTTACGTCAGTGCTTTACCACTGTTGCAGGCCCAAGCGCAAAGCCGCGTCTTGCACATCAATCGAGGGGTCTACGGTCGGGAAGGAAAAGGTCGTGACGTTACTGCCCGGCTACGCGCAGCGGTACGCAACAATACGCTCGACGTCGAAGTAAACAATGACACGATGGGTGGCGATCCAAACGAACATACTAAGAAGACTCTGAAAGTCGACTACACCTACATGGGTCGTCGTCTGAGCAAGGTTGTGAACGAACATGAACATCTTCATCTTCCTTGAACACCGTCGGAGTCATTAGTGGGTTCCATCGATCCGCACCTGACAAGAATTGGTTGCGAAACAATCGCTAACGTGGCGCTGCCTTAACGAACGCAACATGAGCGTCATGTAGACGAGCAACTTTCCTTCGCATTGAGATACCGCGTATCGCACATTTCAAGGAAAGCTATCAATGGAACCGCGGCCGCATAACAAGCTTCGATATTCAAGAGTCTCTTCTCGAACCTGGGCCCTTCGTATTGCGGTATTCTTGATTTGCGCGCTGCCTGTCTCGCTGGCCCGCGCTCAAAGCAAGGCGGACCCTCTTCCCTCCTGGAATGAAGGGCTGGCCAAGAAGGCCATCTTGAGCTTTGTCGCTAGTATCACCACGATCGGTGGACCAGACTATGTCCGCGTTGAAGACCGCATTGCTACCTTCGACAACGATGGCACATTATGGGTGGAACAGCCGATCTACACTCAATTTGCTTTTGCTCTGGATCGAGTGAAGTCATTGGCTCCGCGTCATCCCGAGTGGAAGGACAGTCAACCCTTCAAGGCCGTTCTGCAGGGTGATACGAAGAGCCTCGAGGCCACCGGGGAGAAAGGCCTTGTCGAGCTAATGATGGCCAGCCACGTTGGGATGACAACGGATGAATTCTCGGAAATAGTCACCAATTGGCTGCGGGCGGCGAAGCATCCGCGTTTTGACAGGCCGTATACCCAATGCGTTTACCAACCCATGTTGGAATTGCTGACGTACTTGCGAACGAACGCTTTCAAGACCTATATCGTCTCAGGTGGCGGTGTGGAGTTTATGCGACCGTGGGTTCAAGATGTGTACGGAGTTCCACCTGAGCAGGTTGTCGGTAGCTCCGTCAAAACAAAGTTCGAGATCCGAGACAATCAACCAGTGCTAATTCGCTTACCCGAAGTCGATTTCATCAACGATAAGGGCGGCAAACCTGTCGGGATCAACAAATTTATCGGCCGACGTCCCCTCGCAGCGTTTGGCAACTCCGACGGTGACTTGGAGATGTTGCAATGGACTGCCTCTGGCAGCGGCAAACGCCTGATGTTGATCGTTCACCACACCGATTCGGATCGGGAATACGCCTATGATCGGAAATCTTCAGTGGGAACCTTGGATAAGGCTTTAGATCAAGCGACCGCTAGAGGTTGGATTGTGGTCGATATGAAACGAGATTGGAAGGTTATTTTTCCTCCAAACTCTCATTGATTCGCATTTGCCATTCCAAAAGCGCCTGAGATTGTTCCGAGTTCAGACTTGACTCGACTCCAATCGCATTGCACTTTGTCCCCCATCTGAGTAGTTGTGAGAATGGTGTCGATCTGGTCCGCACTGCTGCGAACCGAAGCTAATTCCGCATCGACCTTCTTCTTGTCCTTGAAGTGATCCAGCATACCTTCGGTTTGCTTTTGAAATCGTTCAACCAGAGCCTTCGCATCCTTCTCCTGCTGTGTCTTGCGAATCGTCTTTATCGCTCATCCGCGTCTGAGCCATCCCGACACTAGTACCAAGAGCGACCATAAATACAAGAATACCCACGAGCATTCGAGGCCACGCTTTTGTCACTCGGCCATTTGTTCGGTTCATTGAGCTCTACTCCTGCACTGCTTCACAGGAAAATATCCAGCGGAGGATCTCGTCCGTGAACTGTCAATTGTGCAAGTTCCAAGCCGACCTTGGATCGCAAGTTGATAGGGAGTGGTGGTGTAACTGAGCAAGACGGCCGATTTACCCGGCGACCCGCATGGACTCTTCCCACCTCCACGGAATCCGTGCGTGAACCGTTGTTCCGCGCCCCCCTTGCGATTCGATTGAGAGCGTGCCGTTCAAAAGCTTCAGCCGTTCGTCCATGCTGATCAGACCCAGGCCACCGCTTTGTTTTGCGGACCCAATATCAAAACCCAAACCTGAATCCTGCACCATGAGATGAAGTTCGGACAACGAGCCCCACAAGCGCACTTCGATTCGTCGCACACCGCTGTGCTTAGCTGAGTTGTGCAGGGACTCCTGTAACACTCTGAATAAACCGAGTGAAACATCTTGGGGGAAACGTTGCGGCAGATCTTGAGCGGCAAATTCGATCTCCAGATTCTGTTGCTGGGCAAACTCCCGGCAGAAGCTTCGCATCGTTGCAACCATGCCCAAATATTCCAGTTTTGAAGAATGTAATTCCCGCGAGAGCGACTGTACATCAGTCACGATTTGAGAAACTTGTTCCCCGATTTCGACTACGTCGCCCCGGACATTTGTAACTGTCTCCGAAGGGCCTTGTGCCAGACGTTCCAATTCGACAACGACCAGCGACAAACGCTGACCAATATCGTCGTGAAGTTCTCTGGCAATCCGGCTGCGCTCGCGATCTTGCGCTTCGATGAGTCGCCGACTTAATCCTGATAAGGCTTCTTCCGCCTGCTTCCGCTCCGTGACATCAATTGCAGAACCGATGTAGCCAGCGAATGTCTGGCATTGATCGAACCTCGGCACCCCAATGTCGAAGATCCACCGATATTCACCGTCGTATCTTTGCAGACGGTATTCCATCTGAAATGACTCGCGTCGGTCGAAAGAGCCCAGGTACATCTCCACGCATCTTTCTACATCTTCTGGATGCACTCCTTGTACCCACCCCGATCCGATTTGAGATTCATGTGTTTTCCCAACGAAATTCAACCATGGCTTGTTGAAATAGGTACACATCGTATCGGTACCAGACATCCAAATCAGCACGGGCGCGGTATCTGCAACCAATCGAAACCTGGCTTCACTGTCCCGTATGTCGGCGTCGATTCGTTTGCGTTCACTGATATCGCGATTGATGGTCGCTGCTCCGACCATCTGGCCGTTAGTGTCCCGTATCATAGAGGCCGTCACCGACACTTCGAGCCTTGTACCGTCCTTTCTCTGGTGAACGGTTTCATAGTGCTGGACAGGACTACCGTTTTTCAGCAAACCAATGATTTCCTCGAAATCGCGCGCGTATTCCGGCGGTGTCAGAAACGAAACGGGTCGACCAATCGCCTCGTCTGGCGAGTAGCCGTAAAGACGTTGAGCCCCGTTATTCCAATCAGTGATGCTTGCATTCACGTCGTGACCGATAATCGCGTCATCGGACGATTCAACGATGGCCGCGAGCCGAAGCTTCAAGTCCAGGGTGGACTGCCGGCGAATGAGTTGTTCTCGTTCCCTTTCGAGATGTTCTCGTTCTGCGATTACGGCCGCCAATGTCATCCCAGAGAGCGTAAGAAGCACAAAAAACAAATCCAGTAGAACAGCGTTTACGAAGGAATCGTGTTGAGCAAACGGGCCGAAGCCAAAAGCGGTCGCGACCGTTGCGATGGTCGCAATAAGTAAAGTCGAGAGTGTCGCACCTCCCATCCCAAAGCGGATCGATGCCCACATCACGAATGGAAGTACCGCGAAAGCCATCACGTGGAGTCGAAAAGGTAGGAACGGCTGATCGCCAAAGATGATGAAGCAAGTTGCCGTTAGAAGTAAAAGGAGTGTAGTAAGTTCCGCAATCCGCGACCATTTCCGAAGCCAGAAAAGTGAGGGAAGAGTCAACAAGAATGGCGTCACCAGTAAGACACCAGTAGAATCCCCCATCCAGTAAATTAACCACGCCCTCCCAAGCCCGGAATACGCAGCGCTGTTGGTTGTATACAGAACAATGATACCTATCGTGGCACTAACAGTCGCACCACCAAAAGCACCGAGGAGAATCATTCCGACCGCGTCTCGCAGTCGCGACAGGCTATTTTGGAATTTAGCGACGCGAACAAGTAAGAAGCCGCTAGTCAGAGCACCGAGCGTAGATCCCGCGGCTTGACCCGCTGCAGTGATTGCAGAAACCGGGCTTAACCATGCAACAAGGAAGGAGGCAGCAAAGATCGCCGGCCAAACTCGACGGCCCCAGAGCAGAACTGCTGCAACTGCGAAACCGAATGCCGGCCACACAGGCCCAAGATTGCCGCTTCGAATGTTCGTGGTGGCTTGGCCGAGTCTACCTGCGACGAAGTAAGCGCCAAATACAATCGCCGTTTGTGCGACGTATGTAGCGAAAGCAATTGACGAGTTCTTGAGTCCAGCTTCTCGTCGGGCCATGTTCTTTCTCCCCAATCCTGAACGAATTGATCCTGATGGCGGTGAAAAATTAGCCCAAAACTTGAAACAATGATGTAGACGGTCCTTTTGAGATCGGTTCGAAACCTGAGAACGTGGGGAACTGTGCAAGTGAAAGATTGCATCCCGCTGAATAGCAAGTTGGACAGATAGCCGATGCCTGGCTGCACCCACGCTGTCATTTCTGACAGTGTCAGGCATTAAGAACCCTACCTAATATTTTAGTCAACTGTGGTGTGTTCGGATGCGAAAACTCGTCCGAACATCACTTGCGAGTGCTAAATATTACAACACTTCTGTCTGTAAAGTCTTCGATGAGCCTCTCTAAGTTGACAGTGGCAATCGTTCACGGCTTGAAACTCCTCTGAGGGATTACCATGACGTTAGCATCGGTCGTGCTTCTAGCGCTGAAAACAAGCATCGCGCTCAATGTCTTCGCACTTGGACTAAATTCCACTCTTCTCGACGCCACCCACTTGTTCCACCGGCCAAAGGATTTAGCTAAAGCATTTCTGTCGATGAATGTGGTCATGCCGGTTTTTGCGGCGTTGATGGTCTCATCTTTCGCGCTTCACCCAGCCCTCAAGATCGCTCTAGTGGCTTTATCTGTCGCGCCGATTCCCCCTGTCTTGCCCAACAAAGCCCTGAAAGCGGGTGGTAGAGGTTCATACACAATTGGCTTGCTCGTGGCGATGTCACTGCTAGCAATTGTTGTCGTCCCGACAGTACTGCAGATTCTGCAAAGAGTCTTTAAGGTTCCGATCGGGATGTCGGTGAGTTCGGTAGGTCTCATCGTGGTCGCGACAGTACTGGGGCCGCTCGTTGCTGGCATATGTATACACCGCATCGCTCCGGGCTTTGCGCTGAGGTTCGCGAACCCACTCGGACTGCTGTCCACCGTAATGCTGGTTGTGGGCGCACTCCCCATCCTAATCACAACGTTCTCTTCGTTCGGGCTGCTTGTTGGCAATGGGACAATCGCCACGCTTGTAGCGTTCGTGGTCGTCGGGCTCGCAACAGGCCATCTACTTGGGGGGCCGAATCCAGAAGATCGTCCCGTACTCGCGCTCGCAACGGCCTCTCGACATCCCGGAATTGCCATTGCTATCGCTCAAACAAATTTTCCACAGCAAAAGCTCGCTATGACGGCTGTAATCCTGTATCTCCTCGTGAATGCCATTGTGGCAATTCCTTATCTGAGATGGATCAAGCGCACTTCCGACATCTCGAAGCCTGCGGCAGAGCGCCAACCAATTCGCAGCAACACGTGACGCTCATTGCCGATACGTCTGCTGAAATCCTCGCGGCGTGCCCTGTCATTAATGACAGTTCCCTCTCCTCAACACCGTTTGTAACTTGACCTCGACGACTCGTGCCGTTCCGATCGAATCGCGCTCCAAGCAACAAGCGAGCGCATCCAAGTCCCGGTTTGTCCAACTCTCACGATCATTGTTCGCCAGTCTTGGTAGATTGGGAGCTTAGCGATAAACTCCTGTAGCAGGCTTGAATCTTGCAAGAATGACGCATTCAAAATGCGACTCACTGAAGGAGGGCCGATGTTCATTACCCCAAAGGCATCAAAGGCGATCGCAATCGCGATCTTGGCGTGTGGCCTCAGCATTTCCTGCTCGAAACGTCCGAGCGATGAAACAATTTCAAAAGACATACAAGACAAGATTTCCGTGGATCCTGTTGCAAGAGACTCGAACGTCGCCGTGTCCTCGAAAGACGGTAAAGTCACGTTAACCGGGACTACCAAGAATGCCGCCGCGCAGCAACGCGCGGAGCAAATTGCACGCGAGGAACCCGGGGCTGTCGCAGTGGAGGACCAATTGACCACAACGGAAGCACTCGCGGCAACCGCTGACTCACCGATGCCAGCCGCTGCACCTGCTATGGCAGCGGCACCAGCGCCTGCGGTCAAAGCGGAAAAACCGAAGCCCAAACCGTTAGTGATACCGGCCGGAACCGCGCTCACGATCCGAGTGGGACAAGCTTTAAGTTCAAAGACCAGCCAAGCGGGCGAAACTTTCGTGGGCGCACTTGCTGAACCTGTCTCCGTGGACGGAAAGGCCGCCATACCCGCGGGAGCTGCCGTGACGGGAACCGTCGTCAGTGCCAAGTCGAAGGGCAAAATAAAGGGAGAAGGCCAACTCGCCTTATCTCTCACCAACATCACTGTGAAGGGTAAAAACCACACGATTCAGACCGCAGTATTCGACAGCACGGTAAAAGGCAAGGGCAAGAGGACCGCCGTCGCAACAGGTGGAGGCGCAGCTGGTGGCGCATTGATCGGAGGGATCGCAGGTGGCGGGAAGGGCGCTGGAATCGGCGCGCTCGTGGGAGCTGGTGCTGGACTGGTGGGTGGAGCGTTCACCGGGAATAAGCAAGTAGAAATTCCAGCGGAGTCTGCACTCACGTTTACGTTGTCTGCCCCATTGACGCTCTCGCCAACAGCAGACTGATACTCGTTTGACAACGGTTCTCTGGCTTCGAACGTTCAAAGGCGCGGCATCGTGAAAGCGAGCTGCGCCTTTGCTGGATCACGCTACCTGGATTTTGCTGAATTCCGCAGAACGGCTGTCAGCTGAGATACAGGTTTTGCAAGTGAAGAAGTTTTGAAAGTGAAAAATTAGTGACACTCCGGAACATCTAACAAGCCCTCGTCGCAGCCATAGCGCCCAACGCTTTCCAGCATATTGCACGGTCACTCGCATTGATTCGATACGTTGCTGTGACAGCCTAATCTGGCTGGCAAGAAAAGATTCTCTCACCTGTCAAATCTACCAGTGGGCATCCGAAGCGACCGTTGCAAAGCTTTCACTGAAATAGCGTAGGCCAAAACAAGTTTGCATCGATGCAGAGACAGATCTTGAAGGCCGCCAACAAACAACACGTGAATCGGCAGTCCACCCCGGAGGAGATCTCGGTTGAACTGTCGTCTCGAAGAACTGGAATGTCATTCCAGCGGACGCGCATGAGCGCCGACCGGACGCTGATGTCTGTAGTTCGCACGTCCCTCTCTTTGATTAGTTTCGGGTTCACCATTTTTCAGTTCTTCTCAAAGCTGGTCGCGGTGAATCTGGAAACGAAGACCTCAGCCGTTCGACACTTCGCGGTTGCGCTTGTGTTGTTAGGAATCGCAATGCTGGTCTTTGGCATCGGATTTCATCTGGCGTTTATGCGTGGATTGCGTGAAGAGCGAGCGCAATTGAAAGAAGACGGGTTAATACACGATGAAAGCAAATTCCCCGTGTCATTGACACTTTTAACCGCGCTCCTTCTTCTAGTGATTGGCATGCTGGCAATCGTGAGCATGCTATCGAATGCCGGTCCCTTCCGTTAGCCTGCCGTCTAGCAATCGTGCAAAGGGTTCGAGTGCCGCCGTAAGCGCGAATGGGCATTCGTCGCCGTCCAACTCCACAGCATTTACAAACCCTTCGTATTCCAACAACTTGACTCCGCCGCGGAACCGTGTGCGGCGGAGGCATCGACCATGACGCCACGATCACCGTTGGCTCGAATACCCTGGCAGGGCAGATTTCCAAATCGCACTTTCCATGAACCCTGATAAGATCTGTCGCCATAAATGCACGCCTTCACACGATCCCGTACCGTCATCATCCGACAGCTGGGAATGCTTCTCATCGTTCTCTGCTCATGCATCTGTTCCCTAGCGCAAACGGTTGAGATTGACGCGACTCCAAGCCATGTCGCTAACACGTTCAGTCCAATCCAAGCGCTCGGGGCAACGCTCGATCGTATTCCTAGCAACACCACCGATGTCTTCTTCCGTCCAGATCAGGTGAAACAGATTCTTGAAGCCGGTTGGGGCCCTATCAGCTATCGCCAGAACACGGAATTGTTTGTGCAGGCGTGGCACTGGAATCCCAAAGGGACTTGGAGCGATCCTTCCGGCAAGGGCTATTTCGTTGGAGAGGCGAAGCCCGGAAAAGAGATGATCCGCCATTCCTACGGATATTCCTTGCCTCATCGTGGCGTGACCCGCAACGGCGGATCAGAGTTTGATGGCTTTTCGCGCCTCGACGACGGCGATCTCACTACCTACTGGAAGAGCAACCCGTATCTGACTAAACCATTCACCGGTGAAAATGACGATCTCCATCCCCAATGGATTGTGATCCAGTTGCAAGACAAACAGATCGTCACTGCAATCCGGATTGCTTGGGCTGAGCCCTATGCTCGACGTTACCGAGTGCAATTCTGGCTCGGGAAGGGCGATGCGATGGATGATCCGGACTCCGGGGAGTGGAAAGACTTCATATCGGGCGTCATTGTGGATGGAAAAGGTGGTTCGGTCACTCTTCAGCTTTCACCTTCCGCAGTCGCAACTAAGTACGTTCGGGTTTTGATGACCGACTCCTCCAACACCTGTGACACGCACGGAAAAACTGATGAGCGAAATTGTGTGGGATATGCAATCAAGGAGGTTTATCTCGGCACGCAACAGAATGGACAATTTCATGACCTTCTTCATCATGCCCCTGATCAGAGCCAGACTTTCACGTACAGTTCATCGATAGATCCGTGGCATCAGAACTCCGATTTGTATGTTTTTCCTGATCGCATGGAATCAGGAGACCAGGTTGGCCTCGACCTCTTCTTCACCAGCGGGCTGACACGCAGGCAGCCGGCCATGATCCCCGTGTCGATGCTGTACAGCACGCCAGAGGACGCAGCGGCACAAATTTCCTATTTAAAACTGCGGGGATATCCAATTTCTTATGTCGAGATGGGCGAGGAACCGGATGGGCAATACATGTCGCCCGAAGATTACGCCACCTTGTACCTTCAATGGGCCACTGCGCTACACCGCATCGATCCGACTCTGAAGCTGGGCGGTCCGGTGTTTGAAGGCGTCAGCGAAGACATCAAATTCTGGCCAAACGCCCAAGGACAAACCTCGTGGTTCAAGCGTTTCCTCCATTACCTTAAGGCTCATGATCGTCTTTCAGATTTATCGTTCATGTCGTACGAGCACTATCCTTATTACGACGGAACCTGCGAAGGGCCTTGGAGCAATCTCTACAAGGAACCGGAACTCCTATATCACATCGTGCAAGTCTGGCGTGATGACGGATTGCCAGCAAATGTCCCAATGTTTAATTCCGAAACGAATGCCCCAGGCGCAGATGCCGCCGTCGACGTCTTTGGAGCGCTCTGGCTCGGCGAGACATTCCCCGCTTTTCTCACGGCTGGCGGGAAAGCGTCTTACTACCACCATGTGATGCCCTACTCCACTCCTCATCCTGCTTGTACGAACAGTTGGGGAACGTATCACATGTTCACGACGGACCATAACTACGTCATCAAGCAGCGCACATCGCAGTTTTTTGCCGCACAAATGCTCACGCAGGAATGGGCCCAGCCAACTGATGCGGACCACAAACTCTTCCGGGCCGCAAGCGATATCAAGGATCCTGACGGGCATGTTCTGGTCACCTCTTACGCCGTGCTCCGCCCAGATGGGCAGTGGGCACTCATGCTGATCAATAAGGACTACGACACTCCTCATTCCGTTCACATTGTGTTTTACGACCACGACTCAAAAACCAAGAGCTCACTCGTTGGGCCTGTTGCAAGGATTACTTTCGGGAAAGAGCAATATCAATGGCATTCCGCGATGTCCGAGGGCTACGCGGATCCTGATGGGCCTGCAAGTCGATCAACTCTGACAGGTGGTACAGATCAGTATCTGCTCCCACCAGCATCAATGACTGTGTTGCGTGGCCGCATTGGCACACAAAACCCCAATTGAACTCGTTCGCCATATCGCCGTGGCGTATAGTCCCTAAGTTTTGCCACCAGCGATGGTAACGTTCGTTTGAAGTCGGAGAGGGCGAAGTGGAACAGACCTGGAGATGGTTTGGTCCGAACGACACGGTAACACTCGCGGACGCACGGCAAGCGGGTGCGACGGGAATCGTCACGGCATTACATCACCGAGCTCCTGGCCAAGTATGGCCTAAAGAGGAAATCGACCTGCGCAAGTCTGAGGTGCGGGCGGCAGGCATGGCATGGTCCGTCGTCGAGAGTCTGGAAGTTAGCGAAGATATCAAACGGCGCACGGGTAATTTTCGGCAGCATATCGAGGCATACTGCGAAACATTGAGAAATCTCGCGGCCTGCGGCATCCGCACTGTTTGCTACAACTTCATGCCGGTTCTGGATTGGACGCGCACCGACTTAGCCTGGAGATTGCCGGACGGCGCCATTGCCTTGCGCTTTGACGCAACAGCCTTCGCGGCCTTTGACCTTTTCATCCTCAAACGCAAGCACGCAGAAAACGACTGGTCGGAGCAACGAAAAGCAGACGCCGATCGAGTCTTCCGAAAAATGAGCGACGCTAAGCGAGAAACGCTCTCGCAGACTGTACTCGCGGGTCTCCCGGGAACAGGAACGGTCTACTCGATGGAACACATTCGAAATGCACTATCTGGCTACGCGGATATCGGCGCTGGCGCTTTACGAGCTAACCTTCGCGAATTCCTCCACGCCGTGTGTCCAGTAGCAGAGGAAGTAAATGTGCGTCTCTGCATTCATCCAGATGATCCACCGCGTCCGCTGCTTGGATTGCCCCGGATCGTCAGTACAGAAAGTGACTTGGCCTTATTACTTGAGCAAACACCCGAAAAAGCGAATGGCATCACATTCTGTACTGGCTCACTCGGGGTACGAGCGGATAACAACATTCCAGCAATGGCCCGTACGTTTGCCCAGCGTATTTACTTTGCTCATTTACGTTCAACGAGACGTGAAGCAGACCCGGAGAGTTTTCACGAATCTGCTCATTTGGATGGTGATGTCGATCTGGTGAGTGTGATGCGTGAACTGGTTGCGGAAGAACGCAGGCGCAGTGAGAACGGTGATCTCCGCGAAATTCCATTTCGTTCGGACCATGGTCACAAGATCTTGACCGACATCGATCGGCCTTCTGCACCCGGGTATCCGGCGGTTGGCAGGCTTCGTGGGCTGGCAGAACTTCGCGGAGTACTGCGAGCAGTCGAGTCGCTCGGCTGAGACCGTCCCGATCTGATCTAACACTTCATTCCCATTCGGTGGCGGATATATGATTGCAATACCAACCACATCGACAGTGTTCTCCTCCGGAGCGTTGCAATGGCTACGATTAACCTCGTCGTGAACGGGCGTCCTTCTACCGTAGACGTAGATCCACAAACTACTCTACTTACCGTATTGCGTGAACATCTCGATCTAACCGGAACCAAGTACGGCTGCGGCGAGGGACAATGCGGGGCTTGCACCGTCTTAATCGATGGACATGCTCAGCGGTCTTGCGTAACGAGGGCTGTAGCCGTTGGCAATAAGCGGATCGCAACCATTGAAGGACTGGCGAGCACCGAGCATCTTCATCCTTTACAACAGGCCTTTCTAGACGAAAGCGCGATGCAATGCGCATATTGCACGTCGGGAATGATCATGTCGTCGGTTGCGCTGCTCAACCAAAATCATCGGCCCAGCCGAAACGAAATTATCGAGTTCATGAACGGCAACATCTGCCGTTGCGGTTGTTATGCACAAATCATTAACGCAATTCAAAAAGCAGCTGACATGTTGGCCAAGACGGGAGCGGCGAAATGACGGGCCCTATTCACAACGAACACCAATTCGAACCTGAACGCTATGAGTTGATCTCGGCGCCGGCGTACCTCTTTGATCTGGATCGCAGAGAGTTCTTCAAGTTATTCGGCGCAGGTTTGTTGCTGTTCTCCACTCTGAAACAGACCTCCTGGACTCAGGAATCCGGTGGAGCGAGACGCACGAAAGGAGATTCTCTTCCCACTGAGATTGATGCATGGCTGCATCTGAGTGAAAACGGGGTTGTGACGGTCTATACCGGAAAGGTTGAAGTAGGGCAGAACATTCGCACATCTCTCAGTCAGGCCGTTGCAGAAGAGCTGCGAATCCCCGTGGACAAAATCACGTTAGTGATGGGAGACACGCACCTCACACCTTTCGACATGGGTACATTTGGAAGCAGAACCACGCCGACTATGAATTTGCAACTTCGCAAAGTGGCGGCTGCGGCTCGCAATCTGCTGATCGACTTGGCAGCAGCACAATGGCAGACAGACCGCGCCCAGTTGATCGCCGTTGATCAGCAGGTGCGGGATCAGCAGAAGAATCGATCTGCGGAATATAGCTCACTGCTTAGAGGCAAACAGCTTACGCAAAGTGTACCCACCGAACTTTCTCTCACTCCCGCAACGAACTGGAGCACGCTGGGCAAGTCTGCGCCCAAGATCGATGGACGCGATTTCGTTACGGGAAAGCACCGCTTTCCATCGGATCAAACACTCCCTGACATGTGGTACGGGAAAATTCTTCGGCCACCGTCCTTCGGATCTACGCTAATCTCGGCGACGTTTAAAGAGGCCGAGCGCATGGGCGCAATCGTGGTTCGGGATGGTAATTTTCTTGGCCTCGCCGCCCCCACTTCTCATCTGGCCACGTCCGCCATGAATGCAATCCACGCTGAGTGGAAGACCGAGCAGCAGCCTTCGAGTAAAGACCTTTTTGAACTGTTGAAGAACGACCCTCAGGGCAAAGATCTGACTGGAGACGGCGAGCACTATGACAGCGGGAACTTGGATGAGGCGATGGCATCGGCGGCTCATCGTCTGCAACAAACCTACAATGTTTCCTATATCGCGCACGTTCCGTTAGAACCTCGTGCAGCAGTAGCAAAGTGGGACGGTGACGATCTCACCGTGTGGACCGGCACCCAGCGGCCGTTCGGAGTTCGCGGTGAGCTAGCCGAGGCTTTTCGTATTTCTGAAGATCGAATACGCGTGCTGATGCCTGACACTGGCTCCGCATATGGTGGCAAGCATACTGGCGAGGCCGCGATTGAAGCAGCGCGCTTGGCGCGCGCAGCGAAGCACCCCGTCAAACTCCTTTGGTCGCGAGAAGAGGAATTTACTTGGGCTTATTTTCGTCCCGCCGGCGTCATTGATATAAAAAGCGCCTCCACCGCCGATGGCACGATTACCGCTTGGGAATTTCACAACTACAACTCTGGCTCAGCTGGGATTCGAACCTACTACGAAATCGCCAACCAGAGAATTGCGTTTCATCCTGCGACTTCTCCCCTGCGGCAGGGGTCCTATCGCGCTCTTGCCGCCACGGCGAATCACTTTGCCCGCGAGTCGCATATGGACGAAATCGCGCATGCTTTGAAGATGGATCCACTCGAATTTCGGCTCAAAAATCTGAAGAACCAAAGGCTGCGCGCAGTGTTTGAAGCAGCAGCCGACAAATTTGGCTGGAAAAAGCGCCGCGCTACTCCGGGGCGCGGTTTCGGAATGGGCGGCGGCTACGAAAAACTCGGCAACATCGCTACGTTTGTTGAAGTGGAAAGCGACCACGAATCACGAAGCGTGAGAGTCGCTCGTATCGTCTCTGCTTTCGAGTGCGGTGCCATCGTGAATCCAGACAATCTGCGGGCCCAGATCGAGGGTGCCAACATTCAAGGTTTGGGTGGTGCACTCTTCGAAGCCATCGACTTTCAGGATGGCAAGATTCTGAACGGAAAAATGTCCAAGTATCGTGTTCCGCGATTTCGCGATCTCCCCGTTGTCGAGACTGTCTTGCTCGACCGCAAAGACCTGCCGTCAGCAGGTGCGGGCGAGTGCCCGATGGTGGGGCTCGCACCAGCAATCGCCAACGCGATCTTTGATGCGGTTGGTGTCCGCATACGATCGCTCCCCTTGATTCCCAATGGCCTCCCCACTACGCAAGAACGCTCGAGGAACACCGCCTAGAAGGCAGAATGAGCGCCGGGTAATGTCCAGAGCTCATTCGGGGATTACGACGGAACTTCCGCGCTCGATCCCAAGGTCAGCCATCAGGCCCGCGTCAGTGAGATCGATGGGATGTGAATTTTTCCAGTCGTGGTGAACGACCTTATGGATGCGGTCGATCACATCGTCGTCCCGGAACTCGATGGCGAGTTCACGCCGGCTATCAAAGCTGCCGGGCGCCAGATTGATCGAACCTACAATCGCGCGAACACCGTCCGCGAAGAGCAGTTTGGCGTGCAGTTTCATGCCGCGAAGCTTGTGGACCTTAACGCCCACATCGTCCAAGATTCGTAGTCCCCCCACGCCTTCAATCAGCTTCTCGGTTTTCAAAGTGTGGGGTGGTCTCGCCATCACGTGGACCTTCACGCCGCGCCGACTTGCCCGTACCAAGCGTTCGATAATAACGGCATCCTGATACCGCTCGTTTTGCAGGAAAAGTGTGTGTTGGGCATTGTCGATGAATTGTGCAATCCGCTCTCGGGCATTTCCCACGCACCAAATCATGTGACAGTCTTTGCCGGGCTCGAACGGTTTTCGGGCCCAGTCCGCTTCAAAGCATTCGACAATTTCATCGACTTCGTGCGAATGCGACGTCACTAGCGCATAGTCGCGCGTCTCGCTAAGATTTTTCTTATCCCAGTTCAGCGACATAACCCAAGCAACTTTTGAATCCACCACCATCGACTTTTCGTGCGTCAGATCAAAACTCGGCGAGCCACTAATCACTTCGATTCCGGCATTGGCCAATCGTTTTCGCGTATCGTCATTTTCTTCCTCACCACTTCGCCGGGTGGGATTCAGCATCACTCGAACTTTCACGCCTCTCTTGTGGGCCTTGATCACCGCGTCCATGATGTGGGGATCCGCGAAAACAAACATTTTGATTCGAAGCGACTCCTTGGCCTGATTTATCGCATCCAGGATTGGTTGTGCGGAATCGTCGGGCAACACCACAAGACTTCGGGACATGCGACATCTCCTCCGAACACTTTGTTGCTACTGAGTCTACTCGGTAAACAGCTCTCAGGACGCGGTCCTCGCACCGGTATCTTCAAATTGCGTGCGATGCAGCCCTGCGTAAATGCCGTTTAGAGCAATAAGCTCGTCGTGCGTTCCGCTCTCCGCCACCACCCCGCCTGCAACCACAATGATTTGGTCCGCGTTGCGAATGGTACTGAGCCGATGTGCGATCGTAATTACAGTCCGGCCTTGCATCAGGTGCTCCAATGCATCGATAACCAGCTTCTCTGATTCGCTGTCGAGCGCCGCAGTGGGTTCGTCCAGCAGAAGGATGGGGCTATTACGAACCATCACGCGCGCGATCCCTAGACGCTGCCGTTGCCCACCAGAAAGATTGAGCCCACGTTCTCCGACCATCGTGTCGTAGCCCTTCGGCATCCTATCGATGAACTCGTCGGCATTTGCCAGCCGCGCTGCCTCGACAATCTCTTCCCTGGTGGCAGTGGGACGGCCGAACGCGATGTTTTCGAGGATCGTTCCTCGAAAAAGAACTGTGTCCTGCAAGACATATCCGATTTGATCCCGCAGCGGATGAATTTTGTACTCGCGGACATCTCGTCCGTCGATCAACAATTTCCCCGCCGTAGCGTCGTAAAAGCGGGGGATTAAGCTGACCACTGTAGACTTCCCCGCTCCAGTAGGACCGACGATGCCAACTCGTTGGCCAGGCTTAACGTGGAAACTGATGTCGGTCAAAATCGGCGCATTTGTTGCGTATGCGAAGGCCACGTTGGCAAATTCAATCTCGCCTTTCACATTCCTGGGCTCGACGGCATCGAGTTGGTAAGGCGCGCGCGTGCCGAGCAGCCGGAGCTCGAGATCATCGTGCTGACCGCGCACGGAACGGTGGAGACGGCCATCGAGGCGATGAAGCTCGGCGCCTTCGAGTACGTGCAGAAGCCCGTCGAGAGCCCGTCGGCGCTGCGCTTGCTCGTTGCCCGCGCCGTCGAGCGCCGGGCCCTGCGCGACCGCCGCGAGGAGAGCGAGCGGGGCGGCAGCGCGGTGCCGCCGCTCACCTGGGGCGACCCCGCGATGACGGCCGCGCAGGAGGCGCTGCGCAAGGTCGCGCGCACCGACGCCACCGTCCTGCTTCTGGGAGAGAGCGGCGTCGGGAAGGAGGTCGCCGCGCGCGCGGTGCATGCCTGGAGCGAGCGCGCGG